>UOEO01000007.1_pt1 | contig 13837 bp, 14 predicted proteins | sample 1989881 | NCBI WGS metagenome assembly UOEO01 (sample SAMEA4712198, study PRJEB27164) | hydrothermal vent metagenome | biome: marine basaltic hydrothermal vent biome; feature: marine hydrothermal vent; material: mineral | place: Pacific Ocean | collected 2011-06-14/2011-07-23 | depth 1691 m
GCTAAACTCCAAACTCCTGGTTCTTGTTTATCAAGAATATGAAAAGCTTCGAAATGTGCATTGAGATAAAGCAATGCCATATCGCCTGACATTTGAACATTTATAGCCGTACGCTTTAGAATACCGCTTTTGATTAAAAACGTTGCATTCTGGTCTTCTTGGATATGTATCGCGTTATTGCTAGGAAAATCCAGTTTATCCCAAAACAACAGGTTTGCACGTAGTTGTTGAGGATCTAACGCCATTGTTCTAATAAAAATTTTCGTGCCATCAATTATAATCGGCGGTGAAATCACCAAACCTCGAATATCACTCATTTGATTCCCTTTCTATATATTTACGACCCCCTAACAATAATATATTTTTATATACCTATTTTTTCCAAAAGTTTGCGATGATGTTCTATTAAACGCACTTAACTAGCCAGTGCACTTCCGTCTTTGTCCTTGCTAGGGGGAAGGAATAGGAACACCATAGCACACATTCGTCGCCCCGGGCTTGATCCGGGATGACGCGCGGTGGATGGGCAAGTCTCTCCCCCCACCCCACCCCTCCCCCCTTGCGGGGGATGCTTGAGTGGGGGCTAAACCAACCTGGCGCAGAAATCTTCAATACGTGTCAGCGCTTGAGTTAATTGTTCGCTTGAGGCAGCATAGGAAAGCCGCAAATGCCCAGCCAGGCCAAAAGCCGCCCCCGGCACCAGAGCCACCCCGTTTTCCGCTAACAGCGCGGCGGCAAAATCCTGGTCGCTATTGATTTCTGCTCCTCCGGCGCTGGTTTTCCCGATCAGGGCGCCAATGGCAGGAAATACATAAAACGCCCCGTTGGGGATCAGGCAATCAATGCCGCCAATCCCGTTCAGGCGAGCCACCACCAGATCGCGACGGCGCTGAAATATCGCGCGCCACTGATCAAGAAATCCCTGATCCCCGTTGAGCGCCGCCAGCGCCGCCCATTGCGAGATCGAAGCGGCATTGGTCGTTGACTGGGATTGCAGTTTTTCCATTGCGTCAAGAATTGGTTTGGGACCACAGCAATACCCGATCCGCCAGCCGGTCATGGCGTGCGATTTGGAAACTCCATTAACGGTTAGCGTGCGTTGAGCCAAAAATGGCGCCACCTCGGCAATGGTGGCAAACCGCGCCCCATCATAGATCAATTGCTCATAAATATCGTCGCTGAGCACATGAATATCAGGGTGATTTTCAAGAATCAGCGCCAACTCCCTTAATTCATCGCCACTATAGGTTGCCCCGCTCGGGTTGGACGGCGAATTCAAAATCAGCCATTTGGTTTTGCCCGTAATAGCTTTTTGTAGAACTTCAGGGGTCAGCTTGAACCCCGATTGCTGGTCGGAAAGCGCAAATATTGGCGTCGCCCCGGCCAGACGCACAATATCAGGATAGGAAACCCAATAAGGGGCCGGAATAATCACCTCATCCCCCGGATTTAGTGTCGCCATCAGGGCGTTGAAAATAACCTGCTTGCCGCCGCTGGCGACAAAACAGTCACTGGCGGAAACGTCAAGCCCGTTATCGCGGGCGAATTTATCCGCCACCGCCTGGCGCAGTTCAAAAATGCCGTCAATATCGGTATATTTTGTCTCCCCGGCATCAATTGCCGCTTTTGCCGCCTGCTTGATGTGATCGGGAGTATCAAAATCAGGCTCACCTGCACTAAGCGAAATGACATCATGGCCCGCCCGCTGCATTTGGCGCGCCTTTTGGCTGATCCCGACCGTTGACGACGGCAAAACCCTTTCCAGCGCTTTTGACAGCAATTGCATTGCTTCCCCCCCCGAAAAAATTCAATTGGCGCCAACAGTTAGAAGCTGGCGCGCTTTATGGCAACACACCACAACACAAAGCCCCCGGCATCGCCCTTTTGCGCCCTGCCACATTAATGCCTTCAAATGGCAACCAAATCTCCCCACCATACGCATATTACCTCCAAATTGCCGGTGTTATATCGGGCTGTCCTAAAATTTGACCTCCAGGGAACCACTTAAATGCCTAAATTCAAATTCAAACTCGCCCTCAAGCCGCGCCGCCGTTTCACGCCTCTTTATGTCGTCTTGTTGCTGGTCACCGGCTCGGCGCTGGCCACCTCGTCCGCCATGGCCGCCAATTTGCTGCCCGACAATTCAACCTCCGCCCTCGCCTTGATCATTCCGGTAATTATCCTGATGCTTTTACTGGTTGGCGAGGTCTGGCGCGAAACCGCAAAAAACGCCAAACCCCTTCTTGAACGCCAGATCGCCGAGGCGCAGCAAAAACGGCTCAACCATTGATCAGATATATTACAGCCGGGTAATATTTGCTGACCCAAAGCAGTTTTCATCAGCAGGAAAATCTATTTATCCTGCACAATCAATATATTACAGCAATTCTTACCAGACTTTCCGATTTTTCATTTCATGGATAGGTTGCCACAATACCAGCCTGTTTAACCTTTGTTTCGATCAAACGCACCATTTGCCTGCCTCTTAAGCAAACCATAGTGTTTTTAGAACAAAGGAATATTCAACATGAGAAATCTTGCAAAAACTCTCACCATGACCGTGATCGTTGGCGCCATCAGCGCCACAGGTTTTGCCACCATCGCCAGCGCCCACGGCCCCAACAACGGCCAGAACAATGGCCCCAACAACCGCTTTGGCCCCAACGTCGAACGCAACCAGGGCCCGCACAATGGCCAGCAGTTTGGTGGCCCCCGTAATGGTGGCGGTTTTGGCCCAATCCGCCTCGTCTGTTCAGAGCGTGGCCAAACCCGGATTGAAAACGGCTTTGACCGCCTTGCCCAACGGGTCGATTTGAGCAAGGAGCAATTGGTGGCCCTGGAGAATTTGAAAACCGCAGCGCTTGCCGCCCAGGCCGGGTTCAGCCAGGCATGCGCCGATTTCAAGCCGGTCAAGGGCGCCGATCTGATCGATCGCATGAAATCGCGCCAAACGGCAATCGCGGCCCGTCTGATTGGCATGCAAAGCGTTATGCCCACTCTTGAGATCTTTTTTGATAGCCTGAGTGACCAGCAAAAGGCCCAACTGCGTCCGCCAATGCCCCCGCATAAAGGCATGGGAGCTCAAAGAAACGGCCCGCACGGCGACCAGTATAATCAGGACAATTCCGGCGCACCAGTCGAGGCCCCGCAAACCAACGGATAAAATCCGCTATCAATTGCCCGGCGCAATCTCTCCCCCTCTTGCCCCCGAAAAAAGAGGGCTGCGCCGGGCACTCCCTTTTCCCTTCCCGGCCATAGTACGAGCAAAAAAATTTGCCGATTGCCCCGGACCAATGAACCGGCTACCAGTCAAGGTAAATCTTTTTTATTTGGTGGTCCCAAATCATGGCTTTTCCTCTTCCTCTTGACCCTTCCAGTATCCGCGCAAATTTCCCCGCCTTTGCCGAGCCAAGCCTTGAAGGGCAGGCTTTTTTTGAAAATGCCGGCGGCTCTTATGCCAGCCAGCAGGTTCTTGAGCGGCTGGAGCATTATTGGCGCGCCACCAAGGTCCAGCCCTATGGTGCCTATCCCACTTCAATTGCCGCCGGACAGGCCATGGATTTGGGTTATCAGCGCATTAGTGAAGCGCTGGAAATAGATAATGACTGGATCCATATCGGCCCCTCCACCTCCCAGAACGCCTATGTTCTGGCTATCGCTTTTGCCCAAATCATCAAGCCGGGCGAAGCAATTGTGCTTACCAATCAGGACCATGAGGCCAATTCCGGTTTCTGGCGCCGCCTGTCCGCCAAAGGTATTGAAGTGCGCGAATGGAAGATCGACCCTGAAAGCGGCCATCTGGACCCGGATGATCTTGTGGAGCTGCTTGATGAAAAAGTGCGCTTTGTCGCCTTTCCCCACTGCTCCAATATTGTCGGAGAGATCAACCCGGCGGCCAGGATCTGCCGGATAATTCATGATGCCGGCGCATTGGCGATTGTTGACGGGGTATCCGCCGCCCCCCATGGCCTGCCTGATCTGGGCGAGATCGACCCTGACATCTATTTCTTTTCCGCCTACAAGACCTATGGCCCCCACCTTGGCGTAATGGCCATAAGGCCCTCTGTTGCCGCCGCCCTGCCCAATCAGGGCCATCATTTCAATGAGCATAAAGCGCGCTACCGCCTGACCCCGGCCGGGCCCGACCATGCCCAGATTGCCGCCCTGGCCGGTATTGCTGATTATCTGGAGGCGCTTGCCGAGATTGCCGGGGACGCCATCAAGGGCAAAACCGCGTTCCGGCGCGCCCACAACGCCCAGCGCGCCCAGGAGATAGCGCTGACAGCCCCGCTGCTTGACTGGCTGAATGCGCGCAATGATGTGCGCCTGATCGGGCCCAAGACCGCCAAAGACCGTGTTCCGACAATTTCGCTTCAATTGGCCACCCCCGGATTTGATATGGCGCAACAACTGGCCAAACATTCGATCATGGCCGGCGGCGGCCATTTTTATGGCCAGCGCACGCTTGAGGGTCTGGGGATCAATCCCGAGCATGGCGTGTTGCGCCTCTCGTTTGTCCACTATACCTCAAGCGATGAAATCGAGCGCCTGATCACAGCCCTTGACGCCTGCCTGGCATGATCTGGACTGGCCTGAGAGGCCTGATTTTTAGGAAAATTCAAAATGCGTCGTCAAACCGCCACGGTTTTGCTCATTGCCGCCACTTTTTTCTGGGGCATGGCCTTTATTGCGCAAAAAAGCGCCATGGACGCCATGGGTCCGCTCACTTTTATCGCCGCCAGATATATTATCGGCGGCCTGCTCATCCTGCCTGTTGCCATTTATGAATACCGCCGCTCAAAGGTTGAACTAAGCGCCCGACAATGGCTGAGCATCGGGTTTTTATGCCTGAATTTTTTCCTTGCCTCCTGGCTCCAGCAATGGGGGCTGGCCACAACTTCGGTTACCAATGGCGGCTTTCTGACCGGGCTTTACGTATTTTTCGTGCCCATTATTCTGCTGGTGGTTTTTCGCACCAAGCCGCATCCGATTGTCTGGATTTGTTCCCCTGTTGCCTTTTTGGGGCTGTATTTTCTCAGTGGCGCCAGCATTGACCCGTTCGGTCAAGGCGACCTGCTGGTGGTCTCAAGCGCCATATTCTGGGCCATGCAAGTGTTGCTGCTCGGCTTTCTGGCGGCGGCGACCGGCCTGCCGATATTCATCTCGGCGATTTCGTTTCTGGTTGCCGGTTTCATTGCCCTTGGCGGCGCGGCGGCAAGCGAAACCATCACCCTTGCCATCCTTGGCGCCGGTTGGGTCGAAATCGCTTATGCGGCGCTATTTTCCACCGCCATCGGATTTACCCTGCAAGCGATGGGCCAGCGCTATGTTCCCCCCGCCAACGCCGCCATCATCATGTCAGGGGAAAGCATTTTTGCCGCCCTTGGCGGGGCGCTGATCTTGGGCGAGCGGCTGAACGGGTCCGGTTATCTGGGGGCGGGCTTGCTGTTTGTCGCCATTGTCATGGTTGAAACCATTCCTGCCCTCAAAGGCAGAGCCAGGGTAGCATGAGAAAGCGCCATGAGATCAGGCCGCATTTTCCTTATCCTCGATCCGCTTGAGCAGAAAACTCTGGCAAAACAGCAAATAAGCACACCCGGTCACCTTGACCTTGTCGCCGCCAAGCAGTTTCACACTGCCCCCGACAATGGTGCCATAAATATTTATATCGCCGCGCCATTCGGCGGGTCTGGCGCGCCTGGCCTGATAAATCACATATTTATCAACAAATTGCTGGTTGCGATCATTGACTTTTTCCGGATTGATCCAGGTCAGTTTTACGCATAATTGCGTACCATCGCCACAAAGAGCCACCCTGTAGCGCGAATCGCCATCCTCGGCCTGCCAATTACCCTCCGGGGTAATGCCGCCAAGTCCAAGCACATCGGTTTTTGCGCTGTTTTGCGTATCTGTATTATTTTGCGCCTGTGACGCAACCGGTATTATGGTCAGCATCAAGGCAATTATTATTGCCGCCAGTTTATTGATATTTTCTCGTGCCATTTTCTTTTGCCTATATATCCCCCCTGTTTGCTGCACTATAAAGCAATATTGTTCGCAATATGAAAGCATCCCTCTTAATTGCCACCAAAGCCCTCAGGGAACCTCTTGAGGATAGTTTATCAACAGGCTGTGTTCTTGTCACAGGAGTGTCATATCAAATGGCTAGCTTTACTCATGCCTCCTTTACCCCCCCCAAGGACCCACGGAGGCATATGAACTCTAATCAAAGGTCTGTCAGGCACCGGAGCCCCACCACCCCTGGCACGTCCGATCAGGTTCAAACTCTACTTTGGCCACCATTTTTTCAAATGGTGGCCATTTTATTTCCCGCTATTTTTTACGTAATATCATCTTTGCCTGTTGAAGAAGCCCCATATTCTCTTCAATCGACAGCCAAACGCCACTAAGCTCGCCCAAAATCCTCTTGGACAGACCCTTCAGGCCCGCCATGGCAAAATTGTATTTTTCCTATGCCGCAATGAATGCCGGCAAATCGACCTTGTTGCTGCAAGCCTCGCACAATTATTGCGAGCGCGGCATGAAAACCCTGCTTTATACCTCGTCCCTTTACGCTGAAATGGACAAGCGTTCGATCACCTCGCGCATTGGGGTCAGCGCCCCGGCCGAACTTTATGATCAGAAAACAGATCTTTATGCGCAAGTTTCCGGGCGCATCGAAAAAGGCCCCTTGCATTGCATATTTGTCGACGAGGCCCAGTTTTTGACCGAAAATCAGGTCTGGCAACTGGCTCGCATCGCCGACCGGCTGAAATTGCCGGTAATGTGCTATGGCCTGCGCACCGATTTTCAGGGCAATCTTTTTACCGGCTCAAAAACCCTTCTTGCCATTGCCGATGTCTTGCGCGAGGTACGCACCATTTGTGAGTGCGGCGCCAAGGCGACCATGGTCGTGCGCATGGATGAGAGCGGCAATGTGTTGACCAAGGGCGACCAGGTGGCCATCGGCAAGGATGTTTATTTATCGTTGTGCCGCAAGCACTGGGAGGAATATACCGGGCGCTGGCCCGCCGCCAGCCCCGACAGTCCCAAATTTGCCTTTTCTGAAAGTGATGAAAACAAACAGGCCAGCCAATGAATGAAAAAAATCACAATAATGATTGCAACGCCACCAACCCCGAAGGCCAGGGCCCGTTTGGCACCCTGACCATTCGCACCCTGGCCATGCCCGCCGACACCAACCCGTCCGGCGATATTTTCGGCGGCTGGGTGATGAGCCAGCTTGATATTGCCGGAGCCATTGCCGCCGTTGAACATGTCAAGGGCCGGGTGGCCACCGTTGCCGTTGAAGCGATGACCTTTATCGCCCCGGTCAAGGTCGGGGACGTGTTATGCGTTTATTGCACCATAAAACATGTCGGCACCACCTCAATCGCGATCGGGGTTGAGGCCTGGGCCCGGCGCAACCAGATTGCCACCCGCGTCAAGGTGACCGATGGCACCTTTATCTATGTCGCGCTTGATCAGGACGGCAAGAAACGCAAGATCAAGAGTTAGGATCAATGCGCCGGTTTATTTCCACTTGATCGAGCAGCCGACCGAGGCGATTTGCTTGTCCGGCCCCTTGCCGGTCCTTACGATATGGCGCATCGCCTCAACCAGATCGCGCCGCGCCCCCTCGGGCGGTGGCACTGTACGCCCCTCATCGAGACGACCGCAATATTCAATCTGTCCTTTTGAGTTGAGCCCAAAGAAATCCGGGGTGCACTGCGCGCCATATTGGCGCGCCACCCTCTGGTCCCCATCATGCAGATAGGGAAAGAAAAAACCCCGCTCGCGGGCAAAAAGTTTCATGTTTTCAAACGAATCCTCGGGGTATGAATCCGAATCATTGGAACAGATGGCGGCAAACCCGACCCCTTCATCGGCCAGCGTCTTGGCGTCATCAACCATCCGGGCGGTAATCGCTTTCACATAAGGACAATGATTGCAGATAAAAACGATCACCGCGCCATTTTTTCCCATGATGTCCGTGAGTTGATAGGTTTGCCCATCGGTAGCCTCAAGAGAAAAATCCGGAGCCATTGCGCCCAATTGTCCTTCTTTTGCTTTTGTCGCCATCAATATTTCTCCCTACTCGACCAGAATACTTCCCTACTCGACATTTAGCGCTACCCTTGCCAGCACCCGGCCATTATTGCGCATTTTATAGCGTATCTCATATTGACCCGCCTCATCCGGCGCAAACAGCGATAGCGGACTGCCCTGGCTTGTGCGCGCTTTACTCAATGGACGGGCATCGGGGCTGGCCCCCGCCTCAACGATCTCGATGAAATCATTGCGGTTTGCCGGCCCGCTCCAGATAACCTCAACCACCTCCCCGGCAACCACGCTTTCAGGCGCTGACAAAACCGCACTCGCGGCAACAAGGTTTACCGCTATAAAAGCCAGGGTCTTGTCGGACTGGCCCAATACATAACGCACCTCATATTTGCCCAAAGCTTGAGGGGCCGCTATCTTTGCCGGCGATCCGTTGCGCGTATAGGCGTAATCATTATATTCGCCCTCATCGGCCCCCAATTCAACAATGGTGATATAGTCGCGCCGGTTGTTGGGGCCAGTCCAAACAACTTTAAACTCGGAGCCGGCAAATATTTCATCCGGAGCCTCAAGGCTGGCCGAAACCGGCTTTACGCTGATCGGGAGCGAGGCCAGAGTACTATCGGACTGGCCCAGGACATAACGCACCTCATAATCGCCCGGCGCTTCCGGGGCCTCTATTTTGGCCGGCGAGCCGTTGCTCGTATAAGCATAATCATTATAGTCCCCCTCATCGGCCCCCGCCGCAACAATGGTGATATAATCGCGCCGGTTGTTGGGACCAGTCCAGTCAACTTTAAACTCAGCGCCGGCAAAGATTTCATCCGGAGCCTCAAGGCTGGCCGAAACCGCTGTTACGGTAATTTTTCTGGTGGCAAGCGTTTTGTCCGACGGGCCATGCACATAACGCAATTGGTAAACGCCCAGCTCATCCGGGGCTTCTATTTCTGCCGGCGAGCCCTGTTTGGTATAGGCATAATTGATAAAGCCGCCCTCCCTGGTTTCAGGTTTGACAATGGTGACATAATCGCGCTCATCGTCCGGCCCCTGCCAGCTTACCGCGAATTGCGCCCCTGCCGCCACCTGATCCGGGGCATCAAGGCTTGCCTCCAGCAAATTCAACTCAACCGGCACGTAAATCACCTGATCTCCATTTTCCTTGCCAACAGTGAATTGCGCCCCCCCGGCAATGTCCGGCCCGCTGACAGCAACACTGTATTCCCCCGGCTTCAAGGCGCTTTTTGCTGTCGTTCCCCTTGTCTCAAAAACAATGTTTCCGGAACTATCGCTGACCTTCCAGTCAAGTTCGACCCCGGCCACCTGATTGTCATCTTGATCCTTTGCGATCAATCTCACCTCAGAAATGGTGGCCGCCACCGTTTGATTGAGCGCCGCCACAAGTTCCGCGGCATCATTGGCGGCAAAATAGCGGCCGCCGGTTTCCTCGGCCAGGCACGATATCTGGCGCCCTTCTTCCTTGGACAGACCGAACCCGACCACATGGGCGGTAAAATCAACCCCCGCCTCCTCCAGCGCCTTTGCCAGTTCACAAATTTTAACCCCGCAGGTTTCAAGCCCGTCGGTAATCAAAACCACCGTTGAGCGCTCTTCGGTATAGCGCAATTTTTCAGCGGCGAATTTCACCGCCGCCCCCAATGGCGTCTTGCCCAGAAAGCGCATTTTATCGACTTCGCTGGCAATTTGCGCCCCGGTGCCCGGGGCCGGTTTGACAATCAACTCGATATCGCCGCAATTTCCCTTTTGCCGGTGTCCATAGGCAATCAGGCCAAGTTCCATGGCATCAGGCACCCCGGCCAGAACCTGGCGCAACGTCTGGCGGGCAATTTCCAGTTTTGTCACTCCATTGATCTGGCCCCACATCGAACCCGAACCATCCATGACAATCATCATGCGTTCCTGGGCAATAGTTGGCGCACTCATCAAAAAGCCAAGCCCTAAAACTATTCCTGCCTGGCGCAAAAAGCTAAAAAATCCTACAAAAACCCCTGAATTATTCACGAAAACTCTCCCCTTTCAAGCTCAACGGGGTTGCGCAACCCCGGAGCAAATTTTGTCCCTCGTCAACAACAAGTAGACCAGCCACAGGGCAAACCCGTCAAGTCCGACCCATATCGCCCTCCAGTCAAGCCGCCCCCAGCCCCTGTTCACCGCGAGTTCAGGTTTGATCTGGTTAGCTGAAAAGATCGTGATCAAACTTTCCTTGCACTGCCGATTTGACCTCAAGGAGATCATCGTGAAATTGCGCCCCAAGGCACTGACTGTCATACTGATAATGCTCAGCATTATTGTTGCAACTCCACTTGCCTATTCCGCCCCCGCCACCGCCACCATTGCTGTTAATGTGCGCTTGGGGCCCGGCACCGATTATCCAGTTGTTGATACGCTTGCGGCAGGCGAGCAGGTAAACGCCGGCAAATGCGAGGCCGATTGGTGCTATATTGTCAAACCGGGCCCTGATGGCTGGGTTTTTCAAAAATATTTGCGCCTGGGCGGCCCGCAACGTCCCGACCTCAATTTTCAAAACCCGCCATTGATGTTTCCCACCCCACAACCAGCTCAGCCCCTCCTGCCCTGGCTGTTTCAGCCCACCCAGCCAAAACAGCCCGCCCAGCCACAGGCCAAACCATTGCCATTGCCCAAAATCCCGGCGCAACTGCCACAATTGCCCTGGCCGCTTCAACCCGGCCCGGCCTCGCTTCCGTTTAATCTTGATGGCGGCCAGGCAAATAAAGCCGCGCCAATTCCCGCCCCCTATCAGGCCTGTTTTTTTGCTGGCGAGAACTTTAGCGAACAAAGCAAATGCGTAATTTCAGGGCGCTCATTCTCGCGGCTGGGCCCGAAATGGAACGACAGGATTTCCTCGCTCAAGGTCAGGCCCGGAGCCCGGGTTACTCTGTGCCAGCGTCAGAATTTTCAGTCGCCATGCGCGTCGTTCAACTCAAACATTGCGGTTTTACCGCCGCAATTAAATAACAAGGTCACCTCGGGACGGGTATTTTGACATAATTTGAATACCGGCAAAATACAGCTACACTCAGATACTGGCCAAACCGTCGATACTGAATGATAACAGCTAAAACAATTAATCATTTTTGCGCTTAAATTGCGCACATTAACGAGTTTGAATACACTGTTCACAAATGGTTCAGCCAGCAAATCATAATCTCAAACAATCAATTAAACGCACAAGCGAAATCCAGACAATAAACCACAGGGGAAAAGACATGACCAGTTCCAGAACAAGCCTGATCGCCGCAATTGCAGCCCTGGCGATAATCGCCGGTTCCGCCGCCGCCATCGCCGCTCCCGCCACCGCCAACGTCGCGCTTAATTTGCGCACCGGTCCGGGCACAAACTTCAACGTGATCGACACTTTGAGCGCCGGTGAACAGGTCAACGTCACCGAATGCGTATCCAACAATTGGTGTTATATCGAGCGCCCCGGGCCTGACGGCTGGGTCAGCGCCAATTATTTGACCGCTGTAAATCCGCCGGCTCCTCCCCCGCCCCCGGCTCCGCCACCGCCACCGCCTCCTCCTCCCCCTTCGGACCCCAATTGCAGCTTTGGCATTGTTGTTGGTCCCGATGGCCCGACATTCTCTTTGAATTGCGGTGACACCCCGCCCCCGCCCGCTCCTCCTCCGCCGCCGCCTCCTCCCCCGCCCCCGGCAACCAACAAGGCGTGCTTTTATACCGGCAGCAACTATTCAGGAGCCGAGTTCTGCTATGGTCCGGCCACATTGAATTCGCTGCCCGGGGTTCTCAACAACAGAATTTCCTCGGTCCGGCTTTACGGCAATGCCAAGGCGCGTATTTGCACCAATGTAAATCTTGCCGGAGTGTGCCGCACCATCAACAGTTCGCGGCCCAGCCTGAGCCCGCTTACCAACAACAGGACTTCTTCGCTGATCGTGTTCGTCGGAGTATTGCCCCCGCCGCCGCCACCACCGGCCCCGGTTACTTTTTCCAGCGGTCTGATCAACCTGCCCCAGACCTTTTCGGCCAACCTTGACAATGGCAATGTCGGAGCCGGCGGAGCCGACATCTGGTACCGCGCAGTCAACGCACTGCAAAAGTTCATCGTTCCGATCAACGGCGCCAAAATTGCGCTGGGCAATGGTTCAAACCGTGGATTTGCCGGCTGTTCCGCCGCCACCTTCACCAACTCCCCGGTTTCAGTCTGGGATATGCCGGTTGGCACCTATGTCTGCGTCAAGACCAACCAGGGCAGAATTTCCCAGTTCCGCCTCAACGGTTATACCGGCACGACCATGAACCTTGGATATACCACCTGGGCCAACTGATCGCGCCACAATCAAAACAATCAACAAAAGACGCTGTTCCTGATCGAACAGCGTCTTTTTTTTAAAACTATTGGCAAAAAACCAGACCCGGCAATTGGATAATACCAAAGGAAGTAATCTTTGACTCATTTGGTATAATTAGTTTGTTCAGCGCCCGTTCATCGTGGATTTGCTTATCTGGCATTGTTAGAATGGTGATCAATAGGGGATCGCTAAAACCAGAGGAAAATTGAACCATGAAAATCTCAAGAATTTTTACGTTAATCGCCACCGCTGGATTTGGTGTCGTGGCATCCACTGTTGTCGCGCTTGCGGTTCCCGCTGTCGCCAAATCAGCGGTTAATGTGCGCACCGGCCCCGGCGTCAGCTACACCAAGGTCGACACGCTCAACAAAGGGGAAGCGGTAAATGTCGTCCAATGTAAAAGCGGCTGGTGTTATGTCGAGCATTCCGGCCCCGACGGCTGGGTCTCCGGCAACTATCTCGCCGCCCCCAGTGGCGGCGGCGGCGGCAGCAGTAGCTCCAGCAATCCTCCCGTTAATTTCGGCATGACCTTTGGCCCCGGGGGCCCGACCTTTTCTTTCTCGGTCGGCAACGCTCCCCCGCCGCCGCCCGCGCCTGCTCCCACGCCCAAGGTCTGCTTCTTTAATGGAGCAAACTATACCGGGGCCAGCTTCTGTGTAACCCCGGGCAACACCAACAACAAACTGGTTGGCTTCTGGAACGACAGGATTTCATCGCTCAAGGTCACCGCCGGAAACTCGGTTACTGTTTGCCGCAACTGGTTTTATGGCGGCTTCTGCCAATCCTACAGCTCCAACAAGCCCACCCTGCCCTGGCCGTTGAACAACAAGATCTCGTCTTACCAGACGTTCTGATCACGACCGGCAAAATACAAATATCAGGCCGCCCGTTTTCGGGCGGTCTCTTGTTTTATGTGAACGGGGCAATAACAAAGCATCGTTTTTTCCTGGAAATGCTTTACAATCGGCACCAACTGCCAACCACCAAACCAAAGGAATAAAATTTGTTTTCTCTTAAAGCTGTTTTACCCGCATTGTTTGCCCTGACGATAATTGGCGCGCCTTCCCTGGCCCTGGCCCAGTTCCAAAAATCCGAAGCCAGAGTTTTCGTTGACTGGCCGGAGCTGCAAGTGGATCCCATGCCGGGCGGACAATCAGAAGCCATGGTCTATGCTGTCATTGATGGCGAGGTCGCCCTTTATACCATCGCGGTGCAAAACCGTAACAATATTGCCGTATTGGGCGCTTTCCAGTGCAACAAGGAATTCACCATACTCAAATCGAGCACTAACGGATTTTACGATATCCGCTGCGTCGATCAGGATGTGTTCAAGCAGCCAAAGGCATATATCCTGCGCTATGGCAACAACGGCCTTTATAATCAGAAATTCTAGCAACCCCCGTCACTCCGGCGCAGGCCGGGGTCCA
>UOEO01000058.1_pt1 | contig 13666 bp, 11 predicted proteins | sample 1989881 | NCBI WGS metagenome assembly UOEO01 (sample SAMEA4712198, study PRJEB27164) | hydrothermal vent metagenome | biome: marine basaltic hydrothermal vent biome; feature: marine hydrothermal vent; material: mineral | place: Pacific Ocean | collected 2011-06-14/2011-07-23 | depth 1691 m
GGGCTGTTGTTCCATCACCCAGAGGCGGCCACGACCGACAGCGCGGTAAAGATCATGGTGAAAGGCCTGCATGTCCGGGTCGCCCTGACGCAAAAACCGTTTTTTGTGCGCCTCGTTTGCCTCCAGTCGGTCACTCAAAAATCCGATTGGATAACTGTCCCAGCCGGCAATATCCATATCAGCGCCGACCTTGTAATGGTCAAAATCAACCATGCGCCCCATATAATTGTGTAGAACAGGAGCATTGGAATATTTGCGGATCTGGTCAACCTGCACCTTGTTGAATGCTGCCACCTGATCGGAACTGAAGCGCTTGAAGGCCAATTGATGGGCCGGATTGGCCTTTGTTACCGTCAGATTGGGCAATTCGATCTGGTCAAAACTGTTATATTGCATCGACCAGAATATGTTGCCCCAGGCCCGGTTCAGCGCTTCTATTGTGCGATATCTCTGCGCCAGCCAGTTGCGAAATTCCAATAAAGCGGCCTTTGAATAGGAGCGGGTGGTATCGTGGCAGCCATATTCATTGTCTGTCTGGAATGCGCAAACATAAGGGTTTGTCCCATAGCGTTGCCCCAACAGAGCAGCGATGCGGGCGCATTCCTTTTTATATCCCTTGTGCGAGAAACAATAATGGCGGCGCGAGCCGAATTTGCGCTTGCGCCCTTGTTCGTCAACGGCCAGCATATCGGGATATTTATCCAGCATCCAGCGCGGCGGGGCGGCGCTTGGCGTCCCGAGAACAATTTTCAAGCCGGCATCGCCAAGCGTCTTTATTGCTTCGTCCAGCCACTCGAGGCGCATTTTCCCCGGTTCTGGTTCCAGCCGTGACCAGGCAAATTCGCCGATCCGAACCCAGCTTAATCCCGCCTCCACCATCTTGGCGGCGTCATTTGCCCACTGATCCTCGGGCCAGTGTTCCGGATAATAACAGACCCCAAGCGCGCGTTTCATTAAAAGCCCCTCGTTTAAAGGGGCCTGACCCTGACAGCTTGTCAGCCGGTCACCACAACCCCGCCATCAATAACCAGCGCCTGACCGCTCATCATCTTGCTGCTATTTGAGGCCAGAAACAAAACCGGGTCAACAATATCGCCCGGATATAAAGGTTCGGGCAGGCATTGGCGCGCCAGATGGGCGGCCAGTGCTTCCTTGGTCACCCACATATCCTTTTGTTTTTGCGTTAAAACCCAGCCCGGAGCCAGCGCGTTGACCCTTATGTGATCAGGGCCCAATTCACGCGCCAGCGAGCGGGTGAGCCCGTTTATCGCTGAATTGGCCATGGTATAAAGCGGCATCCCGGCCAGACCCATCATATAGCTTATCGAGGAAAAATTGATAATCGATCCGCCCCCGAGCTTTTTCATCTCCGGGGCCACCGCCTGGCAGGCAAAGAAATAGGCCTTGAGATTGATATCAAGCATTTTGTTCCAGAAGTTTTCGTCAACCTCCGCCATTGAATGGCGCTGATCGTTGGCGGCGTTGTTGACAAGGGTTGAGATCGGCCCGTGCCGTTCAGCCGCTTCGTTGATTGAAGCTTTAAGAGCCGCAATGTCGGTAATGTCGCATTTAATGAAATGGGGCCGGTTGCCATTATGTTTTGCCGCCATCTCATCGCAAAACCGAGAGGCATCCGAGCGCCCGACAAAAGCAACTTTTGCCCCTTGCGCCAAAAACCCGTCGGTCAGCGCCGCCCCGATACCCGAGCCGCCGCCGGTAATGAAAACCGAAGAGCCCTCAAGATCATGAAAAATGGTTGTCGTGCTCATGGCGATATTCCTTCATTTCCAAACGTTGTTCGCTTATCGCCGCGCCGGGCCTGGAGCAAGATGCGTTCAGGTTGATCCAGAACGCCAAGCTCTAAGTCTTTGTTTGGTCGCGTTTATCGAGACGGATAAGTGGTATCCCGTTCGATCGTTGAACGATCCACTGGATCGTTCAATTATCCGATCTCACTCCTGAAAACGCTCTAGGCGTCCATTAACTGGCTGATTTCCACGCCGTTTTTATAAACATGCATGCTGGAGGCGGGCAAGGCCTGCCATGGCTCATCGGTCAGCGGCACGGTGGCAAGCAGCAATATTTTCTGGGTGCCTTGCATATCAAGGCAAGAGCGGCATAACGAGTTCATTCTTGTGTGGGCATGTACGATCAGACATTCGCCATCGGAAAGCATGAAGTTGAATTCACCAAGCGCCGATAATTTCTTGACCAGGGGCCGGATCATTTGCGCCAACTGGTTTGCCGAAGGCATGCGGTTTCCGGGTCCGGCCAGCCTGGCGATTTCGTCAAGCAGCAGGCAGAACGCATATTCAGAATCGGTATCTCCAAGCGGATTGAAGCGGCCAAGAGTAAAATCCGAATTATCCTTTATTCCCGGCAGCTTGCCATTATGGGCGAAAACCCACGAGCGGCCGGCCAGTTCGCGTTCGAACGGATGGGTGTTGGCCGAGGAGCGGCCGACTTTTTCCGGGTTGGCTTTTCTGATATGGGCAATGACGGTGCTGCTGCTGAAATCATATTCGGTGATAAACGCCAGGCATTGGCTTTCAGCGGCCGGTATTGGCTCCTTGAAAATCCGCGCCGCCTTGCCTTCGTAAAAGGCAACTCCCCAGCCATCGGCATGCGGGCCGATATCGCCGCCGCGCGGCTGAAGAAGGGCCAGCGAGTGATTTACATCGGTTGGCCTTCTGGCACTCATGGCAAACAGCTCACACATGGCATTGTCCTTCATTCGTTCATTGGTTCATATGTAATTAGCCCATTATTTCGTGCATGAATTGGTTCACTTCAAGGCACAAGGGTTGCCAGCGCCGTTGCGCTTTTATGATCTTGCCCGCCAAAAACCGGCTTTTGATCCCGGGCCAATTTCATATTTATTAGATACCAAAATAAACCAAAATCTGAAAACCGGATCATGGATTGTTGTGTAGACTCGTTTAGATATTTGTAAATACGGCAATAAATATTATTTTCTTTTGGCCTTGTTTTGGTATATTTTATCCAAGGCTTTATCAAATGGTCTTGAAAAGGTATATAATTGCAAGGGGTGTGAACACCCAACCGGCAGCCGGCAAACCCGACGGATAAAATGATGCTGATAAATGAATTCTTGGAACCGGGCAAATGGCTTTCCCCTTCAGGGGGGCCGCGATATTTGCAATTGCGCCGCCATCTGGAAAAAGCCATTGAGACCGGCGCCCTGCCTCCCGATACTGCATTGCCTCCGGAGCGCGAAATTGCGGCAATGACCGAACTTTCCCGGGTTACGGTGCGCAAGGCGGTTCAGGCACTGGTCGAGGAGGGTCGGATTATCCAGCGCCGCGGCTCAGGCTCGTTCGTTGCCCCGAAAATCCGCCGGGTCGAGCAATCCCTGTCGCGGCTGACCTCATTTACCCAGGACATGGCGCGCCGCGGCCTTAACGTTGAAAGCAAATGGCTGGAGCGCGGCGTTTATCTGCCTTCCCCCCAGGAGGTTATTGCGCTTGGCCTTGAGGCGGGAGAATCCGTTTCGCGCATTGCCCGGCTTCGTAGCGCCGACGGTGTTGCCCTGGCAATCGAAAGGGCCTCGCTCGCCGTTTCCATATTGCCCAACCCGATGATTGTAAAAACTTCGCTTTATGAAGCGCTGGAAAAAGGCGGCAACCGCCCGGTGCGGGCTATTCAACGGATCTCAGCTACCAATCTTGGCTCCAATGACGCCGGTTTGCTTGACGTGGAAAAAGGCGCCGCCGGTCTGAAAATCGAGCGTACTTCTTATCTGCCTTCCGGCCGCGTGGTTGAGTTCACCCGCTCGATTTATCGTGGCGACATGTATGATTTTATCGCTGAACTGTAAGTTTGTTATCTTGAGTGCGACCCCTGTGGGGTCTTTCAATAACCACATGATTGTGGCATCAAACAACAAACGAAATTTCAAAAACCCATACCAGAGGAATTCATGGCCATTCGACAGCATGTGGGCGATTTGCCCAATCTTGAAAATTACACACGCGAAGTGGCGATTGATACCGAGACCATGGGCTTGCAAACCAAACGCGATCGTTTGTGCGTGGTTCAGCTTTCCCCTGGCGACGGCAGCGCTGATGTGGTGCAGATCCCGGCGGATCTCAATGATGCGCCAAACTTGAAAAAGCTTCTTTGCGACCCGGAAGTGACCAAGATTTTTCACTATGCCCGGTTTGACATGGCGGCGCTCAAACATCGTTTTTCAGTTGATGTCGGGCCGGTTTACTGCACCAAGATCGCCTCCAAACTGGTGCGCACCTATACCGACCGCCATGGATTGAAGGATCTGACCCGTGATTTGCTCGGCATTGATATTTCCAAGCAGCAGCAAAGTTCGGACTGGGGCAGCGCCAGCCTGTCCCGGGCCCAGATGGATTATGCGGCCTCTGATGTTTTGCATCTGCACGACCTCAAGCGCCATCTTGACCTGATGCTGGAGCGCGAGGGTCGCAGGGAGTTGGCCCGGTCCTGTTTTGAGTTTTTGCCGACGCGGGTGGCGCTTGATCTGGCGGGTTGGCCCGATACCGACATTTTCGCTCATAGCTGATGAGCGCTGCGGCTAACAGTGCCCGGGATTTTGGCAAGATTTACGCCCGGCTTGAGCGGCGCAACAATATTGTCGGTTTTTTGCGCCTGGCGGTGCCCCTGTTTGGCATTTTACTGGCCGCCTGGCTGATAGCCCAGATCATATTGGCCAATCTGGCCAAGGATTACGGACTGAACGCCATTCGCATTGAGAGCGGTCAGGTGGTGGTTGATGGTCCGCGTTATTCCGGGGTAATGCCCAATGGCACAAGCTATGAGATTGTGGCCAGGGCAGCGCGGGCCGGCATCAACGCCACCGACATCATCAATCTTGAAGATGCAACGATTACCATCCGGGAAAAAACCGGCTATGAGCTGATTGCCAGCGCTCCGGTGGCGCAATTGCGCTTGACCGAGCAAAAAGTGGTCGTAAATTCACTGATGCGCACCAGGGACAGCAACGGGGTGCGTGGCGAATTGACCAACTCGGTGATAAACTGGCCAGACCAAACCTTGACCACAACCGGTCCGGTGAGAATAGAATTCAAGGATGGCGCCATGTTGGAGGCGCAAACCCTTATCTATAATGCTGCAACCAGCACTTGGGATTTTACCGGCGTGCGCTATACCGTTGCGCCGGATAATGGCAAGGAAAACAGCTCTTGATGGAAAGAAAATCCTGATGGAAAGAAAATATTGGGCAAAACGATTGACGCTTGTTTTGTGCGCATTTGTCTGGCTGGGTGCTTTTTCTGCCCTGACGCAGGCGCAAACCAGCCAGAGGGTTCAAATTGTTGCCGACCGTTTTGTCGTGCGCGAAAGCGAAAACCGTTCGGAATTTGTCGGCAATGTGATCGTTACCCAGCCCGGGTTGAAAATCTGGGCCGACAAGGTGATTGTTTATTACGGTCCCAAAGGCACCTCGGACATTAAAAGTTTTGAGGCCCTGGGCAATGTGCGTATCGAAAATGACGGGCAAACCGCCACCGGGGACCGTGGTGTTTACGACCCCAAAACCCGTATCATGCGTCTGAGCGGCAATGTGATGCTGGTCAATGCTTCCAGTTCCGTAAGCGCGTCGGAATTGCGCATTGATCTGAATTCCAACATAACCGAATTTTCCACTCCCGGCGATGGCGGCCGGGTAACCGGCGTTTTTACCCCGGACAATTGAGCGTAACAGGAGCGGCAACTGGATCAGCAACAAATAGATCAGCGCGGCTGGCTGGTGGCGCACGGACTGGCCAAATCGTTTGGCAAGCGTTCGGTGGTGCGCGACGTTTCCCTGGCCGTACGCCAGGGCGAGGCGGTTGGTCTTTTGGGGCCAAACGGGGCTGGCAAGACCACGGTTTTCACCATCATCATGGGGCTGGTCAAATCCAATCGCGGCAATGTTTTTCTGCACGGGCGCCCAATTACCCGCCTGCCGCTGTTTCAGCGCGGCAGGCTGGGCATTGGCTATCTGCCCCAGGAGCCCTCGATTTTTCGCGGCCTCAGTGTCAAAGACAATATTCTGGCCATTCTTGAGGGGCACGTTCGCTCCCGGGCCAAACGCAACAAACGTCTTGATGAGCTTCTGGATGAGTTTTCGATCAGCCATTTGAAAAATGCCGGCGCGCTTTCGCTTTCCGGCGGCGAGCGGCGCCGGGTTGAGATTGCCCGCGCCTTGGCCGCCGACCCGTCTTTCATGCTTCTGGACGAACCGTTTGCCGGGGTTGATCCAATTGCTGTGGCTGAAATTCAGGGGCTGATCCGCCAGCTTACCAAGCGCGGCATTGGCGTTCTCATTACCGACCATTCGGTGCGCGAAACCCTCGGGCTTGTCGACAGGGCCTATCTGATCAATGATGGCATTGTGATGATCCAGGGCACCCCGGACACGATTACCAACAACCCGGAAGCACGCCGGGTCTATCTGGGCGAAAGTTTTTCGATTTAGAGAGCGTTTTCAGGAGTGAGATCGAATAATTGAACGATCCAGTGGATCGTTCAACGGTCGAACGGGATACCATTTATGCCAAAGGTTACTTGTTTTGGCATTGTCCGCCTTGAGCCAGATGCTTGCGAAGATCACGTAAGAATGACAAGCTGTAATACCGGGGACAATTCATTATGAGGGAAATATGGATTTGGGACTGATAATCTTTATCCTGCTCATCGCCGTCGCTGTTTATGCGATTTATATTTACAATCAACTGGTCAGAAAACGCCAGATGGTCGAAGAAGGCTGGTCGGGAATTGATGTGCAGCTAAAGCGCCGCGCCAACCTCATTCCCAACATGCTCGAGGCAGTCAAGGGCTATATGGGCCACGAGCGCGAAACGCTCGATATGGTCACCAAGGCGCGAACCGCCGTTCAGGGCGCAACGGACGCCAGCCCGGCCGAGCGCGGACGGCTTGAAGGAATTTTGTCCGGCGCCATGGGCCGCTTTATGGCGGTGGCCGAAAACTATCCCGACCTTAAAGCCAACACTACTTTTCTTGAGCTGCAGGGCGCCTTGCAAACCGTTGAGGATGAAATTCAGCTTTCCCGGCGTTATTATAATGGGGCGGTGCGCAATTTGAATGTGGCGGTAGAATCCTTTCCCTCCAATCTGGTCGCCAACAAGTTTGGCTTTGAGCAGGCGGAATATTTCGAATTGGAAAATGATGCTGACGCCGCCGTGCCAAAAATCAGTTTTGATTAAAAGCAAAAGTTCAAGAACATTTCTTAAGGGGCAAGACAAATGAGAATGCTGAACTTCAAGCATTGGCGGCGTTTTGTTGCGGTGCTGCTTGTTATCTGGCTGGGTGCTGTTCTGCCCGCCATTGCGGCCGAGACCATATTTTCGATGAACTCGGACATCAATGTTTTAAAGGACGGCAGCGTTTCGGTTACTGAAAAAATAGTGGTCAGCGCGGAAGGCAAACAGATCAAACGCGGAATTTTTCGCGATATCCCGACTGTTCTGGTCAATGATGACGGCTCGACCATGCGCTCCAAACTAACGATAATTTCGGTAAACAAGAACGGCAAGCCGGAGCCGTTTTTTACCAAAGCGATAAAAAACGGCACCAGGATTTATATCGGTGACAGCAATGTTTATTTGAAACGCGGCACCTATATTTATTCCATTCGTTACACCATGACCCGCATGGCGCGCTATTTTAGCGGCTATGACGAGATTTACTGGAATGCAACCGGCAATTTCTGGTCATTTCCGATTGAAACCGCCGTGGCGCGGGTAACCCTGCCCGCCGGTGCCAAAATCCGGGAAATCAATGTTTATACCGGGCCCCAAGGTAGCAATGCGAGTGATGCCAAATCCGCGATCATTTCTGATAATGAGGCGCGGTTTCAAACCACCAGGATTTTATCTCCCGGCGAGGGCATGACTATTGCGGTTCTGTTTGACAAGGGGGTTTTGGCCGAGCCGGACGGCATGCAAAAAACTCTTTATTTCCTTGAGGATCACAGCAAGTCGATTGTTTCTTTGGGGGCGTTTTTTCTGGTTCTTGCCTATTATTATTTCGCCTGGAGCAAGGTGGGGCGCGATCCGAAAAAAGGGGTGATCATCCCCTTGTTTTATCCGCCAAAGGATTTTTCGCCCGCCCTTACCCATTATGTTCACCGCATGGGCTGGAGCAAAAACGCCTGGCTTGCTTTTTCCGCCGCCCTGGTTTCGCTCGGGGTCAAGGGTCTTGTTGAAATCAGCAAGGACAAGAAAAAAACCGTGCTGACAGCAACCGGCAACAGCGTAAAAAATCTGCCCTCGGGCGAAGCGGTCATCAATGATTATCTGGTTGAAGAGGGCGAGGTCAAAATCAATCGCTCGTCCGGTCCGGCGCTTGATAAGACCCGGCTCAAATTCAAGAAAGCGATCGAAAGAGAAAACCAGCGCGCCTATTTTGTCAACAACCCCCTTTATGTGATTGCCGGGTTTGTCATTTCGCTATTTTCTATTCTTGCCCTGATCATTTTTGCTTCGCTCAACCCGGTAACGGCGGTTTCAATCATTGCCCTTGGCGTTATCGCCGGGTTTTTCGCCAGCGCGGTCAAAAATCTTCTGAGCGGGGGCGGGTTGGGCAGCCCGGTAAGCTGGCTGATGCTGGTAATCATCAGCGTTAATGTTTTTGGCTTTCTGGCGGCCACCCTGACTAATCTTTATTTTGATCCACCGGTTATTGCCGCCTTTTCGATCATCATCACCAATGTGGTCTTTGTCAGGCTGATGCAGGCCCCGACCGTGATGGGGCGCAAGATCATGGACCAGATAGATGGTTTCAAACTTTATCTGGAAACGGCGGAAAAGGATCGGTTGAATTTCCGCAAAGAGCCCGAATTTTCCGTTGAACGCTTTGAGCGCTTTTTGCCCTACGCCATTGCCCTGGGGGTGGAAAAACCATGGTCCGAACGCCTGGAGGGCGAGTTGTCGCGCAACACTCTGGCCGATGCTCAAAATGGTTATCACCCCAGATGGTATCATGGTTCTGATTTCACTTCCTCTTCTATCAGCAGGGGCATTGCCGGCATAAGCGCCGGCATGAGCGCGGCCATGATGGCGGCCCAGCCTTCTTCCTCATCTTCATCGGGGGGCGGGGGCGGCGGATCTTCTGGCGGTGGCGGCGGCGGCGGCGGCGGCGGCGGCTGGTAGGAGAAATCATCAAGTTCAGGCCATGGCCTAGGCTTTACAAGACAATATCATAGACAAGCGTTGCGGTGCTTGTTAGGCAGGCCGCAATCCAATTGCTTATTATTGTTGCAGGTCCAAAACCGATGCCCGAATTGTTGCTTGAACTTTTTTCAGAAGAAATTCCGGCGCGGTTTCAACGTCGCGCCGCCCGGGACCTGAAAAAGGCCACTACCAACGCCCTGGTTGATAATGGGCTGAGTTATGAAAGCGCGGCCGCATTCGCCACCCCGCGCCGTCTGGCGCTGACAATTACCGATATTCCCGCCCGCTCTCCCGACACCAGGGTGGAGAAAAAGGGCCCGCGCGTTGACGCGCCCGACAAGGCGATAGCGGGATTTCTGCGCGGCGCCGGGCTGGCTTCGATCAATGACGCCCAAATCAAGACCGACCCGAAAAAAGGCCGGTTCTATGTCGCGATCATTGAAAAGAAAGGCACTGACGCCATTGCCATTCTGGCCAAAATCCTGCCCGAAATCATTGCCTCCTTCCCCTGGGCCAAGCCGATGCGCTGGGGAGATGGCCGCACCCAGTGGGTGCGCCCGTTACGGGCGATCAGCGCCACTTTTGGCACTGAAAATGATGAGGTGGAAATAATCCCGTTTGCAATCGAGGGGTTGCAGTCAGCCCAGACCACCTATGGTCACCGCTTCATGGCTCCCGATCCGATAAAGGTCAGGCGTTTTAACGATTACGCGCAAGCGTTGACAAAAGCCAAGGTTGTTCTCGATCTGGACCGGCGCATGGAGATCATCAAGACGGACGCCGAACACCTGGCGTTTGCCCAGGGGCTAAGCGTCATTGAGGATAATGGATTGCTTGAAGAAGTGGCGGGGCTGGTCGAGTGGCCGGTGGTGATGATGGGGAAGTTTGATACCTCCTATCTCGAATTGCCCGAGGAAGTGATCATTACCACCATCAAGGCCAATCAGAAATGCTTTTGCCTGCGTGATGGGCACAGCGGCAAACTGGCCAGCCGGTTTGTGCTTACCGCCAATATTGAGGCCAGCGATGGCGGCAAGACTATTATTGCCGGTAATGAAAGGGTTATTGCTGCCCGGCTGTCGGACGCAATGTTCTTTTATAAAAACGATCTGGCAATAGCGCTTGAACAACGCCTGCCCAAGCTTGACGAAATGGTGTTTCATAAAAAGCTCGGCACCCAGGCCGAGCGGGTGGAGCGGCTGGTGGAGCTGGCGGCAAAAATTGCGCCCATGGTCGGCGCTGATGTTGAGGACACCAACCGCGCCGCCCTGTTGGCCAAGGCGGATCTTGTCAGCGAAATGGTGTTTGAGTTCCCGGAACTACAAGGGCTGATGGGGCGCTATTATGCGCTGGCGCAGGGCGAAAAGCCCGAAATCGCCGAGGCGATTGAAATGCACTACAAGCCGAACGGGCCAGGCGATGTCGTGCCAACCCAGCCGGTTTCCATTGCCGTGGCGCTGGCCGACAAGCTTGATATGCTTGTCGGGTTCTGGGCCATTGATGAAAAACCGACCGGCTCGCGTGACCCGTTTGCCCTAAGACGGGCGGCGCTCGGGGTGATCAGGATCATACTGGAAAATAATCTGAGCTTTCCGCTTGAGCTTGAAGAGGATCTGCTGGGGTTTTTTCATGAGCGGCTCAAGGTTTCGCTGCGCGACACGGGAGCGCGCCATGATCTGGTCGATGCGGTTTTAAGCGGGAACAGCAATGATCTGCTGGCAATCTCTGAACGGGTTGGAGCTCTTTCCGCCCTGCTGGGAAAAGACAGTGGGCAAAGTCTGCTCGCCGGCTATCGGCGCGGAGTGAACATTGTTGCAGCCGAAGAAAAAAAGCACGCGACAAGCTATCAGGGTGAAGTGAACCCGGCCCTGTTGACCATGCTGGAAGAAAAAGCGCTGGCCGGGGCTATTGATGTCACCCGCACCCTGGTTGATGAACTTATTGCGGCGGACAATTATCAAGGGGCGATCGAGGCTTTGTCCCAATTGCGCCAGCCGGTCGATATTTTCTTTGAAGCGGTTCTGGTCAACGACCCGGATGAAGCAACAAGGGAAAACCGGCTTAATTTGCTGGCCAGTTTACGTGATACCATGCATCTGGTGGCTGATTTTTCTAAAATAGATGGTTGAGCGGCAGCCGTTGGATTATTTTACCTCGTCCTTCGACAAGCTCAGGATGAGGCAGTGCGGCTCGCTCTTTTTTCGCTATGCCTCTTTGCCCTTTCCTTCTCCCCTTGAGGGAGAAGGTGGCGCGCAGCGCGATGCCGGGTATCGGGCAAGTGCTGCAACGACGCCGAGGGGCGGATTTGGCCCAGCAAAGCTGGTCAAATGAATTAAGGATTATTCTCTTTGGTATAAAGTGGTATGACTTATGGCAGGTCATGGTTTTGCACGGGGGCGCTTTTTTGGCATAAAACTTGTATAGTAATGCCAAATCATGCTTTTGGTGAGGATGATCCCGCTAACGGCATCATTGCAACAAACACTGCAAAAACAGAGCATACCAGGTAAAAAACATGGCATTGACGCCACGATTGGAAATTCGCCAGTCCCAAAGCCTGACGCTGACCCCGCAGCTCATGCTCTCAATCAAGCTGTTGCAGTTTTCCCATCTCGAACTGGATGCGTTTGTTGAAAAGGAGCTGGAGCGCAACCCGCTTCTGGAGCGCGTCGAGGAGAACCAGGACGGAGCTGTTTCTTCAATAGAGGAAAATGCAAATAACTATACCGGCAACGATATGAGGGCCACACAAGATGCTCTCCTGGAAGCGCCCGCGCGTCAATTGGATGCCGGGGCATTGCCAAGCGCCAGCCAGATTGCCCAGAGTATGGATACCGAGGTTTCCAACCTGTTCCCCGAGCAGGTGGGTCAGGATTCGGTGGGTCAATCCACTCATCTGCGTTCTGAAAGCCCAATGTCCAGCGGCGCCATGTTCAGAGATGGGGACGCTCCTGATATCGACCAATATGTGCCGGCCCTGATTACCCTTGGCGAGCATTTGAGCAAGCAGGTCGGATTTTTGATCACCGATCCCGGCGAACGCCTTATTGCGCGCAATCTGATCAATAATCTGGACGAGGCGGGATATCTGGCAACTGACTGCGCCAGCATAGCGACCCAGCTTGGCAGTTCGAGCGAGCTGGTTGAACAGGTGCTTTTGCGCATTCAGGGTTGTGAGCCGGTTGGGGTTTTTGCCCGTGATCTCGGGGAATGCCTGATGCTGCAACTCCGGGAAAAAAACCGCATGGATCCGTTGATGGAGAAATTGCTGGAAAATCTTGATTTGCTGGCCGCTCATGATTTTGACGCGCTAAAGCGCGTTGTTGGGGCCAGCAGCGATGATTTGAGCGAGATGCTGGATGAAATCCGCCAGCTGGATCCGCGCCCGGGCCGTGCTTTTGGCGGTGCGCCGGTGCAGCCGGTTATTGCCGATGTCCTGGTGCGCAAGGGGCACGATGGCGGCTGGGCGCTGGAGCTCAATAGCGAGGTTTTGCCCCGGGTTCTGGTCAATCGCAGTTATTTTTCCTTTGTCAGCAAACATGCGCGCAACAAAAAGGAAAAGGCTTTTCTGGTTGATTGCCTGCAAAACGCCAACTGGTTGACCAAAAGCCTTGATCAACGGGCCCAGACAATTTTGAAGACGGCCACGGAAATCGTACGCCAACAGGATGGATTTTTTGTTCATGGGGTTTCCAGCCTGAAACCGATGACCCTGAAAATGGTCGCCGATGCGATCCAGATGCACGAGAGCACCATTTCGCGCGTTACTTCCAACAAATATATGGCCACTCCGCGCGGTCTGTTTGAAATGAAATATTTTTTTACCACCGCGCTTGGCTCAACCAGCGGGCAAGAGGATCATTCCGCCGAAAGCGTGCGTTATTTGATCAAGCTTATGATTGATGAAGAAAGCCCCGGCGCAATTTTGTCCGATGATGCCATTGCCAGGATCTTGCGCCAGCGCCACGCAATAGATGTCGCCCGGCGCACGGTGGCCAAATATCGCGAAGGGTTGCATATTCCCTCCTCGGTGATCAGGCGCAGGCAAAAGCGGACAATGGCAAAAACCGATTAGCCAATGTTTTATACCAAAGGTATTTCCTTTGCTATTAGCTTGCGAAGGAGCCGGGTATGGATTTGTTCACATTCAAGGCAAAATTCGTCACATAAAGCCTGTCAATTTACCGCCATCACCACCATATACGTTGCGCGAAGGGGCAGGTGAGCGATAGTCTTTGAAAAGTATTGTGTAATGTGTGGACTGTCTCTGATTCGTAGAAATCGTAAATTCTGCACGGTATTTAATTGTGAGATGAAAGGCGAAAAAAAATGGCTTTACGTGTTTCAGGAAAAAACATGGACGTAGGGGATGCGCTTAGAACCAAGGCGGAAACGCGCTGCGATGATATGGTAAGCAAGTATTTCGACCGCGGCTATAATGGCCATTTGACGTTTGAACATGAGGGGTCCGGCTATCG
>UOEO01000131.1_pt1 | contig 13557 bp, 10 predicted proteins | sample 1989881 | NCBI WGS metagenome assembly UOEO01 (sample SAMEA4712198, study PRJEB27164) | hydrothermal vent metagenome | biome: marine basaltic hydrothermal vent biome; feature: marine hydrothermal vent; material: mineral | place: Pacific Ocean | collected 2011-06-14/2011-07-23 | depth 1691 m
TCGGCGCCATAAATTTCCGGGGTTTCGGAAAGGATTGCCGTGCCGCCATTTTTGACCAATATGTCGGTTGCCATCCCGAGCGCCGGGTTGGCGGTTATGCCTGAATAGCCATCCGAGCCGCCGCATTGCAAAGCCAAAACCAGCTCGGAAACTGAAACAGGAACCCGTTTGACATCGTTGACGGGTGGCAGCATCTGTTTGATCGCCGCGACGCCCGCTTCAACGGTTTTGCGGGTCCCCCCGCTCTCTTGAATGGTCATGGTGCGAAAAGTTTGGTTTTCCTCAATGCCACAGGCTTTTTTGAAGCGCGCGATCTCAAAGCCCTCGCATCCCAAACCAACCAACAACACCCCGCCAATATTGGGATTGCTCGCATAGCCCCAAACGGTGCGTTTCAAGATGTCGAATAAAGCGCCACGATTGTCGATCACACAGCCATTGGCTTGTTTGAGAACCATAATGCCGTCAATATTGGGATAATCAGCAAGTATGCCGGAGCGTTCGATTTGGTTGGCGATCAGTGAAGCGGCGGTGGCCGAACAATTGACGCTGGTCATGACGGCAATATAGTTGCGCGTGCCCGCATTGCCGTTTTGGCGCCGGTAGCCCATAAAGCTTGCCTGTTTATCGGCCGGCAAGATATCCGGGGGCACCGCCCCTTGGCCAAAATCATAATCCTGGCTGAGCGCGCCCATTGTGATATTGTGCTCGTGCACCCACTGGCCCGGTGCAATGGCCGATTTGGCGAAACCGATGATCTGGCCAAATTTGAGCACCGGATCGCCCGCCGCGATCGCCGTGATGGCGAGTTTGTGCCCGCGGGCAATGTTATCAAGCGCCACCACGCCTTCAGGAGTGGTTGTTCCCTTGTGTACCATTTCAAGCGCCACGGCGACATTGTCTTTTTTGTTCAAAACGAGAGTGCGTACAGTGTCGGCCATATCAGGGAGCTCCAATTAGCAATGAGTGGTTATCCGCAGCTGAATTATTTTTTAATAATTGATGACATTTGCTTGCGCAAAAATTTCCAGCAGGCAAAAACAACAGCACCATTTCATCAGCACCGTTTCATCCGACGTGCCAACGAAGTATAATGGGGCGGCAAAATCAAAGGAACCCGATTATCATGAAACTTATGCGTTTGGGCGCCAGGGGTGCGGAAAAGCCGGCTATCCTGGATAAAGACGGAACGATGCGCGATATTTCCTCCATCGTCACTGATATTGCGGGGGAAGTTTTAAGCCCTGAAAGTCTGGCTGAGCTGGCCAAAACAGACCTTTCTGGCCTGCCGGAAATTTCTCCGGACACCAGAATTGGCCCCTGTGTCGCCAAGGTAGGCAAATTTATCTGCATCGGGCTCAATTACGCCGATCATGCCGCCGAAGCCGGGCTGGATGTGCCGCCGGAGCCGGTAATGTTCATGAAGGCGACCAGCGCCATTTGCGGTCCCAATGACAATGTGATCATTCCGCGCAATTCCAAAAAAACCGACTGGGAAGTGGAGCTGGGGGTAATCATTGGCAAAGAGGCGCGCTATGTCAGCGAAAAGGATGCCATGGAGCATGTCGCGGGATATTGCGTGGTCAATGATTTGAGCGAACGCGCTTTCCAGATCGAAAGAAGCGGGCAGTGGGTCAAGGGAAAGTCCGCCGACAGCTTTGGCCCGATCGGTCCCTTCCTGGTGACAAAAGATGAAATTGCCGACCCGCAAAATCTTGAAATGTGGCTTGAGGTCGATGGTCATCGCTATCAGAACGGAACAAGCGCGACCATGGTTTATGGCGTTGAGTTTCTGGTCCATTACATTTCTCAGTTCATGAGCTTGCAGCCGGGTGATATCATTTCCACCGGTACCCCGCCGGGGGTTGGCATGGGGGTAAAACCCAATCCGGTATATTTGAAACCGGGCCAGAAGATTTCCTTGAGCGTTGAAGGGCTGGGCGAGCAAAACCAGCTCACCGTCGCCAGCGACTAGGCCATGTCCGTCAGCTATCAGGCCATGGATAATCAAACCCCGGATTTGATCCGGGGTATGATGGCAAAGGTATTCTGGAGCATGTGAGCATGACAGATAATGATCATCCGGTTGCCGGCATAATCAGAAATGTCCGGAATATTTTCATGGCCGCGCTGGTGCTGGGGCTTGTTGCTTTTCCTGCCCTGTCCCAGACGCGTCAGTCCAGCTCTCACATGGATGATCAGGCCTTGGCCGAGCTGTTTTTGGCCCTGTCCCAATCCGCCAATTCGACCGAGGCGGCCAAAATCGCCAACCGGATTTGGAAAATCTGGCTGACCCCGTCTCCGGTCGAACTTTTCAACCAGATGCAGGACGTGATGAAAGCGCGCCAGTTGGGCGATTTTGGCCGTGCGGTGCGCCTGCTTGATGAGATTACCGCCAATTATCCCGGCTACGCCGAAGCCTTCAACCAGCGCGCCACCTTGTTGTTTCTGGTCAAGGATTACAACGCCGCCCTTTTGGATCTGGCCGAAACGCTAAGGCTTGAGCCGCGCCATTTTGGCGCTCTTGTCGCCCAGGCGATAATCTATCAGCGGCTGGGAAAAAACCGCCAGGCACTGCGCTCCATTGTTGCGGCGCTTAAAATTTATCCCTATCTTGAACAACGCAATTTGTTTGAACAATTGCTCAAGCCGATAACCCGTATTTGAAAAACAAGCGAGTGCCAAAAATGTCCCCTTCCATCAGCGAACAGCTTCCTGCAATCCGGCATGAAAAAGGGCCATCCTCGGGTCGTTATGTGATCGATCTCGATGACGGGCTGGTGGCGGAAATGACTTATCAGCGTATCGGGGACAAGAATATCCTGATCGATCACACCAGGGTTCCAGAGCAATACAGGGGCCGCAATATTGCTGGAAAACTGATGCTGCACGTTGTTGACGAGGCGCGCAGGAACGGCACCAAAATAACCCCGGTTTGTTCCTATGCGGTAAGCCAGTTCAAGCGCCACAAGGAATGGGCTGACCTGTTGAGCGAATAGTCCCTGTAAAACGGCTCTAAATTGCCGACTTCAGGCTTTCGGAAATATAAATCTTGCGCAAGGATTTGGCCACCGGGCCCGGCGTGCCCGTTCCGATCTTGTGGCCATCGATTTCAACCACCGGCATGACGAAAGTGGTTGCCGAAGTGCAAAACGCCTCATGGGCCTGTTTGGCCTCTTCAGGCGAAAACGGGCGTTCCTCAACCTTCATATCCAGTTCGGCGGCGCATTTCAAAACCGCCTTGCGGGTAATTCCGCCCAGGATGCGGTGAGAAAGGTTGCGCGTGATAATCACCCCGTCGCCATTGACGATATAGGCATTGTTGGAAGTGCCTTCGGTCACATAGCCATCGGCAAGCAGCCATGCGTCATCGGCGCCATGGGTTTTTGCCTCCATCTTGCCCAGCGAAGCACAAAGCAGTTGCACCGTTTTAATGTCGCAGCGCCCCCAGCGCAGGTCAGCGAGTGTGATGATCTTGATGCCGCCAACGGCCGCCGGGTTGTTGATCAGGGTTTTTTGCTGGGTAAAGGCGACAATGGTTTGTTCGGTTTGTTCGGGTGGAAAGGCAAAGTCGCGATCAGCAACGCCGCGGGTTATTTGCAGATAAACCAGACCCTCCTTGATATTGTTGCGCCTTATCAATTGACGATGGATATCAAGCAATGCCTCGCGCTCCATAGGCAGACCCATATCGAGCTCGCCGAGCGACCTTTTGAGACGGGTGAAATGGCCATCGAAATCGATCAGCTTGCCCTCAATGACCGGGGTGATTTCATAAATGGCGTCGGCGAATAAAAACCCGCGATCAAATACCGATATTTTTGCGGCATCCTCGCTGACATATTGATGGTTGATAAAGATACTGCGCACTGGAGCACTTCCCGATTTTAAAAATATAACAGAGTTGTTCATAGTGAAGAAAGTTTGGCGATTTGCAATAATATATTTTTGCCGGATAATTCGGGTTGACCGGCCGGGCCTGCTCAGGTGGCGCTCTTGCCTGATTTAAAGATATTTGCCTGACTTGAAGATAATGGCGGCCCGTTTTAGCTCGTCTTTCATATTTACCGGCGGCTGCCATGAAAACCGATCACGAAAAAGTCGGTCATCTATTTGCAGCGGCTTTAACAATCTGGTGGCGATATTGCGGGCGCCAGGCACAAAGACAAGCGGCCCCATAAGTATTTCGGGTAGATAAAACAGCCGGGCCGGACGATTGATGGCGGCGCGCAGAACCGTGAGCAAATCATCGAGGCTGGCCGCGTCGTCCTGGACCAGATAGGTGCCGGCCGTAGCGCTGGTATTTTCAATGCTTGTGGCGATGGCGTCACTTAGTGAGGTCAGCGAAATCAGCGAGCGCCGGGCCTTGAGCCCGGACAGGGGCAGCGGCAAACCAGAATTGGCCAGTTGCAGGAGGCGGGTAAAATTGCCGTCCGAGCGTGCCCCGAAAACGATCGGAAAGCGTAAAGAAATCACCCTTGTGGCGCTATTGGTGGCCAGTTGAATAATTTTCTCTTCCGCCGCCAGTTTGAGTTGGCCATAAAGGCTTTGCGGACGTGCGGGCGAGTTTTCGTTCAGTATTTCTTTGGCCCAGCTTCCGGCCATGGCTTTTATGGTGCTCAAATAGATGAAGTTCTTGACGCCGGCCCTGATTGCGGCGCGGGCCAGGTTCAGCGTTGCCTTGTAGCGCTCTTGTCCCGCTTCGTTGCTGGCGCCGGCGGCCAGGTGCTCAAACGCGTTGAACCCATCGGCCATATGCACCAGCGCATCAACCCCGTTGAGCGCTTCTTCCCAATTGGTCGCGGGCTGAATATCAATGATTTTATGGATGACCCCCTGGGGCAATTGCCCTGGGGCATGGCGGCCTATGGCGACCACCTGATGGTTGTTTTCGCTCAAGAGCTTTGTCAGACAGGTTCCGACAGATCCGCTGGCCCCGGTCACCAGCACCTTCATGGATAAACTTTCATTGCCCCGACAATCCTAAAGATCATTGCTGACTTTGGATTTCTCATGTGGTTTTTCCTGGGATTTAACTTGGGATTTTTCCTGGGGCTGTTGCTGGAATTTTTGCAACTGGTCCTGGGCCAACTGACGGATTTCGCGCAATTCGGAAATGGTGATCTCGAGATCCTGCAATTGCATTTCGAGCTGGTTGAGGCGTTCATCGACCTTTGATTGCAATAACAGGATTTGTGGCTTCTGGGTGTTGTCGGCGTCATAAAGCGACAAATAATCCGAAATATCCTTGAGCGAAAAACCAAGGCGCTTGCCGCGCAGGATCAACAAAAGCCGGGCGCGGTCGCGTTTGCGAAAGACCCGGGTCGAGCCAACCCTTTCCGGGGACAGCAGCCCCTTTGCTTCATAAAAGCGAATGGTGCGGGTGGAAATTCCGAATTCATGGGCAATTTCGGTTATGGCGAACAATTGCTGGTCGGCACCATCATTCTTCTCAATATTCATTCAGGGTCCTGAGATTTCATGGCTGCATATTCCTCACGCAACTCTTTTTTTGATAATTTGCCGACCAGGGTTTTAGGCAGCTCATCCTTGAAGATGAATTCACGCGGCATTGCAATCTTTGATATATATTGGGAAAGGAATTTTTTCAGTTCCTCTTCGGAGGCCGACTGGCCAGCGTTGAGCTTGATAAAAGCAACAGGGGCCTCGCCGCGATAAGTGTCCTTTACCCCGATGACGTTGCACTCATTGACCCCCGGATGGCGATAAAGCGCCTCTTCAATGGTACGCGGATAAACGTTAAAGCCGGAGCAAATGATCAAATCCTTGATGCGGTCGACCAAAAACATATAGCCTTCCTCGTCGACATAACCGACGTCCCCGGTACGGAAATAGCCGTTGACATAGGCCTCTTTGGTCGCCTCGGGATTGTTGTAATAGCCAAGCATTATTTGCGGGCCCTTGGCGACCAGCTCACCCTTGTCTCCGGGGGCGACGAATTTTTCAGGGTTTTCCAGATCAACGAACTGCACGTCGGTTGCCGGCATCGGCATGCCGATGGAGCCGGGTTTTGACTTGGCGCGCAAGGCGGCGCAGCACAGAACCGGTGAACATTCGGTCAGCCCGTAGCCTTCGGCCAACAGGGCCGGGGAGACCTTGGCGAAAGCCTCAACGGTTTCGGCGGGCAGGCCAGCGCCCCCGGAAATCGCCACTTCAAGAGAAGCAAGTTGTTCGGGCCTTGTTATCGGGTTGGTGGCAATGGCGTGGAGCAGGGTCGGGACCGCGGGCAGGATATTGGCTTTGGTGCGCGCCAGAAGGGCGAGCAGGGTCTTGAGTTCGAAGCGGGGCAGCATGGCCACGCGGGCCCCGGTGCTAAGGGGCACGTTCATACATACGGTCATGGCGAATATATGAAAAAACGGCAATACCGCAACCACGCTTGCCGGGGGATAGAACAGATCAAGGCCCCATTTGTTGATCTGGTCGACATTGGCCGAAATATTGGCGTGGGAAAGCATGGCGCCCTTGGGCAGGCCGGTGGTGCCGCCGGTATATTGCTGGACGGCAATGTCCTTTGCCGCATCTATTGTAACCGGCTTTGGGGTGATATCAGCCTTGATCATGTCGGCAAAGCGAGAAATTTTGCCGGAAGATGGCGAGTTGGTGATCTTTGACATGTCGGATGATTTGAAAAGTCTGAACAGGAGTTTTTTCAGCCCCGGCAAAGCGTCGGGGAAGTGGCACACGATCAGTTTTTCGCACAATCCCTTTTGGCACAGCGCCTCGGCCTTCTCAAAGATCATTTTGAGGTCCAGGGTGACGATTATGTCGGCCCCGGCGTCCTTGGTGATGTGGGAAAGTTCGGAAACCGTATAAAGCGGGTTACAATTGACCACGGTGCCCCCGGCCAAAAGAACTCCATAATAGGCAACCGGAAAAAACGGCGTATTGGGCAGCAACAGCGCTACTCTTGAGCCTTTTTTTATCCCGAACTGGTCCTGAAGCGCCCCGGCGAAGGCCTTTATCTGGCGGCCAAGCTCGTCATAGCTGGTCTCGGCACCGAAAAAATCCAGGGCAACAGAAGTCGCATGCTGCTCGCAGGCGGCAAGAACCAGTTGGTGAACAGGGGTGGTATCAATCTTTATGTCCCATTCGATACCCTCGGGATAATTTTTGACCCAGGGGCGATAAAATTTGTTTCGGGCGGGAGTTTTGCTCACTTAAGAGGCCTTTCTGGTCAAATTTACTGCCTGGCTCTTCTTTATATATTCGGGCAAACGGGGTCAGGTCAAATCGGGCGGGGGGTAAAGCGATGGAGAATTCTTTCGCGTTGGAGTGGCAAAACCGGGTGCAAATTGCGGCGGATTGTCGCGCACCGGACGGAAAAATCGCAAATTACTCGCGAAACCAGCTATTGCCATGACTTATAAGTAATCATGTTGACGTATACGTCAATAAGAGTATTTTGCGCTTAACCCGTTAGATGCTATGTGTAAAGCATAGTGATGCAGGCCATATGAGGTGGACCATGTTGCTGATCATAATTCTTATATCATTCATTGCGATTTATCTGTTGGCCTATTTTCGCACGCCAATCTGGCTGTGGGCGGCTCTGGCGCTGTTAATCGGGGTTGCCGGGGTGCTGTTTTCGGGGGGGCAGGGATGGTTTTCCTGGTCGCTGGCGTTGTTGCCGGCCGTGGTTTTGGCGCTGTTTTCGGTTCCGGTTTTGCGGCGCGCCATTCTGATCAGGCCGATTTACAATACGGTCAAGCGCACCCTGCCCAAAATCTCTTCGACCGAGCAGGAGGCGCTTGATGCTGGAACCGTCGGCTGGGACGCCGATTTGTTTTCCGGGCGTCCCAAATGGGTCAATCTTTTGTCAATCCCCAAAGGGGAGATAAGCGAAGAGGAGCAGGCGTTCATTGACGGGCCGACCAATCAGTTGTGTGCCATGATCGATGATTGGGACATCAGGCACAACCGGGCCGACATGCCGGAGGAGGTCTGGCAGTTCATGAAGGATAACGGCTTTTTCGGCATGCTGATTTCCAAGGAGAACGGGGGCAAGGGTTTTTCGGCCCAGGCGCAATCAAAAATCGTCTCGATGGTGGCTTCGCGCTCGATTGCCGCCGGAATTACGGTGATGGTGCCCAATTCGCTCGGGCCGGGCGAGTTGCTGGAAAAATATGGCACTCCGGCGCAGCAGAAAAAATATCTTGCCCGCCTGGCTACGGGCAAGGAAATCCCCTGTTTTGCCCTGACCGGGGTTCATGCCGGCTCGGACGCGGCGGGCATGCGCGATGTCGGGGTCGTCGGCTATGGCCAGTATAAGGGCAAAAAGGTGCTCGGGGTCACTTTGAGTTGGGACAAGCGCTATATCACCCTGTCGCCGGTAGCGACCCTGGTTGGGTTGGCGTTCAATCTTTATGACCCGGAAAATCTTTTGGGCAAGGGAGAAAATGTCGGCATTACCCTGGCGCTGGTTCCGGCTGATTATGAGGGGGTCGAGCTCGGGCTGCGCCATTATCCGGCCCGCTCGGCGTTTTTGAACGGGCCCACTTCAGGCAAGGACGTGTTCGTGCCGATTGAGTTCTTGATCGGGGAAAAGGAATATGCCGGTCAGGGCTGGCGCATGCTGATGGAGTGTTTGTCGACCGGCAGGGCGATTTCGCTGCCCGCGATCGGTTCGGTGTCGATGAAGGCGGCGTTGCGCGTTACCTCTGCTTATGCGCGCATCAGGCGCCAGTTTTCCATTCCGATCGGGATGATGGAGGGAGTGGCGGCGCCGTTGGCGCGTCTGGTCAAATCCTCCTATATGTTTGAAGGGGCGCGAACGACCACCGCGGCCATGGTCGATCAGGGGCAAAAACCGGCGGTTATTTCCGCCTTGCTCAAATATCGCGCCACCGAAGCGATGCGCGACCGGCTTGATGACGCCATGGACATTCATGGCGGGCGCGGCATTCAGGACGGGCCGGGCAATTATTTGTTTGCTTCTTATGCAACCACCCCGGTGGCGATAACGGTTGAGGGGGCCAATATCCTGACCCGTTCCCTGATTACTTTTGCCCAGGGTTCGCTGCGCGCGCACCCGCATCTTTATGACGAGATTACAGCGGTGCAGAACCCGGACCGCCGCGCCGGGCTCAAGGCGTTCGACAAGGCGTTTTGCGGCCATGTCAGCTTTATGCTGGGCAACATTACCGGCTCCTTGTTCCATTCGCTTACCTTTGGCCGCTTTGCTTCTTCTCCGGTCGATCATGAACTGGCCTATTGGTATAAGCAATTGCATCGCTATTCGCAGAATTTCGCTCTGGTCGGGGACTGGATGGTGGCTTTTCTCGGCGGTGACTTGAAGCGCAAGCAGCGTCTTTCGGGCCGGATGGCCGACATATTGTCCGACCTTTATTTGCTCTCGACAACCTTGAAACGTTATGAGGATGACGGGCGGATCAAGGAGGATCTGCCGGTGATCGAGGCGATTGCACGCGATCGGGTGGCGGCGATCGAGGCTAATTTCCGCGAAGTATTCAATAATTTCCCCAGCCCGGTGATGAGCTTTTTCATGCGGGTTTTGGTGTTTCCCCTGGGTCAGCACGCTCTTGGGGCGACCGACAAGGAAAACTATAGTCTGGCGCGCGCCATTCTTGTCCCCAATGAGCAACGGGATCGCTTTACCAGAGGGGTTTATATCAATGATGACCCGAAAGACGTCACCGGGGTTCTTGAGGATGCGCTGGCCAAAGTGGTCAGGGTCGAGGAAATCGAGGCCAAATTCATCCGGGCGTTGAAAAAGGGGCTTATCCAGCGCCGGATGGATCGCGATGCGATCACCGATGCGGTAACGGCTGAAATTCTCACCAATGAGGAAGCGGGGTTCCTGCGCATCGCCGATGAGGCAACCGACAAGGTTATTGCGGTTGATAATTTCGCCCCCGGTGAATTGGAGGCTCATCACCGGGTCGCTGACAAGCAGGCGAGCCAAGCGGCGCAATGAATGGCAAAAACCCATCCCGCCCTGGCCGGGCCGGGCGGCCCCATGTCGGGTGTGCCGGGCTTATACCAGGGATTACTTTCCCTGTTATCAAAGGGCCTGTTGTGTGTAGGGGGCCTGTTGCGCTTGTGAGCCGGTCGGTGTTTATCGGCTGGCAAACAAGCGTTTATGTCTGCTAAACAATCCAGTATGTGATGAATAAAAGGGGCGAAATAGGTGGCTGAAACTTCAAAGATGCAAGCGGGCGCGAAAGCAAAACCGCGTTCCCCGATTATGCCCAAGCTCAAATATTGGCGGTTTGAAATTGATTTTGAAAATATCGGCTGGCTGACCATTGATACTCCGGGCGCCCCGGTCAATGTCATTGGCACCGATGCGGTTATCGAGCTGGAAAAGCTGGTCGGGCGGTTCGAGGAGCTGGCGGCGAGCAATGAAATAGCCGGGGTGGCGCTCATTTCGGACAAGGCTAGCGGTTTTATCGCCGGGGCGGATATCAGCGAATTCGACCATATGAGCGATCCTGAAATATTGCCACGGGCATTAAAAAGGGCGCATGCGCTGTTTGACCGGATTGAAAAACTTGAGGTGCCGTTTGTGTGTGGCATTCACGGGTTTTGTCTTGGCGGCGGGCTGGAGCTGGCGCTGGCGTGCCATTATCGGGTTGCGGTCAATGATGAAAAGACCCGTATCGGGTTTCCTGAAATCAAGCTGGGAATTTTCCCCGGATTTGGCGGCACCGGGCGCTCTATCCATTTGGCTGGTCCGGTGCCGGCAATGCAAATGATGCTTTCAGCGCGCAACCTCAAGGCGGGCGCGGCGCGCAGGATGAACATTGTTGATAAATTGGTTCGCCATCGCGACCGCTTGCGCTGGGAGTTGCGCAAGGCCATCATCCAGAAACGCAGGTCAAAACCGGCCCCTTTGAGCAAGCGGATCATGGCCATGGGCCCGCTCAGGGGCTATGTCGCCAACAAGATGCGCGCGGCGACGGCAAAAAAGGTACGCAAGGAGCATTATCCGGCCCCCTTTGAGCTGATCAAGCTGTTTGAAGCCAAGGGCAATGATCCGGTGGCGATGCGGGCCGGAGAAATTGGCGGGTTCACCCCGCTGATGGCTTCGGACACAGCGGCCAATTTGCGTCGCCTGTTCTTTTTGTCCGAAGGGCTGAAAAAACAGGGGGTAAGGGGCAAGGACAAGCCGAAATTCGTCCGGGTGCATGTGATCGGGGCCGGGGTGATGGGCGGGGATATCGCCGCCTGGTGCGCATATCGCGGCATGGCGGTGACCTTGCAGGATCTGGATATGGAACGCATCGAGCCGGCCTTGGCGCGGGCCAAGAAACTGTTCAAAAAACGCTTGCGCAAGCCGGTGGCGGTCAAGGCTGCCTTGTCAAGGCTTGAGGCTGATGTTGCGGGCAAGGGGGTCGCGCGTGCCGATGTGATAGTGGAGGCGGTGGTGGAAAACCTTGAAATCAAGCAAAAGATTTTTGCCTCTGTTGAGCAAAAAGCCAAGCCGGGCGCGGTTTTGGCAACCAACACCTCTTCGATCGAGCTGGAGCGGATCGCTACGGGATTGAAAGATCCGGGCCGCCTGATCGGTCTGCACTTTTTCAACCCGGTGGCGCAATTGCCGCTGGTCGAGATCATTCGCTCAGAGTTGAATTCCGATGATGCGATCCGGGTCGGGGCGAGTTTTGCCAGCTTTATAGCCAAATCGCCGGTGGTGGTGAAAAGCTCTCCCGGATTTCTGGTCAACCGGGTGTTGATGCCATATTTGCTGGCAGCGATTGACCGGGTGGAAAACGGGGAAAGCAAGGAATTGCTTGATGCGGCCGCGGTTGCCTTTGGCATGCCGATGGGGCCGATCGAATTAATGGATACGGTGGGGCTTGATGTCGGCAAGAGCGTGGCGGCGGAACTGGGGTCCCCGGTTGCGGATGGGACCAAATTCGCGCGTTTGATCGCCCAGGGGAATCTCGGACGCAAAACCGGGCGCGGCTTTTATCGCTGGGTCAAGGGAAGGGCTGAAAAGGGGCAGGTTCCCAAATATTCCGATCTTGAGGGGTTGGGGCGCGAACTGGTCAAGCCGTTGGTCGACATGGCCGAAATATGCGTTAGTGAAGGGGTGGTTGCCAATGAGGATCTGGCCGATATCGGCATTATTTTTGGCACCGGGTTTGCTCCGTTTCTTGGCGGACCGTTAAAAGCGCGCCGCGACGGCAAGGCGTAAAGGAAAATCATCATGGCTTCTGATAAACCAAACCAATTGCGCCGGGTGGCTATTGTGGGCAGTTCACGCACCGCGTTTTGCCGCGCTTATACCGGATATATCGAGGAGACCAACCTGTCGCTATTATCAAGTGCGATCGGCGGTCTGGCGGAAAAATATGCGCTCAAGGGAGAAAAAATCGATGAGGTGATGGCCGGGGCGGTGATCAAGCATTCGCGCGATTTCAATCTGGCGCGCGAAGCATTGCTCAATGCCGGTCTTTCGGCCAATACTCCAGGCACAACCATGCAGATTGCTTGTGGCACTTCGTTGCAGGCCGCTCTGGTGCTGGGGGCCAAAATCGCCAGCGGGGAAATTGAAAGCGGCATTGCCGGGGGGGCGGACTCAATCTCGGATTCGCCGCTGGTTTTTGGCGACAAATTGGCCCACCGGCTGATCAAATTGTCACGAGCGCGCTCGCTGGGGCAAAAACTGGGGGTTTTCAAGGGGTTCAGCTTTGGCGAAATAGCCCCGGTTGCCCCTTCGGTCAATGAGCCGCGCACCGGGCTTTCAATGGGTCAGCATTGCGAATTGATGGCGCGCGAATGGGAGATCGGGCGCACGGAGCAGGATGAATTCGCGCTTAAAAGCCATCAAAACGCCGCCCGCGCAATCGATGAGGGGTTTCACGATGATTTGATTGCGCCCTGTGCCGGGATATATCGCGACAATAATGTGCGCGCTGACAGTTCGCTGGAAAAGATGGCGGCAACCAAGCTCGCTTTTGACCGTAAATCGGGCTTTGGAACGCTGACAGCGGCCAATTCCACCCCTTTGACCGATGGGGCGGCGGCGGTTCTTTTGGCCTCTGAGGAGTGGGCCAGGGAACGCGGTTTGCCGGTTCTGGCATATTTGCGCATGGGGGTGGTCAGCGCCAATAATTTTGCCGCCGGGGAGGGGCTTTTGATGGCGCCAACGATTGCGGTGAGCGATTTGCTGCGCCGTGCCAATATTGGTTTTGGAGATATAGATTTATTTGAATTGCACGAAGCTTTTGCCGCCCAGGTGCTTTGTACTTTGAAAGCATTTTCAAACCGCAAGTATAATCGCGAGGTTCTGGGGCGCGACAAGGTGATGGGAAAGATGGCGGCGGCCAAGATCAACATCAACGGATCCAGTCTTGCATATGGGCATCCGTTTGCCGCCACCGGGGCGCGTATTCTTGGTCATAGCGCCAAATTGCTCAATGAAAACAAAAAAAACCGGGCGCTGATTTCGATCTGTACCGCCGGTGGAATGGGCGTTGCCGCGCTGGTGGAGCGAACATAAGTGAACGTTAAGGGAAAGGCGCTTGCCAAAACGTCATGCCCGTGCCTAGGCTAGGGTTCAGCAAC
>UOEO01000154.1_pt1 | contig 13488 bp, 9 predicted proteins | sample 1989881 | NCBI WGS metagenome assembly UOEO01 (sample SAMEA4712198, study PRJEB27164) | hydrothermal vent metagenome | biome: marine basaltic hydrothermal vent biome; feature: marine hydrothermal vent; material: mineral | place: Pacific Ocean | collected 2011-06-14/2011-07-23 | depth 1691 m
GGCCAACCCGATGACGAGGATGAGTTTTTGCACGCCGATCTGATCGGTTTGACAGCGCGTTTGGAAAATGGCGAAATTGTTGGCCAAGTCATCGCTGTTCCCAATTACGGGGCCGCCGACCTGCTGGAAATAGCCCCTTCTGGCGGCGCCAGCATGCTGATACCCTTTACCCATGCAGTGGTTCCTGAAATCCATGTTGCTCAAGGCTATTTGATTGTTTGTCCGCCCGAAGAAATAAAAGGGGAAGAAGGGCGATGAGCTTCAAGGCCGACATCATCACCTTGTTTCCCGAGCTGTTTCCCGGCCCCCTTGGTATTTCGGTTCTCGGGCGCGCTCTGGAGCAAGATCTATGGTCGCTCAAAACCAGCCAGTTGCGCGATTTTGCTTTGGACAAACACAAAAAAGTTGACGATACCCCCGCCGGTGGCGGCCCCGGCATGGTGCTCAAACCCGATGTGCTGGCGGCGGCAATTGAAAAGATTTGTCCGGCAAATGACCCACGCCCGCGGCTTTTGATGAGCCCGCGCGGCATTCCCCTGAGCCGGGATTATGCACATGAGCTGGCTCGGGGGCCTGGGGCGACCATTATTTGCGCCCGTTTTGAGGGGGTCGACCAAAGGGTGATTGAAAGCCACAATCTAAAGGAAGTTTCCATTGGCGATTATGTGCTGGCCGGTGGTGAGGTGGCGGCCATGGTGGTGCTCGAAGCGGCGGTGCGCCTGATCCCGGGCGTACTTGGCGCTGCTGAGAGCACCAGTGAGGAAAGCTTTGAGGACGGGCTTTTGGAATATCCCCATTATACCAGGCCGCAGAATTTTTCAGGCCGGGAAATTCCCGAAGTCCTGATTTCGGGCAATCATGCAAAAATCAGGCAATGGCGCTATGAGCAAAGCGAAAAACTCACCAGCGAGCGCCGCCCCGATCTGGTGAAGAAGAAATAGGCTTTCAATATTTCACCATTTCAACCCTGTGACTGAGTCTGGACCCTTAAACAGCGTATTTATGTTGGACTCCTGTTCATGGCTGATGTATAGGCGGCTCGACGACACTTCCGTCCAACAAAGACCGGGCGAAAGCAATGCGTGTTTGCTTTGCTTTGAAACGCTCCCATGAAAAGATTAGATACGGAAAAAACATTAAAATGAACATTATCGAACAGCTCGAAAAAGAGCAGTTGGGATCACTCACCCAACAACGTGAAATTCCAGAATTCTCCCATGGTGATACCGTAAAGGTATGGGTCAAGGTGCGTGAAGGCGAAAAACAGCGCCTTCAGGCCTATGAGGGGGTGGTAATTGCCCGCTCCGGCGCTGGGCTCAATGAAAATTTCACCGTGCGCAAGATTTCCTATGGCGAGGGCGTGGAGCGGGTATTTCCCATCCATTCGCCAAATATTGATCGCATCGAAGTGTTGCGGCGCGGCAAGGTCAGGCGGGCCAAACTTTATTATCTGCGCGACCGGCGCGGCAAGTCAGCGCGTATTTTTGAAGCCACCAACGCGCGCACCAAGCGCATTCGCGAGGGCGAACGCGCTCTGGCGGCCGAGGCGCGCGCCGAGCGTGAAAAAAGCCGCGAGCAAGCAGCCCGGGTTAAAGAGGCCGCCGCCGTTGCTGCTGCGGCTGAAAAAAGCGGCGAATAAGCGTCGGCTCGCTATATCTCTGCTCTTTTCCTTCTCCCCTCGTGGGAGAAGGTGGCGCGTAGCGCCGGATGAGGGGGATTATGCTGCGCCCGCTCTTTTATTCGCGCCGCCGTTGGCCCTTTCAGGGCCTTCCCGGCACCCGCTCTTTTATGCACGCCGCCGTCGCGGGCTATGCCCGCTTCCCCGGCACCCGCTCTTTTATGCATGCCGCCGTCGCGGGCTATGCCCACTTCCCCGGCACCCCCGCCATGGGTGGTACCCATACTTGGAATGGTAAAGAAGCTAAGAGTAAAATACTGGGCGTCACCCCGTTGAAGAACGGGGTCCATCTTTTTTGCCAATACATGGCACAAGCAAGAATGGATTCCGGCCTGCGCCGGAATGACGAAAGAGAAGTTGAATGGGAAAAGAATTTAGGCGAAACCTAAGCGAGCCGCTGGCAATCCAGCGCGCCGCCGCAGGGGCAGCATTTGACACAGCGCGGATTTAGCGCGTCGTGGCAAATGCGGTGCGCCCCGCGAGGCATATAACTCCACACCCGCGAGGTAAAACCTCCAATTCATCCCCCTTGCATATCTGCCCGGACCGGGCCAAAAAACAATCATGAACAACAAGAAGAATTCGGGCATTGCCGTTGCCGCCCGCCTCAAAGACATCATTGCGCCCGAGCGGTTGAAAACCGACCCGCTTTATACCTATGCCTATTCCGGGGACGCCTCGTATTTCCGCCTTGTTCCCGCTCTGGTGGCAATCGTTATTAACGAAGAGGAAGTGCGCGCGGTCATGGCCGCCGCCGCCGCGGAAAATCTGCCAATAACTTTTCGCGCCGCCGGCACCTCCCTGTCCGGCCAGGCAGTAGGGGATGGCGTATTATGTGTGCTTGGCGATGGCTGGAAAAATATTGATATTTCCGCCGATGGCGACCAGATAACCCTGGGCCCGGGAACAATTGTTTCTAAGGCCAATGATGTTTTGCGACCCTTCAGGCGCAAGATAGGGCCCGACCCGGCCAGCCTTAATATCTGCAAGATCGGTGGGGTGGTTGCCAACAATTCTTCCGGCATGTGCTGCGGGGTTGCCCAGAACACCTATCATACCATGACAAGGCTGCGCCTTATCCTTAATGACGGCAGCGTGCTTGACAGTGGGAAGGCCGCTTCGCGCGCCGCTTTTGCCGCCGCCCGCCCCGATATCATCGAGGGGCTCAAAACCCTGGCTGAAAAAACCAGGGGCGACAATCAACTGGTTGATCTCATACGCAAGAAATATGAAATCAAAAATACCGTTGGCTATTCGCTCAACGCCCTGATTGATTTTGATGACCCGATCGACATTTTGACCCATTTGATGGTCGGCTCGGAAGGTACGTTGGGGTTTGTTTCTCAAATTACCTACAATACGGTGCCCGACCACCCGTTCAAGGCCACCGCTTTAGTTGCTTTCCCGACCAATCACATCGCCGCCCAAGGCGTGCAGGCGCTTTATAATGTCGGGGTTAGTGCCGCCGAATTCATCGAGCGCAAGGCGCTGGCAACGGTTGAGCATCTGCCGGCGATGAAACCGTTCCTGCCGCTGTTGAGTGAAACCTCCCCGGCGGTTCTGATCGAAATCATGGCTAAAGATGAGCGGCAACTGGATATCGATATCAAAACCGCCTGCGAGGCGATGATCAAGGTTGGGGCGCTTTCAGAGCCGGTTTTTTACAAAGAGGTACAATTGCAGGCCGGATTGTGGGATGTGCGCAAGGGTCTGTTTGCTTCCGTTGGCTCTTCTCGTCCCCAGGGCAGCTTGATGCTGACCGAGGATGTCGCCGTGCCGATTGATCAGCTGGCCGCAGCGGTTGACGATTTGCGGCTGGTTTTGGATCGCAACGGCTTTGAGGACGGGATTATTTTTGGCCATGCGCTGGCCGGCAATCTCCATTTTCAGATGCATGCTGATTTTACCGTGCCGGGCGAATTGGCCCGGTTTGAAAAATTTAGCGCCGAGCTGGCTAAAATGGTCTCTGTTGACTATCAAGGCTCCTTGAAGGCCGAGCACGGCACCGGACGCGCCGTTGCTCCTTTTGTTGAGCAGGAATGGGGCAAAAAAGCCTATTGGCTGATGCATGCCATCAAAGAGCTGCTCGACCCTGAAAATCTGCTTAATCCCGGCGTGCTGCTCAATGATGATGACAAGGCTCATATCAGCCACATCAAACAGATGCCGGCCAGTGACAAGATAATTGACCTGTGCATCGAGTGCGGATTGTGCGAGCCGGCTTGTCCGTCGGCCGGACTGACCTTGTCGCCGCGCCAGCGCATTGCCGTGATCCGCGAGCAGGCGCGTCTGGAGCTGACGGGAGGCGACAACGACCTGCTGCAAGCCCTCAAACAGGGGTTTTTCGAAGCAGGCATGGATTTATGCGCGGCGTGCAATCTTTGTTCGATCAGCTGCCCGATCGATATTGAAACCGGCACCATGATCCTGGGTCGCCGCCAGCGGAAACAGGGCGGTTTTGCCACCTCCATGGCCGCTTTGGCTGCTAAAAATACCCCGGCCATTGAAGGGGTGACCAGATTGGTTTTTGCTGCCCGGCAAGGATTGGGAAAACTGGGTGGCGATAAATTTGTCGATAATCTTGGCGGCACTTTGAACCGGGTTTCGGCTCACAAAATTGCCAAAATAAGCAAATCGCTGCGTCCCGGCCCCGGCGCGCCCAGACCGCGCCCCAAAATCATCAATCCTCCCCTTGGAAATGTTATCTATTTTCCCGCCTGCGCCTCGCGCATGTTTGGCGCACCAAAAACCGAGCTGAACCTGCTGCCGGTCACCGAGGCCATTATGGTGTTGCTGGAGCGGGCCGGGTTCAACCCGGTGCTGCCCAAAAAACTTGCCGGGCAATGTTGTGGCCAGCCGTTTTTATCCAAGGGGTTTCCTGATCAAGCCGGGGCTTTGGGCAATAAGCTCTCTTCAAACCTTGCCGCCCTCGCCGACAAGAACAACGCCTTGATTATTACCGACATGTCGAGTTGCGCCCTTCATATGCAACAAGACGGCGTGCTTATATCGGACAGTGTTGAGTTTTTGGCTGAAAAAATCCTGCCCCATCTTTCGCTTGATCACAGAATTGATCAGGTGGCGCTCCATCATAATTGCGCCGCCCAGCATCTGGGGGAACAAAAGGCAATGGCAGCTCTGGCCAGCGCCTGCGCTGAAAATGTTGCTGTTTTATCTTCTGTCACTTGTTGCGGCTTTGCCGGAGACAAGGGGCTTTATCACCCCGAACTCAACGCCCATGCCACCCGTTTCGCCAAGGATGATTTGCCAAAAAACTGCACTATCGGGGTTTCCAGTTCCGCCAGTTGCGCCGCCGGACTTTCCGGGCAGCTGGCGATTGATTTTGTCTCGGTGGCCAGCCTGCTTGAATATGTTTCCAGGCCCTAACGCGCGTCTTTCAGGATCGCTTCAGCCCCTTTTTGCGCAATCATGATTGTTGGGGTGTTGGTGTTGCCTGAAGTAATGGTTGGCATCACCGAGGCGTCAACAATTCGCAAACCATCAACGCCAAAAACGCGCAAACTGGCGTCAACCACCGCCAGCGGGTCGCTCTTAAGGCCCATTTTTGCCGTGCCGACCGGGTGAAATATGGTGGTGCCGATATCTCCCGCCGCCTCAATCAGCGCCTGATCACTATTGCCTATCTCCGGGCCCGGCAGATATTCCTGCGGGCGATATCGCGCCAGCGCCTGTTGCGCCATGATTTTTCTGGTCACCCTGATCGCGTCCGCCGCCACCTTCTTGTCGGCGTCTGTATAGAGATAATTGGGGGCAATCAGTGGTTGCGCGTTCAACTCTTTTGAACTCAAACGCACCGTTCCGCGCGAAGTGGGGCGCAGATTGCACGCGCTTAATGTTATGGCGCCAAAGCGGTGCAGCGGGTCGCCAAATTTATCAAGAGAAAGCGGCTGGGCGTGAAACTCGATATTGGCCCGTTCATGTTCTGGCGAGGAGCGGGTAAAAAGACCCAGTTGCGAGGGGGCCATGGTCAAGGGGCCGCGCCTGAACAGGCCATATTCAAGACCCATCAGCGCCCGCCGGTATAATGAGTGATAATCCCGGTTAAGGGTTCTGACCCCGAAAACCTTGAAAATCGCTCTTTGCTGCAAATGGTCCTGCAAATTTTGGCCAATACCGGGTCGCTCGATCAGGCAATCTATCCCCAGGGGGGCCAGCCAGTCAGCGGGGCCGATCCCGGAGCGATGCAAAATCTGTACGCTGCCGATCGAGCCGGCGCTTAAAATGACCTCGCCTTGTGCTTGTGCCTGATGGGGTTGGCCATCCTTGAAAAACTCAACCCCGGTTGCTGTTGTTCCCGCTAAAATCACCCGGTCAACCGTTACATTGGTGATGATGCGCAGATTTTTGCGCCCCCGCACCGGGTCGAGAAAGGCGCGGGCGCTTGATACCCGTCTGCCGCGACGCTGGTTGACGTGAAAATAGCTCACCCCCTCATTGTCCCCGGTATTGAAATCCTTGATCCAGGGAACCCCGATCTGATTGGCCGCCTCTCCGATCGCGTCAAGAATTCGCCAGCTTACCCGTGGCGCTTCCACGTGCCACTCGCCGCTGGTGCCATGATAGTTGTTTTCGCCGAGGAAATGATCATCCAGTTGCCTGAATATCGGCAACACATCGTCCCAGCCCCACCCGGCAAGGCCCAATTGGCGCCAATGATCGTAATCGGCGGCCTGTCCGCGCATATAGACCATGGCGTTGATGGCCGAACTGCCGCCGATAACCCGGCCGCGCGGATAGTTGAGCGAGCGACCGTTCAGCCCTTTTTCATTAACGGTTTTAAACATCCAGTCGGCACGCGGATTACCGATGGCGAATAAATAGCCAACCGGGATATGAAACCAGATCCAATTATCCGCGCCCCCGGCCTCCAAAAGCAGAACCCGGGTTTTCGGATTGGCCGACAGGCGGTTTGCCAGCAGGCAGCCGGCCGAGCCGGCGCCAACGATTATATAATCATAATTGCCTGCTGATTTTTTTACCTTGCTGCCGCCCATTGCGCGTTTGCTCAAAAAATCGCCCCCTTTGGTATAAATCCAGAATAGGGCTCATTGAGATATTTGCAAACCTGATCCGGCAAAAACGGCGTGTATGAAAGCTGATAAATAACGGAGATGAAACAGGATAAATCTTTTATCGCCGCGTCCCGCAAAAACATGTTGTCCACATGATATGGCTTAAAAACGGCCAACTATTCCCTTAAAGACAACAATTGGCTAGGCTGGGAGATGAATTTATAATCCGGACAGGAAAAATATTATTTCAGGGAGGTAAAATATGACGGTTCTTTCTATTCTGGGTAACAAGGGAAATAACGTTATAACCTTGCCACCAACGGCCAGTTTAAGCGAGGTATGCGAAACTCTGGCCAAAAAACGCATTGGCGCCGTTTTAATTGTTGATGGCGCAAAAATCGCCGGGATCATTTCCGAGCGCGATATCGTGAGAAAACTGGCCGCTGCCGGCGCGGGAGCGCTTGATAGCGCCGCCGCTGATTGCATGACCAAAAAGCTGGTTACCTGCACCCGTTCCGACACCATTCCCTTTATCATGGAAAAAATGACCGAAGGGCGGTTTCGCCATATTCCGGTTGTCGAGGATGGAAAGCTGGTCGGGGTGATATCGATTGGCGATGTGGTCAAGCACCGTATTGCCGAAGTGGAGCGCGAAGCCGACGAATTACGCTCCTATATCTCGGCGACCTGATATTTTTCAGGCGCCGGTTCAAACAAAAAACCTGCGTACTCATTACCGGCGCACTCGTTAATGCGCGCCGGTTGTAGGGTCCGATTGTGAGGGGCCGATTGTCGGGGGCGGTTAAGCGGCCCGCCTGCGCTTGCGTGAGCGGGTTTGGCCGCCATTGGCATTTGCCGGTTTCTGCCCCGGGTTCTTGCTGAATTTTGTTCGGTTTTTTGGTTTGCCCGGCCCGCGTTTGCCGCCCCGTGCCGGTTTGGCTTTTGCCGCCGGGATCGGACCTGTCGGCTCGTCCCCGATTACCGTTAATTTATGGCGCACCAGTTTTTCAATATCCTTGAGATAGGCCCTTTCGCTTGGGTCGCAAAACGAAAGCGCAATGCCGCCCGCCCCGGCGCGCGCGGTGCGCCCGATCCGGTGGACATAGCTTTCCGCCTCATTGGGAAGTTCGAAATTTATCACATGGCTGACCCCGTCGACATCAATGCCGCGGGCCAAAATGTCGGTTGCCACCAAAACCCGGATCTGGCCGGATTTGAAGTTTTTGAGAGCCCGCTGGCGCGCCCCTTGCGATTTGTTGCCATGAATGGCTTCAGCCTTGACCCCGACCTGTTCGAGTTGCTGGGCAATCTTGTTGGCCCGGTGCTTGGTGCGGGCAAAGACAATGACGCGCTTATAGGCGGCATCTTCAAGCAGGCTGGAAAGCTGGTTGCGTTTGTCGCTTGAATTGAGATGAATGACGCTTTGCTCAATCTTTTCGACCGTGGTCGCCTGCGGCGTTATTTCAATGCGTAGCGGATCGTTGAGCATGGTGCGCGCCAGCCGCTCGATCTCTGTCGACATGGTGGCGGAAAACAGCAATGACTGGCGTTTTTTTGGTATGGCGGCAATTATTTTACGCATGTCATTGATAAAGCCCATATCAAGCATCCGGTCCGCTTCGTCCAGAACGAAATGGCACACCTCGTCAAGCTGGACATGGCGCTGGTTCATCAAATCAAGCAGCCGGCCCGGGGTGGAAATGATAATGTCAACGCCCCGTTGCAAGGCGCTCACCTGGCTTTTTTGACTGACCCCACCGACAATTACCGTTTGGCGCAAAGCCAAAAACTGACCATAGGCGCGGATTTCGTCGCTGATCTGAATGGCCAATTCGCGCGAGGGCGCCAAAATCAGGGCCTTGGGCTTGCGTTTGCCGCCTTCGCTCTGGCTTAAATTGAGCTGATGCAGGATCGGCAGGGCAAAGGCGGCGGTTTTACCTGTTCCGGTCTGGGCGATGCCCATCATGTCGCCGCCGGACAAAAGCTCAGGGATCGCCTGGGCCTGAATGGGAGTGGGCTCGGTATAATTTTTTTTCTGTAAAGCCCGCAAAATTGGCTCTCCAAGGCCAAGCCCGGAGAAATTTAGTTCGTTCACTTAGGTTATTCCTTAAGTACCGTTTGGCTTTGCGCCACGCTTTTTTACGGCGCGGCAGGCAAAAACCCGGCATGTCGTCCTGTTACAGGCGCGCCCATAACGGATAAATTTAAATGATTGTTCCCGGGAGATGGTGCCGCAGCTAATTATTGCTATTTTGGCACTTCGCGCAATCGCGAGACAATTTGATAAGGGCTCAGATAGACGTGATGGGCGCATAAATCAAGTGTTTGTCTGTCATAATGGCAAGTTATGGTAATTTTACTTGAAAACCGTCCGGGGGAAACCGGGGCGGAGGAAGGCGTTTTTGCGCCCGATTGCCGATAATGGCTGGTTGGTTCAAGCGGCGCAACTGGTTTATTTACACCACATGATTTTATTGACAGTGAGTGTTTTTAATGTCTAGCTTGCGGATGTGATAACAGGCTGGCCGCGCATGGTGTTTTAAAAAACAACCCATGAGAGGTTTAAAACCATGTTCGCGTCAATTGCGTTCATGATACGGGGCAAGCATGTGAGGAGCACAAAATTTATCAACGCTCGGCGCCCAGGCGCTGTGTTGCGGCATAAGTGAGGAAAAGTTTTACAATTATATCTTGAAGGGAGAGCAAGATGAAAATTTGGTTGAACCGGTATGCGAAAATGGCGGGGGGAGCCGTTTTGGCGCTTGGTTTTGCGCTTGGCGCGGCCAGCCCGGGATTGGCGCAAAGCTATAATGAAGCCCCGATGCTGGCCAAGCTGGTCGCCGAGGGAAGCCTGCCCCCGGTCAGCGAGCGTTTGCCCGCCGAACCGCTGGTGGAAAAGGTAACCGATTCGATTGGCAGCTATGGCGGCACTTTGCGCCGTGGTTTTCTCGGGCCATCGGATCACAACAATTATACCAGGGTGGTTTATGATGCTCTGGTCAGGTTCGCCCCTGATGGCGGCGAGGTAATTCCTCATATCGCCAAGGGCTGGCAGTCCAATGATGATTTCAGCCAGTGGACGGTGTTTTTGCGCAAGGGCATGAAATGGTCGGACGGCACCGCGTTTACCGCCGACGACATCATGTTCTGGTATGACGCCATTCTCAACAACAAGGAATTGACCCCGTCAATTCCGGTGTGGATGCGCAATTCGGACGGCTCGATGGCCAAGGTCGAAAAATTGAGCGATACCGCGGTGCGCTGGAGCTATGACCAGCCCAACACCGCCTTCCTGCTCGATCTGGCCAACAAGGACGGCGCTGACCGCTCGATTACCAATCTGGCGTTTGTTCCCGCCCAATATATGAAGCAGTTCCATCCCGATTATACCAGCAAGGCAGAACTGGACGCCAAAGTAAAAGCGGCCGGTTTTGACAATTGGACCCAGCTGTTTTCGGTTCAGGCGATGCCGCATCTTTCCGGCACCCGTCCTTCCACCGCCGCCTGGGTGCCTGATGGATCAACGGTTGCCGACGAGACCTTTACCATCGTTCGCAATCCCTATTATTTCGCCGTTGACGCCAAGGGCAACCAGCTGCCCTATATCGACAAGGTCAAGTTTACCTTCTTTGCCGACAAGAAGACATTGAACCTTGCCGCTGTCGGCGGGCAATTTGATATGCAGGGCCGCCATATTGCCATGAGCAATTATCCGGTTCTGATGGAGAACGCCGACAAGGGCGGCTATCATGTGGTGACCTACCCCACTTTTGGCGGCTCGGACGCGGTTTTGATGTTCAATCAGACCTATACCAATGATCCGGCAATCGGCAAAATTCTTCGGACCAAGAATTTCCGCATTGCCTTGTCCTATGCCATTGACCGCGAAGCGATCAAACAATTGGCGTTTTTGGGAATTGGCGAAGCTCGTCAGGGCGTTCCTGCACCCTTTAGTCCATATTATCCGGGTGACGAATACGCCTTTAAATATACCCAGCTTGATCAGGCAAAGGCCAATGAATTGCTCGATGGTATCGGGTTGACCAAACGCGATGGCGACAATATGCGCCTGCTGCCCAATGGCGAGCGTTTGGACATTGAAATCGGTGTTGTTCCGGCATTTGCCAGTTGGGCCGATATTGGCCAGTTGATTGTTGAGGACTGGGCCAAGGTAGGGGTTCGCGCCCATATTGAAATCCGCGAGCGCACTCCGCACTTCGCCATGCGCGACTCCAATGATCTTCAGGTCGAAATCTGGAACGAAGATACTTCCGGCTTCCCGTTCTCGGGCCAGCCAAACTTTGATCCGCGTTCCCAGCCTTCAATGACCCTGGCGCCATTGGTTCGTAAATGGGTAAATACCAACGGGGCCGAAGGCATGGCTCCGACCCCCGAGATCCAGCGCCTGATGGACATTATCGACGAGGCCAAGGTCTCCAGCCGTCCCCGTCAGATCGAGTTGGCCAAGGAGCTGTTCCAGCTCTGGGCCGACAATGTCTGGGAGATCGGAACTGTTGGTTTGACGCCGATGGTTCAAGGGGTGGTTGTGGTCAACAACAAGCTGAGAAATGTTGCAAAGATTGCCGGCAATGACTGGCCGCTGCGCACACCGGGCAATACTCGTCCCGAGCAGTTCTATTTTGCCAAATAGCATTTCGTGACAACAAGATCCGGCGCCCCTTGATTCTCAAAATCAACAGGGCGCCGGAACGGTTAACCTTTAGAACGAAATTTTGACATTGCGCGATTGCCGGTGTCTGCTTGATTTTATTGTGTGAAAGAAAATCCATGCTGGTATTTATCCTCAAGCGGCTGATGATACTGCCATTCCTGATGGTCATATTTTCAATTGTTGCCTTTGCCCTCATTCAGGCCCCTCCGGGTGATTTCGTTACCTCTTATGTCGCCGAACTTGCCGCATCCGGCTCTTCGGTCGACCAGTTGCAAATTGACGCCCTAAGGGATCTTTATGGCCTCGATCAGCCGTTTTACGTCCAGTATTTCAAATGGTCATGGCGCTTGCTTCAAGGCGATCTGGGCATTTCGCTTGATTTTCAAAAACCTATTGCCGAGCTGATCGGCCAGCGCCTGTTGCTCACGGTAATATTGGGCCTGGCAACGCTGATTTTCACTTTTGCCGTTGCGTTGCCTATCGGCATCATTTCGGCGACAAGGCAATATTCATTCTTTGATTATTTTTTTACCGTCTTTAATTATATCGGAGTTGCCACCCCGACCTTCATGACCGCGCTCATTTTGATGTGGTTGGCCTTTTCCAATTTCGGCATTACCATAACGGGATTGTTTTCGCCCGAATTTGCCAACGCGCCATGGAGTTTTGCCCGCTCGCTTGATCTTGCCAAACATGTCTGGTTGCCCATGGTCATTTTAGGGCTGGACGGAACCGCCCGTCTGGCCCGCATATTGCGCGCCAACCTTCTGGATGAATTGAACAAGCCCTATATGGAAATGGCCCGGGCCAAGGGCATGGCTGAATGGCGTCTGGTTTTGAAATATCCGGTACGTCTGGCAATCAATCCGCTGGTTTCCAGCCTCGGCTGGTATTTGCCGCTGATTTTTTCTGGTTCCCTGATTGTTGCCACCGTTTTAAACCTGCCCACCATCGGCCCGCTTTTGCTGCGTTCCCTGATTTCCCAGGACATGTTTTTGGCCGGAACCATCGTTTTGACCTATTTTGGCCTTGCGGTCATCGGCACGCTTTTATCCGATATTCTGCTGGCATGGCTCGATCCGCGCATTCGCATGGAGGAGGCTTGAGATGGTGCCGGTTGAACAGGCGGCCGTGGACGAGTTGCCGGTTGCCCAGGAGGAATTTGACGAGATTTCGGTGGCCCCGAACTGGAAACTGGTGTGGTGGCGCTTCAAAAAGCATCGCCTGGCGATGATTTCGGGGGTTGTGGTGATTTTCATCATCATCATCGCGCTGATCCCCGGCTTTTTCAGCACCCAAAACCCCAACCAGACCGTAACCACCGGTTCATTCATGCCCCCGCAAGCCATTCAGTTCTGGGATAATGGGCCAGCCATGTTTGTTTATGCGCTAAAGGGGTCACGCAACCCGAGAACACTTAAAATGGAGTGGGTGCGTGATGGTGATCGCAAGGTTGAGCTCAGGTTGTTTGCAACCGGGTATGAGTGGAAAATACTGGGCCTGATACCAACCCGGCTGCATTTGTTGGGGCTGAGCGATCCTGAAAACGACAAGCCGATCCATATTTTGGGTACAGACAGGCTCGGGCGCGACCAGTGGTCCCGGGTATTGTATGGCACCCAGGTGTCGCTTTCCATCGGTCTGCTGGCGGTGTTTTTATCAACCATTATCGGCATTCTGCTTGGCGGTATTTCCGGCTATTTCGGCGGCATTATCGATATGGTGATCCAGCGTTTGGTCGAACTTTTACAGTCGATCCCGCCAATTCCGATCTGGCTGGCGCTTTCCGCCGCCCTGCCGCGCGACTGGTCGGTTGTCACCACCTATATTGCGATAACCTCCATTTTGGCCCTGATCACCTGGACCGGGCTGGCGCGCGAGGTGCGTGGGCGGTTTCTGGTGCTGCGCGAAGAGGATTATATCATTGCCGCCAAGCTTTCCGGCTGCTCGCAGATGCGAATTGTCTTTCGCCACATGGTGCCAACCATGGCCAGTCACATCATCGCCGCGGTTACTCTTGCCATCCCGGTCATGATCATCAATGAAACATTTTTGAGTTTTCTCGGGCTGGGCCTCAGACCTCCGGCGATAAGCTGGGGGGTGTT
>UOEO01000125.1_pt1 | contig 12725 bp, 13 predicted proteins | sample 1989881 | NCBI WGS metagenome assembly UOEO01 (sample SAMEA4712198, study PRJEB27164) | hydrothermal vent metagenome | biome: marine basaltic hydrothermal vent biome; feature: marine hydrothermal vent; material: mineral | place: Pacific Ocean | collected 2011-06-14/2011-07-23 | depth 1691 m
TCAAGCCAGTTTTTGCTCAATAATTGTTTTTGTTGTCGCAATCAGCGCCTCGCTGGAGGATATGAACTCGTGACCCAAAAGATTTTTCGCCCGGCTGGCCTCAATCAGCCGCTCCAGGCCAATCTCGCCAATATTGGAGCGCACGTCACTGTCAAAAAGGGCGTAGATGCGCACAACCCAGTCGGGCATCTCGAATTTGGGCAGCTTGCCCCTATATTGCGGATAGGCCGCTTTTATCACATTGGCCATGTCCATGATCGAAAGATTGTCTGAAGCGGTGGCAAAGCGCTGGCCGCCAGCCTCTTTGTTTTCCATGGCCTTGATATGGATTTCAGCGACATCGCGCACGTCAACCATGGAAAATATAAATCGCGGGGCGGCCGGAATGGAACCTTTGAGTAAACGCAAAACCAGCGCCCCGGAAGTGCCGGGATCCTTGTTTAAAAGTGGGCCGAGAATTAACGAGGGATTGATTGTGACCAGATCATTGCGGCGTCCGGCCTCCTCCATCAGCTCCCAGGCTTTCTTTTCGGCCAGCGTTTTTGACTGGGTGTAGTAATTGGCGCTTGGCGCATCCAGGTCGCTCCAGTCCTTTTCCGAATACGGGATTGAACGGTCATGATCCTTTTTATACATGATCGCCGCCATCGATGAGGTGACAATGATCCGCTCGACCCTGGCCGCCAGCGCTGCCGTGATCGCTCTTGTGGTGCCATCAACCGCCGGTCGTATCAGCTCCATCTTGTCTTTTGGCATTTTGGTGACGAACGGGGAGGCGACATGCTGCAAATATTTTATCCCGTCCATGGCCTCGCTCCAGCCATCGTCTTTGGTTAAGTCAAGAGCGACCAGTTCGAGATTTTTTATCGCCCCGCCATGGCTTTCAAGCGTTTTGAGTACTTCATCGCTCCGGTCAAGATTGCGTATGGAACCGCGCACCCTATAACCCCTGTTGAGCAATTTCAGCGCGATATGGGAGCCTAAAAACCCTGATATTCCCGTGAGCAAAACCATCTCTGTCATGTTTTCAATCCTTGTAAACTGAACGAAATGTACTATATTGGTTCATATCGTTCAAGAGGAGAATTGCTTTTGCCTGAATTTGATCGGCCCGCCAGCCACAAACGGCGCAACCGGATTTTGGATGCGGGCATGAAACTGGCTTTGTCCAATGGGGTGCGCGCTACCACCATGCAAGCTCTGGCGCGCGAGGCCGGGGTGGCCAAGCCGACGCTTTATAGCTATTTCCCGGACAAGATGGCGCTTTTTGCCGCAATCGCCCAGCGCCTGTTGGTTGAATTGAAACAGTTGGTCGAACAGGGCCTTGCCGAGCCTGGAGATGTCAGTGAACGGGTGGCCAACGCGCTTATTGCCAAGCACTGCCGGATATTTTCCCTGCTTGAAGGGTCACCTCATGCCAATGAGATTTATGGCGAAAAGGGCCGCTTTGCCAAAAATGAGGTTGAAACGTTCGAGCGCTGGCTTTTGCAAACCCTGGCCGCTGTTTTAAGCGAGGCCGGGCATCAGGAGCCGGATGAATATTCCTCTTTGCTGATCGCCTGCGCCGAAGGTATTGCCCGGCGGGCCACAAGCAAGCGCCAAATCGCCTCCAGCATTGAACTGGTGTGCAAGAAACTGCTTGCATAAGCTTTTGCCCCAAAGTGTTTGTTCCCTTCGCTTGCGTTGACAAGCTTTTCTCCCCTTGCATATACTGTTTGAGAAACGTGCCCCGATCCGGCGGCGCGTTTTTTGCTTTTGCCACTATTTTTACTGTAAAAGTCAATCCCGTCCTGCCGCCAACAAAAGAGAACTCGCCATGCCCGCGCTTTTTCCGACATATGCCCGCACCAGCCTTGCTTTTGAACGCGGCAATGGCACGCGATTGTTCACAAGGGACGGCGGCGAATATCTCGACTTTGCCGCCGGTATTGGCGTTAATGTTTTAGGCCATAATGATCCTCATCTGTTCGCGGCGCTTAAAAGTCAGGGGGAAAAACTCTGGCATGTCTCCAATATCTATACCATCCCCGAGGCTGAACAATTGGCGCAAAGGCTGGTTGGAGCGACTTTTGCCGATGCGGTGTTTTTTACCAATTCGGGGGGCGAGGCCATTGAATGCGCAATCAAGACCGCCCGCCATTATTTTTATGCCAAAAACCAGCCGGAAAAGTTTGAGATCATCGCCTTTAACGGCTCTTTTCATGGCCGCACCCTTGGCGCAATCGCCGCTGGCGGCAACCCGGCCTATATGGAGGGTTTTGGCCCCGCTGTGCCCGGATTTGTTCATACCAGGCCCGGCGATCTTGAGGCGGTAAAAGCCCTGATCAATCCGGCCAGCGCCGCCATTCTGATTGAGCCGGTGCAGGGCGAAGGCGGGGTGGTCGCCATGTCCGAGGATTTCCTTAAAGGGCTGCGCCAGCTTTGCGACAAACATGGCCTTTTGTTGATTCTGGACGAGGTTCAGTGCGGCTATGGTCGCACAGGAAGATTTTTTGCTCATGAGTGGGCCGGAATAAAACCCGACATCATGGCGGTTGCCAAGGGAATTGGTGGCGGTTTTCCGCTCGGTGCTTGTTTGGCAAGGGCTGAAGTTGCCGCCTCAATGGTGCCAGGCACCCACGGGTCAACCTATGGCGGCAACCCTTTGGCCTGTGCTGTTGGCAACGCGGTTCTCGACCGGGTTTTGGAACCCGGTTTTATCGAGAATGTCGAAAAAATGGGCCAGCGCCTGAATTGGCACATGCAGCAATTGGGGCAAAAATTTCCCGATTATGTAGTTGAAATACGCGGCAAGGGGCTGATGGCGGGCCTGAAAATTACCCCGCCGGTGCGCGATTTTGTCGCCCGGCTCAGGGATCACAAGCTGCTTGTGGTTGCCGCCGGCGATAATGTGTTGCGCCTGCTGCCGCCCCTGATTGTCACTGAAGCGGACATTGAAGAGGCGTTTACAAAAATCAGCGACGCTTTTGAACAATTCGCCAATGACGAAAACCGCAAAAGCTGAGCGCAACCGCGCCGATAAAGCTACTTTTTTTCAAGGTCCAGTATTTTTTACCCAGGAATTTTCCTCATGAATAATAAATCACCAAATCCCAGCCCGCGCCATTTTCTTGATCTCAAGGATTTTTCTCCCGAAGCGCTGCGGAAAATGCTCAACCTGTCGGTCGAACTGAAACATCTTTTGAAAAAAGGTGAGCGCCCGCTTTTGCTCAAGGACAAGGTCCTGGCAATGATTTTTGAGCGTGAGAGCACCCGCACCAGGGTTTCCTTTGATGTCGGCATGCGCCAATTGGGGGGCGAAACCCTGATGCTTACCGGCAAGGAAATGCAATTGTCGCGCGAGGAAACCCTGTCCGACACCGCCCGGGTGATGTCGCGCTATGTCGATGCGATCATGATCCGCATTCTTGATCATGACCAGTTGCTGGAGTTGGCCGGGGCCGCTTCAATTCCGGTGATCAACGGGCTGACCAGAGCCTCCCACCCCTGTCAGATCATGGCCGATATTCAAACCTATGAGGAGCATCGCGGCCCGATATCAGGGGCCAAGGTCACCTGGGTCGGGGACGCCAACAATGTTTTGGCCTCCTGGATCCATGCCGCAAAACTGTTTGGCATAAGGCTCAATATTGCCTGCCCCGATGTTTATGGTCCCAATCAGGCCATGCTGGCCGATATTGAAGCGGCCGGCGACATGATCAATCTTGGTAATGATCCGCGCGCCGCCACCAGCGGCGCCGATCTGGTGATTGCCGACACCTGGGTTTCCATGGGCGACAAGGACGCAGATGAGCGCCGGCGCATTCTTGGCCCCTATCGGGTCGACCAGAACCTGATGGAGCTGGCCAATCCCGACGCCTTGTTCATGCATTGCCTGCCTGCTCACAGGGGCGACGAGGTGACCGACGCGGTGATCGAGGGGCCGCAATCGGTGGTTTTTGATGAAGCGGAAAACCGTCTGCATGCGCAAAAAGCGGTTCTGCTCTGGGCGTTTGGCATAGAAGAATTGTAGGGGAATTGTAATGGCCAATCTTGATCTGGGACAATTTGGCCTTGACAGGGCCGAAAGCGGCGATGATGTGGTGGTCCCCTTTACCCTTGAGGAGCTGGATAGCCGTGGTCGCGCCGTTCGTCTGGCCACTTCCCTTGATGAAATACTGACCCGGCATGATTATCCCATACAGGTGGCCCGTCTTTTGGGGGAGGCGGTTACGCTTTGCGCCCTGATCGGCTCGTCGCTAAAGTTTGACGGCAGGTTTATTTTGCAGACCCAGGGCGACGGGGCGGTCAATATGATCGTGGTTGATTTTGTCACCCCCGGCGCTTTGCGCGCTTATGCAAGGTTTGACCAGCAAGCACTTGCAACAGCCATTGAACGTAATGAGGACAGCACCTCTGAGCTGTTGGGCAAGGGCCATCTGGCCATGACCATTGACCAGGGGGCCAATACCGAGCGCTATCAGGGTATTGTCGAGCTTGACGGCAATGGTTTTGAACAAGCCGCCGTCCATTATTTCGCCCAGTCTGAACAAATCCCGACCATGGTGCGTCTGGCGGTTGCCCAACACGCCGCGCGTGGTGGCGATGGACTGCACTGGCGCGCCGGCGGTATGATGGTGCAGTTCCTGCCCAAAACCGGCGAGAAGATGGTTGACGATCTGGCTGGCGGCGGCCTCAAAGAGGGAGACGGCGCCGACCATGAAGCCGCGCCGGACCATTGGCTGGAAACAAAAGCATTGTTTCAGACATTGAGCGACGCGGAATTGGTTGACCCGGCAATTTCCGCCGAACGGCTGTTGTTTCGTCTTTATAACGAAAAGGGCGTCAGGGTTTTTGATCCCGTCCATGTTGAGGCGCACTGCACCTGTTCCGCTGACAGGAGCGAAGCGATGCTGGCCGGTTTTTCCGATCAGGAGCGCCAGGAGATGGCGATTGATGGCGAAATCGAAGTGGTGTGCGAGTTTTGTTCAGCCAGCTATCACTTCAACCCGCACCAGTTTAAAATCAAACATTAACCCGCCAGAAACGCGGGGTAAATAGCACCAGAATGATCAGGACCTCGAGGCGTCCTGTCAGCATGCCCACAACCATGAGCCATTTGGACGCATCAGGCAGCGAAGAAAAATTTCCGCTTGGCCCTATGATGTCCCCCAACCCCGGCCCGACATCTGAAAGCGTGGTCGCGGCGCCGGAAAGGGCGGTCACCGGATCAAGCCCGGTGGCGCTTAGGGCCATGGCCAGGACGAAAAAACTCAAAATATAAAGAAAAAAGAAGCTTTGCACCGAAACCGAGACCGTATCAGGCAGCGGCGCCCCATTATAGCGTTTCACATAAACCATCGAAGGGGTGACGATCTTTCTTATATGCTGATAAAGATCGCGCGCCAGCACCTGAAAGCGGAATATCTTGATCCCGCACGAGGTTGACCCGGTACACCCGCCGACAAAAGTAAGAACAAAAAACATCGATGTGGCCAACGGACCCCATGCGCCATAATCAACGGTTGCATATCCGGTTCCGGTCACCACCGAAGTTACCGAAAACAGCGCGTGGCGAAACGCCTGCTCGCCCTCATAGGCGCTGATGCGGATCTGGAGCCACATTATGATCAGGGAGGCGGAAACCAGTAGCAGCAGGAAGGCGCGGATTTGCGAGTCAAAGAAAAGCCGTCGCCATTGCCCATGGCGCACCGCCCCGAGAAACAGCGCAAACGGCAGCGCGCCAAGGATCATGAATATGATGGCGACATAATCAATGGCCGCCGAATTATAGGATTCGATCGACCCGTCACGGGTGGAAAATCCGCCGGTGGCCAAAGTGGTCATCGCATGCACGATTGCATCAAAAAGATCCATGCCGAAATACCAGTAGGCGGCGGCCGCCGCCGCGGTCAGGCTGACATAGATAATGGTCATGCCACCGGCGATCTGGGTGGCGCGCGGCAATATCTTGTCCGGGGTTTCAAATGCTTCGGCCCTGAACATCTGCATGCCGCCGACCTGTAGCATCGGCAATACCGCGATTGCCATCACCACGATGCCCAGCCCGCCAAACCATTGCAACAGGCCGCGCCACAACAAAAAGCCGGGCGGGGAGGTGTCGAGACCGCTGACAACGGTTGCCCCGGTGGTGGTGATGCCGGACATCGCTTCAAACACCGCGTCCGTGAAGCTCAATTGCATGTCCGACCATAAAAACGGCAGTGAGCCAAAAAGAGTGATTACGATCCAGATCGAGGCGGTGAGCAAAAACGCCTGGCGAAGGGTTAAGGTTTCGATGCGTCCGGAAGAGGCGGCCCATATCCCCGCCCCGCTTAAAGTGGTTACCATTGAGGCGCTGACGAAAACCCGCCAATCATCATAACCGGACAGCGCATCAACGGTTGCCGGCACCAGCATGGTCAGCCCCAGCGTTGCCACAAGCGCCCCGATAATTGTCAGAGTGGTGCGAAATCCCATGAGTGCCTGTTGTCCCGCTGGTCAGTTCTTGTTTATGGGTTGATGATCCGGCAGCCAGCGCCGCAACATGAACCAACTTGGTCCAGGCCGCAACCCGGGTTTTTTATGATTTGGAACGGTCTGGGCCATAAGCGTTTTTGCCGCCAAAACAACGCCATTGCAATTGCATTTATCAAAATCGTGTTTGGGAATTGAACCATTATCAGCTTTAGGGTCTGTTAAGGATCACGGTAATGGGCCAGCCCCGAACGGTTTTTTGAGCAAGATAACAAGAAAGATAATGGAATGCTTGATGGTGTCATGCGCAAATTGGTTGCCCCACCGCTTGATCATATTGGCAAAATCATCGCTTATGCCGGGGTTTCCGCCAACACGGTGACGCTGGTTGGCCTGGCGATCGGTCTGAGCGGAGCCGGTTTGATTGCCCTTGGATATTATTGGTTTGCGTTGGTCTTGGTTGTGCTTTCGCGCATCGCTGATGGTCTGGACGGAGCGGTGGCGCGGGCGACCAAACCGAGCGATTTTGGTGGCTATTTTGATATTGTTGCCGATTTTTTGTTTTATGGCGCGGTTCCGCTTGGTTTTGCCTTTGCCAACCAGCAGCAAAATGGTCTGGTTGCGGCGGTTTTGCTGTTGGCTTTTTATGTCAACGGGGCAACTTTTCTCGGCTACGCCATTCTGGCCGAACGGCTAAAGCTGCAATCTTCAAGCAACACAAGCAAAACCATTTATTTCAGTGCCGGGCTTTTGGAGGGCACCGAAACCATAGCTTTTATCATTATTATCTGCCTGTGGCCGTCACTGTTCGCCCCGCTTGGGATGATTTTTGCCGCCCTGACATTTTTTACCGCCTTTGCCCGGGTTTTGGCGGCCCATAAATTATATGAACCAGCCAAACCATGAATATTCGGATTTAAACCTGATCGAGCCCATAGGCGAGATCGGCGATCAGATCATCGGCGCTTTCCAGCCCCACCGAAAGACGCAGCAGATTGCGCGAAATACCCAGCTCGTTACGCAATTCATCGGAAAAGCGCTGGTGAGTGGTGGTTGCCGGATGCGAGATGATTGATTTGGCGTCGCCCAGATTGTTGGAAATCAAGATAATGGCCAGGGCGTTGGCAAGCTTGAAGGCCTCCTGCTGATTGCCATTGACCTCAAAGGCAATCATGTTTGACCCGCCGCTCATCTGGCGTTTTGCCAGATCGAACTGTTTATGGCTCTTGTGAAATGGATACATCACCCGCTTGATCTTTGGCTGTTCGGCCAGAAAATTGGCCAGTTTTTGGGCGCTTGATGTCATATGGCGAACCCTTATTTCAAGCGTTTCCAGTCCCTTGAGCATCACCCAGGCGTTGAACGGAGAGATCGAGGGTCCGGTCTGGCGAATGATTGTATGCACGTCCCCACCGACCAGTTCTTCAGAGCCGACAATGATGCCGCCCAACGCCCGCCCCTGGCCATCAATATGCTTGGTTGCCGAATAAACCACCAGATCAGCCCCAAGTTCGAGCGGCTTTTGCCAGACAGGGGTGGCAAAAACATTATCCACGATTAAAACCGCGCCATTGGCATGGGCGATATCGGCCACCGCGGCAATATCGACCAGCTCCAGGGTCGGGTTGGTCGGGGTTTCAAGAAAGATCGCCTTGGTGTTTTTTTGCATGGCGCGGGCGAAATTTTGCGGATCAAGACCATCGACCAGGGTTGAGGAAACCCCCCAGCGCGGCAAATAATCCTCAACCACAAACCGGCAGCCACCAAAAAGCGCCCGCGACGCCACCACATGGTCGCCCGCTTTTACCTGGGCCATCAGCGCGGTGGTCACCGCCGCCATTCCGGTCGCCGTGGCCCTTGCCGCCTCGGCCCCTTCGAGCATTTTCATGCGATCCTGAAACATCTCGACGGTCGGGTTGGAAAAACGCGAATAGATGTGGCCGGGCTCTTCCCCTTCAAAACGCGCCTGAGCAGCCTCTGAATTCTTGTAGACAAACCCCGAATTCATATAGATGGCTTCCGAAGTTTCCCCATTGTGGCTGCGTTGGGTGCCCCCATGTACCAAGAGGGTTTGCCCCGAGCGGTTTTTGGCTTTACTCATCGGATTGTTTTCGCGCGACATCTTGCACCAATTTCCCAATAAAAATATGCCCGCAGCAAAAACCGCCCAGACAAAAAAACCGGCCCAGGGCCGGTATGAACAGGTCGTTTAGCAGATTTTTAAGTGGCTGCAATCAGACCGGCCAAATCACCACTGTGGGCAATTTAGCCCGATTTATGGCGATGTAAAGAGTGCATTTTAAAAGGAGCAAAGCTGCTATAAACATGAAACAGGACAGGGTTTTGTCGTAACAGGGTTTTAAAAAATGCCTCAATGGCCGGACGGAATTTTTTCAGCGCGCCTGATCGGGGATCTTTGCAACAAGGGCGCGCTCAAATATCAGCGCCAGCTCGACAAGGATCAGATCCAGCCCGCCTCCCTTGACCTCAGGCTGGGCGCCAAGGCCTTTCGGGTCCGCTCTTCGTTTTTGCCCGGGCCAAAACATACTGTGGCTCAGCGTATAGATGAGCTGAAATTGCACGAGATTGACCTGGAGGGTGGCGCGGTCTTGGAGCGCGGCTGCGTTTATCTGGTGCCTTTGCTCGAGCAGCTTTGTCTGCCTGAAAATGTCGCCGCCGCCGCCAACCCGAAAAGTTCAACCGGAAGGCTCGATGTCTTTACCCGGGTGATTTGCGATTATGCGCGCTCTTTTGACACCATTACCCCCGGCTATTGCGGCCCGATTTATCTTGAGATTTCCCCGCGCACTTTTCCGGTTCTGGTTCGTTATGGATCGCGCCTGGCTCAGATGCGCTTTCGTAAGGGCAATCCGCGCCTTACCATTGACGAGCACCGGCAATTGCACGCCGAACAAACCCTGGTTCTTGATCCCAATATCGAAGTTGCCAACGGGGTGTCGCTCTCGATCGACCTTAAGGGTCAGGGGCGTAATGGCTTGATCGGGTTTCGCTCCAAGCACCATACCGCGGTGGTTGATATTGATAAAAAATCAGCACTGGAAGTCCTGGATTTCTGGGACCCGCTTTATAATCGCGGCCGGGCCGAGATGATCCTTGACCCGGACGAATTTTATATATTGGTCAGCCGCGAAAGCGTCCATGTGCCGCCCGATTATGCCGCCGAAATGCTGCCCTTTGACCATCTGGTCGGCGAGTTTCGCGTCCATTATGCCGGGTTTTTCGATCCCGGATTTGGCCACGCGTCAGCCGGGGGCACCGGCTCGCGCGCGGTATTGGAAGTTCGTTCGCACGAGGTGCCGTTTCTGCTCGGGCACGGCCAGACCATTGGCCGGCTGATTTACGAGAAAATGGCCGAGCGCCCTGAAATGCTTTATGGGGCTTCTCTTGGCTCCAATTATCAGGCGCAAAGCCTCAAGCTCTCCAAGCATTTCAAGCCGTTTGACAATCCGGGGTAAAGACAATCCAGGGTAAAGACAAGGTTTGTTCAGGAGGCTGGCGTGGCGACGATCTTGGCCGGATAGCCATAGCCGATAACCGCTTTTACTATCAGTTCGGGCTCTGCCGCCTCATCGTCGTATGAAACGACATAAACCGCGGTCTGGTTCTTGCCCTCAATGAATTTGAGGATTTGAACGCTGGTCACCGACAGCATGGCCTTGCCGGCAATATAAAAACATGACGGGCAAGTCAGACCCCCGACTTCAAGACTGACCTGTTTTTGTGCCGCGAATGCGTTGGGGACCAAGAACATGAAAAACAGGGCGATGCTGATAATTATTCGTTTCATTTTCAATTCCTTTGGCATGGGTTTAAAATTTCAGGAAATAGGGGGCGAGATAGGGAAATATGATCGCCACCGCCATTACCGCCGCCGCCACCCACAGGATTGAGCGCATCAGGGTGCGATTGATCGGGCGGGCGCAGGAGCCATCGGCGCATTCACCATCCGCTGGCGGGCTGTAGGCCTTGAAAAAGGCGTAGGCCAAAAAGGCGATACTGATGGTAAAAGTGATCCATTTATACTGGTAAAGCGAGGCCATCTGGCCAATGAAAACGCCGCTGATACCAAAACTGACCAAAACCAGCGGCAGGATGCAGCACGAGGTCAGGGCGAGCGCTCCAATAACGCTGGCCCCGGTCGCCGACCATGCGCTCTTGTCCGGTTTTGCCGTGCCGCTCAAACCGGCGTCGGCCTGTTTGCTTGTTGTTTCATTCATCAGGCGCTTCCTTGAACTTTGAATTCAATGAGCCTAGCCTCTGTAGTTGATACAGGCTCAAGGAGTTTTGATGGAAAAGAACAAGAAGCGCATAAAATCCCTGCGCCGTATTGATCTGGCGCGCATGACCGGGTGCAATCTGGAAACCATCCGCTACTATGAAAATATCGCGCTTATGCCTGACCCGCCGCGTAGCGCCAACGGTTATCGCTGTTATGATAATGATCATGTGCTGCGGCTGAAATTCATCATGCGCGCCCGTAATCTTGGCTTTGCGCTCAATGAAATCCGCTCTCTTCTGGCCCTGGTCGATGGCGGTATCCAGACCTGTTCCGGGGTGAAAAGCGTAACAAAAGAGCATCTTGAGGACGTTCGCGCCAAAATCGCCGCTTTAAACCGTATCGAGAGCGTACTTTCGCGAACGCTGAGCCAGTGCAGCGGTGAAAACGTGCCCGAATGCGCCGTTATCGACGCGCTCGCCGATCAGGAGGCTATGAGCTAGGCTGCTTCATTTTTTAATTGAAGCCTCTCAGACAGCGAAGAGCTGTCCGGCGCCTATGCGCCGCGCCCGCGCAGGCCGGGGCGAAGCCCCAAATGGCCGCGAGCGAAAACAAACAAAAGCGATTCTATCTATATGTGAATCGCTCTAAAGATTGAACTTTATTTCCGGGCCGACCGGGACGATGCCGAAAGGATTTATATGGGTGTGCGAGAGGTAATAATGCTTTTTGATATGGTCCATATTGACCGTTTGGGCAACGCCATCCAAAGCATAAATGTCGCACACAAAGCGCCAGATCGACGGATAATCAACCACACGTTTCAGATTGGTTTTGAAATGGGTATGATATACGGCGTCAAAGCGCACCAAAGTTGTAAACAGGCGGATATCGGCCTCGGTCAAGCTCTTGCCGGTCAGATAGCGGCTGTTTTCAAGGATCCCCTCCACCCTGTCAATGGCGGCAAACAGGCGAAAAAAAGCCCTTTCATAGGCGCGCTGGGTGCGCGCGAAGCCGCAACGGTAAACCCCGTTATTGATGTCGCGGTAAATCCAGGCGTTCAAATCATCAATCTGTTGCGCCAGCTCATCCGGATAAAGGTCCAGTTCCGGATTTTTGGCCAAATGGTTGAACTCGCTGTTGAACAGGCGGATGATTTCGGAGGATTCATTGTTGACGATGGTTTTTTGTTTCTTGTCCCACAATACCGGCACCGTGATTGCGCCCGAATAATCCTTGTCGGCCGCTAGATATACCTGTTTTAAATCATCAAAATTATTGACCCTGTCCCCGGTTGCCCCTTCCTCATCGCTGTTGAATGACCAGCCGCTGGCGGGCAGGAACGAAGCCACCACATCAACGCTGATAATATCCTCAAGCCCTTTTAGCTTGCGTACGATCAATGTCCGGTGCGCCCACGGGCAGGCAAAGGAAACATAAAGATGATAGCGGTCTTTTTCTGGCTCAAAGGGGCCCTTGGCGCTTATTGAATGGTGAAAACTGGTCGGCTTGCGCTTGAACGCTCCGTCCTTGTCAATTTGCCGGTCCCAAGTATTACCAGCATTATTGCCATTACCAGCGTTATTGCCATTGCCGGAAATTTTACTCTCGTTCATCAATCAGTTTTCCGCCTTAAAGCCAATGCCAATATGGGAGCCATCGCAATAGGGCTTGTTTTTTGAGGCGCCGCAACGGCACAAATGCGCGCTTTGGGTGCGTTCAACGGTGCGCCCGGTGCCGGTTACTATTTCCAGATTGCCATTGAGCTCCAGCGGCCCGTCCTTGAGCGAAATAACCGTAAGCGAACCATTGCGCACTTCAAGCGGCTCGGATTGGCGCGTTGCCACCTCACCGCTGGCTACAAAGTCGATTTCAACGTGCGAGCCGTCGCAATAGGGCTTGTTTTTTGAGGCCCCGCAACGGCACAGCGTCATTCTGGTTGCGGTTTCTTTTCCCATGTGAATTTCGGCCTTTAACGCATAGGGGCCATTTTCCCTTATATGGAGCGTATTGACCAGAACCGGGCGCGCCT
>UOEO01000124.1_pt1 | contig 12654 bp, 6 predicted proteins | sample 1989881 | NCBI WGS metagenome assembly UOEO01 (sample SAMEA4712198, study PRJEB27164) | hydrothermal vent metagenome | biome: marine basaltic hydrothermal vent biome; feature: marine hydrothermal vent; material: mineral | place: Pacific Ocean | collected 2011-06-14/2011-07-23 | depth 1691 m
TTACTGTCAGGTTGATTGCCGCGTCCTTGCCCTTTGAACCCGACCCCGTAATCAAAAGTCCCCTTAAAACCACATCCGGCGCTTCAACGTTGATCACCGAGCCCTTGTCGTTTCCCCTGATCCTCGCCTGGCCATCCCCTTCAATAATCAGGGGCGTGTTGATGATTATCGGGCCATCATGCTCGCCAGGAGCCAGCCGGAGGATATCCCCCGGCATGGCCTTTTCCACAGACTGTTTGAGCGCCCCCAATAGTGCCGGCACATTGATTTCCTCCGCCCCTGCGAGCGAAGTGGAAAACAGCATTAAAACCAGCAATAAGAGGCGCATCAACATCAGTTTTCTTGCCCTTATGCCGGTTCAACCAGCATCCGGCCGCGCATTTCCAGATGCAATGCGTGGCAGAACCACTGGCAATAATACCAGTGCACACCGGGCCGCTCGGCAATGAAGGTTACCGAGGCGGTTGCCTGCGGCGCCACTTCCATCGCAACCCCGTGATTGCCAAGGGTAAAGCCGTGGGTAAGATCATCCACATCATCGATATTGGTGACATAAATGGTAACCTCATCGCCCTGTTTGACGGTGAATTTCTCCAGCGAGAACACGGGCGCGGTCGAGTACATATAGACCCTGACCTTGTTGCCGTCGCGAATGACATCGGCCGCATCTTCCAGATCCACGCCATCCGCCTTTGCCTGGGCAACAGCTTCGGCAAACATCGGGTCATCGCGTTTCCAGATGCTGATCGGGTTGAACTTGGAGCGATGAACGATAACGCAATCATGCGGTTCGGCAAAGGTCGACCCATCATGCACCAGTTCCGGAATATCGCCGGTAATGTCCATCAACTGGTCGTTTTCTGGCTTGAGCGGGCCGACATTGAGAAAGCGGTCCTTTGAGAACTTGTTGAGCGAAACCAGCCATTTGCCATCGGCCTCTTTGGTTTCACCCATTGAGGTATGGTTATGGCCCGGCTGATATTGCACATCGGTCTTGGCAATGATCGGATCGACATCCTCACCGGCATATTTGCGGATTGCCTTGTCGATGTTCCATTTGCACATCTGGCTGTCAAGGAACAAGGTGGTATAGGCGTTGCCCTTGCCGTCAAACGCGGTATGGAGCGGGCCAAGCCCTAGTTCCGGTTCCGCCACAACGCATGAGCGCGGATCAGCCCCGTCAAATACCGCCTGGATCTTGTCGAACTGGATCACCGAAACGGTCGGGGACAGCTTGCCATTGATCATGACATATTTGCCGTCGGGCGAGGAATTGACCCCGTGCGGGCTGTTGGGGATTGGGATATAAACTGTCAGATCAGACCCCTTGCGCCCGTCAAGAACCTTGACCCCCTTGTATATCTTGTATTTGCCCGCCGCGACCGCCGCTTCAATCCGTGCAATGTCAAAAACCACCGCATGGTCGAACTCAGAGGCCATCATTTCGGCAAGATTGACCCCGCCTTCCGAATTGTAGCTGGAGGCGATGGCATATTTGCCCTGATAATCAGCATCCACATTATCCAGATTGCCATCGACAATAACCTGCCAGGCAATTTCCATCGTATCCCCGTCAATGGCGGTAAAGACCCCGACATAATCTTCCGGGCTGTCTAAAATGGTGCCGTCATTGACCAGCGGCACCCGGTGCTCGGCACAGGCAAACACATAACCGGTGCGCGGGAATTTTTGCGGCCGCAAGCCGTGGATATCGGTGGCGTTGGGGATTTCGATGATCTTGTCGCATTTCATCACATCGACCCGGATGCGCCCGACGCGGGTATTGGCCTTGTCGTTGACGAATATGTAACGCCCGTCATAGGTGCCGTCGGTAAACGAGGGATGCGGGTGATGCAAATCGCCATTGTGATAGGTGAACTGACCGTGGTTGGCCAAAAACTCCTTGGTCTCGGGCAACAGGTTTTCGGTCAGGATTTTTTTGGATTCATTGGTCTGTCCCCAACCGGTGGCCGAATCGCGGTTAAACACCGGAATACGCATCAATTCGCGCATCGACGGCACGCCGACAATGCGCACTTCCCCGGTCTGGCCCGAAGACCACAGGCCGTAATATTCATCGAGTTCGCCCGGTTTTAGTTCATTTGCCGCCGCTGCGCGCGCCGGTGTACTGGTTGCAAGAATGGCCGCGCCACCTCCTGATGCCGCAAGTGCTCCGGCAAGAACAGCGCCCTTTCCGGACCCTGTTAGAAGTTCTCTACGTGAGAACCCTTGTTTTCTGTCGGTTTCCTCGGTCATTTTAGCTCTCCTTTTTTACCAAACTATTTTGGCTGGCCAAGTAGACGGTCCATAGCCTTGCGATTGCTGGCATTGCTTTGAACCAGTTTTTCCCGTTTTTTTCGCTGCTTGATGCGAACGGGACAAATATTGTCATCCTGATAAAGAACCTGACAGTTGAGACAGGACAGACATTCATTGGGGTTGATTTCGCCGGTGGGATGGATGGCCTGAACCATGCAATCCTTGGCGCACAACTGGCAGGGATTGCCGCACTCGCGGTAGCGCTTGAGCCAGTCAAACATGCGCAGGCGGCCCGGGATCGCCAATGCCGCCCCCAGGGGGCACAAATAGCGACAGTAAAACCGCTCGATAAATAGCCCGGTGACCAACAGCGAGACAGCGAACAAGACATAAGGTAATGGACGCATGAATTTTAAAATGATCGCGGTCTTGAACGGCTCGACCTCGGCATAATGCTCAGCGAGCGGGATCGAGGCCAAAGACAGCCCGAACAGAGCCAGAAAGATAATATATTTGAGCGGCCACAAACGTTCATGCAGGCCCCAGGGCAGTTCCCATTGCGGTATTTTGAAGAATTTGGCGATCCGGTTGGTCAACTCCTGCAAGGCGCCAAACGGACACAGCCAGCCGCAATAGGCGCCGCGCCCCCAGAACAGCAAGGCGGCAGCCACTGAAAGCCACAGGATAAAGACCATCGGGTCGAGCAGAAAAGTGGCCCAGGAAAATCCGGCTGACAGCGAAGCTGTCAGCGCCATCAGGTTGACGATAGAAAGCTGGGCATTCTGGCTCCAGCCCAAAAACACCAGCGTTACCGTCAAAAAGCTGATGCGGAACCAGAAAAATGCTCTCGGATTGACCGTTACCTGCTTCTGAAAGAAAAACGCGCCGGTGAGAACCGTAAGCATGGTCAGCAAAATGCCGATTTCAACTTTTTTGCCGTTCCAGATACGCTGCCACAATTGGGCGCGCGCCGACGCCTCGCCATTGTCCTGCCTGTCAGCGACTGCCGCCGGGGCAGGGGGCAGCACTATCAGATATTGTTCAGGCAGCTTATAGCCGAGATCAAAGGTCAGGAATGATTTTTCCACCGCCGCCACCGCGCGCCCGACCAAAAGCTGCAAACGCCAGGGTTTGGTCGGGTCAAACCCGGAGTCAGCCGGAATCTTGAACAGATCGACCTCTTTGAATGCCGGTGCGCCCTTGGCGGCTATTTCCCCGATCCGTCGATGCTGGCGATCGCGAAAGCGTATCGAAATATCATCCTGGATGAGTTGGATGCGATCAAACACGCCCCCGCGCACATAACCGGACCCCTTGAACGAAAACCGTCCCCGTCCCGCAATCAATATCGCCTGTTGGCCCGGCTCAAGCCAGTTTTGCATGTTTTTATATTCAGCCGGGCCCAAAAGAGAAAGGCCAATCGAGGGAACGCTGACCAGGGCGGTGCGCATGTCAATAAAAGTATCCGCCGGATCACCCTTTTCGGGGCGCTTGATTGCCCGCTCGTCGCCACTGTCCTCAAACGCGGCGTTGATCTGGCCGACATCGATCATCAGCGCTCGAATAGCGCCGTTTCCGGCCAGTGTCGCCCAATCCGAAATGGTCTTGTTTTCCATGTCAAGCTGCCGGGCCGGGCCGGTATTTGCCACGTCGGGAGCCAGACCGCCCAGACCGAGCGCCCGCGCCACCTTGATTGAGGCGCGCACAATCGAATCGTCAATTATCATTACGGTAACCGTGGCTCCCGAGACGATATTTAAATCATGCGAGGAGCCGCCCGATGCCGCTTCATCAACGACATTCATGCCCTTGTAGCTCTCGGTCAAAGCCAGCATTTTGCTGTTGGGAATGCCGATCAGGACAATCGGCTCTGAATGCTTGACCAGATTGGCCCCGAGCAGTTTTCCCTCCGGCGAGATAACCACCATGACATGGATCGGCTTGCCCGAATATCCGGTGGTGTTGACAAAATCCGAGGTGATGAAAGCGTAACCGAGCAATTTTTCGCCCTTTAATACCGGGGCAACCGGCAAATTGGCGTCAATCGGGCCATAATTCGTTGCCCCCGCAACCATGTCCTGGGCTGGAACCTGATCCAGAAACCGTTGCAGAACCGGGGCGTTTGATGGCGCCGCCCTGACCGGCAAAACCCGCATGCCAATGGAAAAAAATGCCAGCGCAATTATTGAAAACAACCACAGCGCCGTTTTGCCAGGCAAATAAAAATCCGGCACACCAAGATTGTCCGTTTTCGCCAAACGGCACAGCATATGGGAAGACGAAATTGTCATATTTGTTTATTCCATCCGTTGCGCCACAGCTTAAAAAGCAGGCGCAAAACCGGACCCCGATAATTGTTGCACAGATGTCCTTTCAATCAAGAGATCAACAAGAGACCTCTCGACATCTAACAGCGTTTTTTGGGGTGTTTATTGACATTGATCAAGTTTTTGTGAAGGTGTGAACATGTCGCACCCAACGCCAATGAAGCCTTTTTTTAAGAAAAAGCTCCTGGTTTTATCTGTAAAAAACCCGGCAAAACAATGGCTTACAACCTGGTTTTGATTCAGAATAATTAAAAAAACTTAAGTACGCCCGCTCCAACTCAACTCAGACATGCGGGAAGTGCACAAGTTTTTTTGCCAGGCGATAGCATTGAAAATCCAACAGATTCTTCGCTGGTTTTTATCTTTTACCTGAGCTGGTATGGTAAAAGAGCGCACGTCCAGAATTGCGCATTTATTCTCCGGCGGAGCTGGCGCCTGTTTTTGCCATTCCGTCAAATATTGCGTGCAAAAAATCAATGTCACTGGCGGGGCGGGGCGTCATTATTGGTGATAAATCTGAATCATTGACCGGAAACCGCTCGCCCTTCTTCACCAGTGGATAATAGTTGGTCCTTGCTGGTTTTTCTGGTTCGGTCCGCTCGGACAGGGCAATGATTTGAGCAAGAGAAAAATAGTTCAATAAAACGTTGCCACCGCTGCCAAGAAAATTCTTGATACTCCGTTGGCGTCCGAAATCGTGATTGCCGCGGTCAAAAAATGCGCCGTTGCGAGCTTAACTCGATGGTCAACGCCTATCCATCACTCGGCTCGGACTTGGGATCGCTCTTATTATAGCACCAGAATGCTTTGGTAGTTTGCTGAAATTGAGTGTTCCATGCCCGCTTGCATCTTATAAAAGAGGGTGTTAGCTAGCGGCTCTGTTGCCGGCATAGCTCAGTTGGTAGAGCAACTGATTTGTAATCAGTAGGTCGCGGGTTCGACTCCTGCTGCCGGCACCATCTTTTCAGTAAATATCATCCTGTCTTTGGATTGAACGGCAAACCCGGTGCGTGTGGATGCCCCCGGTTTTGCACGAAGGCAAGCATCGGTTCGACAGGTTTGATGAGGATTTTGGCTTTTAGCGCTCTTGTGCCTTGAACTGTGCGCGGGTGCGAATTGTCTCTTTTACAGTTGCCAGACATTTGTTAATTGATTGTTGTCTGCAACTTGAAATCATCACCGGTCCCGAATGAGTTTTAACCTTAAAGCCGACATTGAGCGGCTCATTGGCAAGACCTATGCCGGTCGCGGAGCCGCTTATGCCAAAGACGGGCGGGTCATAAAAATTTCCGGGGCCCAAGGCAAAAAGCGCTTGTCGGCGAGGGTGCGCGGCAGCGGGCGTTCGATCTATTCCCAGACCATCGTGCTCAAATGGTCGGATTACGGGCGTCTTGTCAATATTGAGGGCGATTGCTCCTGCCCGATCGAGTATAATTGCAAGCATGTGGCGGCGGTTTTGTTTGTCGCCGAACCGCTTTTGCGCAATGGAAACGCTCCGTTACGTCCGGCCAATTTGGTCCCGCCCGTTTCAAAGCCAGCTAGGCAGAAGCTGTCCGGCCCGCTTCAGCTCTGGCTGGAAACGCGCCCGAAACCTCAAGAATCCGGGAACGGCAACGAATATCCGCCCAGGGTGCTCGACAGGATTTACTATGTGCTCAACCGTGATCATGCCAATCTGGTGGTGCAGCCCCATAAGGTGCGGCTGAAAAAAGACGGCACCGTGGGCAAAAATGCTTCCCGTTATGATTTTGCCAATGTCAACAGCCCGACGCCGCCGAAATTTGTTCGCCCGATTGATTTCAGGATCAGGCGCTATCTGAGCCTTGCCGAGTGGTCTGCCGGGTTTCATTTGGGCACAAATCTGCCGGAGGGGGAAGAGGGCCGCAAAACCCTTGAGTTGCTTTTGCAAACCGGCCGCGCCCGCTGGCGGGATGTGAGCGGGATTGCCCTTGTTGCAGGAGCGGAACGAAAAGGGCGTTTTGTCTGGCGGCAGGACAAGTCGGGAACGCAAACCCTTGAGGTTAAAACGTCAAAGGACAAGAGCGTCATAGCGCTGCCGGTCGACCCATTGTGGTATCTGGACCCCGAAAGCGGGGAATGTGGCCTGCTTTTTACCGATCAGCCGCCCGAACGCGCTTTCTGGCTGGCCGCGGCCCCGCCGGTTAATGCGCGCGAGACGGAACGATTTGTCCAGGCGCTTGGTCAGCTAAAAGAACTTGATCAGCTAAAACAACCTGACCAACCAAAAGAAGCTGACCAACTAAAAGAAGCTGGCCCGCCAAAGATGGCTGCGCTTCCCCTGCCGCGCCAGATCGCTCAGGTCAGGTTAACGGATATTCTCCCCACCCCGATATTGCGCCTGCATGCGGTAACGGTGCAAAAATTCAACAGCGATGAGTGGCGATATTATCCCCGCCCGGCGCTCAGCCCGAAAGAGATTGTTCCGGCCCTGTCCTGCGTCTTTGATTATAACGGCGCACGCGTTTGTCCAAACGATAAGGGAAAGACGATCGAAGCTTTTGACGGCGACAGGATTGAGGTGATCGTTCGCCATACGAGCCATGAAGCCAGACATCTGGTTGATCTTGAAAATATCGCCAATGTTCACGGGTTTGAGGACAGCGATCTGCTGGCCGATGATGTTCAGGTGGAGCGTTTCCAGGATAAGTGGAACCGGTTATCCGGTTCGGAAGCGCGACAAAACAAAGACTTAGAGCCCTGTTTTGATTCCGTCAAAACAGGACTGGCTCTAGATGGCAAGACCGAGCCTGATTTCTTGCTGTTCCCGTTTGACCTCGACGGTATCGGCCCGCAACAGGCGCTGGAATTTTTGCGCTTTGGCGTTAGGAAATTGCGCGATCTTGGCTGGCGCATCGAGATCGGCAAAGACTGGCCCTGCCCGATGCACGAGGGCGACCACCGGATTTTTGCCGGGGTAAAAGAGGACGGGAACGGCTGGTTTTCGCTGGCGCTCAATATCGAGGTCGCCGGGCAGGAGATTGATCTTTTGGCCGTGGTTTTGCGCTTTCTCAACCAGATGCCGCCCGAAGTGCTGGAGCCGGATTTTGACCTTGTCGCCTATCTGGCCGACCAGACGTTTTATCTGCGGCTGGCCGACGGGCGCTATTTGTCTTTGCCCGCCGCCCCGCTGGCCCCGGCGCTAAAGGCGTTTTTGGCGTTGCACGGGCAGATGCACCCGGGCGAGGCGGTGGTGGTTGCCGACATTGCCGAGGCGCTGGCCGGCTCCGATATTGCCTTTACCGGGGGCGAAAAACTGCTTGAGCTTGGCCGGCGATTGCGCGCTTTGGCCAGCCCGAATGCGGCGCCGCTTCTGCCGGTGGGGTTCATGGGAGAATTGCGCCCTTATCAAAAGACCGGACTTGGCTGGCTGACAGCGCTGGCGCAAACCGGGTTTGGCGGGGTGCTGGCCGACGATATGGGGCTGGGCAAAACGGTGCAGGCGCTGGCCTTTCTGGCCGGACAGAAAGAAACCGCACCGGCTGAGCGCCCAAACCTGCTGATCGTTCCAACCTCGCTGGTCGGCACCTGGCAAAGCGAGGCGGCGCGGTTTACCCCTGATCTGCGGGTTCTGGTCCTGCACGGCCTCGAGCGCAAGACCCTTTTTGACCGGATTGCCGACCACGATCTTGTCATTACCACCTATCCCTTGTTGCACCGGGACGCCGACATTTTGTTTGCCCAAAACTATGACACGGTAATTCTGGATGAAGCGCAAATGGTCAAGAACCCGGCCTCGCGCGCCGCCAAGCTGATCCGCAACATCAAAGCGCGCCAGCGCCTCGCCTTGTCGGGCACGCCGATGGAAAACAATCTCGAGGAACTGTGGTCGCTCTATGATTGGCTGATCCCCGGCCTGTTGGGCAATCGCAAGGCGTTCCAGCAGAATTTTCGCAAACCAATTGAAAAAAAAGGCGATCGGGCGGCGCAAGTCCACTTGTCCAGACGCATCGCGCCGTTTTTGTTGCGCCGCACCAAAGAACAGGTCGCGCTTGATCTGCCGCCCAAAACCGTTATCGCCGAGACCATCACTTTGTCCGGCGCCCAGCGCGAGCTTTATGAAACCATCCGCATCGCCATGGACCAGCGGGTGCGCCTGGCGCTTGAGCAAAAAGGGCTGGCCGGCAGCCGGATTACCGTTCTTGATGCGCTATTGAAACTGCGTCAGGTCTGTTGTGACCCGGCGCTGGTCAAACTGCCCGCCGCGCGCGCGGTTACCGCCAGCGCCAAGCGAGCCCGTCTGCTGGAAATGCTCGACGAGCTGATGTCCGAGGGGCGCCGGGTGCTGGTATTTTCCCAATTCGTTGAAATGCTGCGCCTGATCGAAAAGGACATCAAATCGCGCGGTTATGATTACGCCTGGCTAAGCGGGGAAACCAAAAACCGCGGCCAGTTGGTCGAGCGCTTTCAGGGGGGAGATGTGCCGATTTTCCTGATCAGTTTAAAGGCCGGCGGGCTCGGTCTGACCCTGACCGCCGCCGATACGGTAATCCTTTATGACCCGTGGTGGAACCCGGCGGTCGAGCGCCAGGCGATGGACCGCACCCACCGGATCGGACAGGACAGGCCGGTTTTTGTCCATCGTTTGATCACCCGGGGCACGGTCGAGACCCGGATCGAAGCGATACAAAAGCGCAAACAGCAATTGGCCGACGCCTTGTTTGACCCGGCGAAATCCGGCCCGGCGGTGCTTTCTGAAGACGAAATCCTCTCGCTGTTCCAGCCGATCGCATAATGCGCGATGCGCTATCGGCCGGTTTTTTTCTTCATATCAGGACAGAACAAATCAGCACGCCAGGCAAGCCAGCAAGCGCTTGGTGGTGATTGCGGGTATTTTTGGGAAAAGTGGGGAATTTGAGTTCCGCTTTAATCTTCGTCAGAGTGCTCACCTGATGTTTCCTGTTCTGCTTCAAGCTTTCCCTCGGCCATAAGCTTCGCCAATAGGTCAAACCTGTTCTGGTCACCATCTGAGGGGTGTTCTTTAGCGAAGCGAGCGAGCTTTTTGCTCTTGCGCGCTTCTTCTAGTGACAGGTGTTTGCCACGGCTCATTTTCCGGTTTCCAAATCTTTGATTTCCTGAATGCGACGGTGCATGTCCTTTTTTAGAATGTGTACTCGCTCAAAGCTATTTTCCGCGCTGCCCAATTGGAACATCTCGTCCCCTCGGTTTTTGAAATGATATTCGCCAATCTTATCCTTTGGAATTTCTCGCATAACAGTAGCTGGCGGTCTGACACCCCACAAATGCACATCGTTATTTGTGGTCAGATAGTAGGCCATGCTGGTAACTGGGTCGCTTCCGTTGATTTCGCGCACCCAGGCGTCCACTCTGCCGCCTTGGAGTTCGTTAAACATGATTTGAGCGGCCTCGTGCATGGGTATGCGTTGATCGTCCGCCGTTTCGCCCTTCAGGGCAGCAATGAGTGCCTTGCCCTTGCGGAAAAGTTCGTCGCGCATCAGTTCAGTTTCACGAGCGCTGTCATTGTTACCCCGCATGTATCCGACGATACCCACGTACTGAAGGAAATCACGTCTCATTTGATTGATTGTCGGATCTGTCCATATTGGATCTGCCGACCCCTGCAATTCCTCGAACCGCGAGATAAACTCGTCACCCTCTGGCACTGGAATGCAGAAATCAGGTCTGGCAGCGCGCTCCAAAATAGCGTGAGCCAAACCCGCTAGTTTTGGGGATACCCGCGTCGAAACGTCGGTTGATTGTTCAAATATTCCGTTATGCCGCGACTTGGCTTGGCGCGGCCACCAGACTTTTGGCCAGAATAGAACTGCCAGTGCTACAGCAAACACTGTGACCGCAACTATTGTAGCACTCGTTTGTGCAGACGATGATTGCAGGTACGGCGGAATTTCTTCCCACCCAAAAAAACTAAACCATCGCGTCAGATTGGTAGAAGCCTCTTTGGGTCCGATTTGCATAGCTAATGCCACCGAACCCGCAACAGCGACAATGCACCAGCCGAGAAAACGCACCATCTGCTGCCACCCTCAATAAAACCACGATCTCTTTTCTTATCACGTTTCCCCACATATACTACGAGGACACATGCGCACCAGCCATGGCGAACCAAAGTCTCACAAGGTGAGGTTCAGTTCGACAAAGCCGTAACTGGCTTCCTCAGTCAGAGGAGAACCGCAATTATAATCGGTATCGAGCACCCCGTTGGCCATTGGAGCGTGTTACGGACAAATGGCGAAAAGGGTGTGTGTTTCTTTGATAGCGACGCTCTGACAGGCCCCATTAAAAACAAGCTCAAAATCAGCAGCATAATTCCCAAATCAAGCCGCCAACAGGTGGTTTTGCCGCAAGCCGTGTTTTTCTTATCTGCTTGAGGAAGGTGATTTAGGCCAGGTGCGACAGCCGCAAACTTCACAAATCAATTGAAAACAAAACCCAAAAACAAGCGACCAGAGTGGCCTACTTTTACTCCGCCGTTTGGCAGGTTTTTATTCCGCCGTTGACAGAAAAACCTATTGACAAATGAAATGATATCAGAATATACTGAAATTGTTACGATGATCAGATATGAAATGTGATCAGATATGAGAAAGGATATGTGTTGCCATTTGTTGCTAATATAAACGAAGTGCGAGGGCGAGCTGTACATGCAGCGCGCATCATGGCGGGCCTGGATCAGCGGCAAGTTGCAAAATTGCTTAAATGGTCTCCAGCGAAATTGTCGGGATTTGAGAATGGTGCGCCAATCAGTTCGAAGTCCTGGCTGGAACTGCGCCGGGCGCTCTTAAGAAAAGGTATAAGTATTACGATCATTCGTAGAGAAGGTGGCGTGATCATATTTAGTTCGTTCGAAGAGCCTGAAGTCGAGGATAGCGATAATGATGAACTTTGACTAATACCGACTGAGTAAACTCGTAGTTCAAACGGAAGTTGCGTAATTACTCACCCCCCCTCATTGGGTTATTTGAGCGGCTAATTTCAGGCTATGGTGGTCAAGATGGTTTGAAACGGGGAATTACCGCTGAGTTTTTGGGTATCCACGACAGTTCTGACGGCACAATCGCCTTTTGCGGCCCACATTGAGCGGAAGCCATTGGTTACCTTGCGCTGGATCACGGCCGGGCGAAGGGCTCGCTCACAGCCATTGTTGGTGATCTCCACCTGTCCGGGGTAATCGAGGAACGTCAGTAATCGCGGGCTGGCCCGGGCCAGTTTGGCACGGATTGTTTCAGCAATTTCACATGTCGGATTGGCGGCCAGAATATCGGCCAGCAGCTTTTCCAGTTCCCGCTTTTTAGCCTTCAGTGTGCTGGTGGCGAAGCTGGTGACGTTGCGCGCCAGTGCAAATACCTTGTCCAGCCACAGCTTGAGCCGCAGCGGCACCATGTCATCACTCGCCTCCAGTGCAAAGGCCACATCGCGGGCCAGATGGGCAAGGCAGGTCTGGTGGTGATGCCCGTGGCCCTGTTGGGCACAATAACCATCCGACAACCAGATATTGGGCCGGTGATCGCCCATTACATCGCGCACCACCCGGGATGCCCGGGAAAGTTGGGCCTCATGAACGATCGCCCGCTCACTCATGAATACCCAATGATAACCGTTGAGCCCTTCAATGCGAATGCCGGTTTCATCACTGGCCACCATGCCGGCGCAGCGCAGGTCCTTGATGATATCTGTTTTTACCGCCGCAAATGGCACATGCGAACGTTTCAGCATATTGGCAAGCGCCCCCTGGCTCAATTTGATCCCGAACAGATCACTCAGCATGGCCTCCTTGTCCCAGCATGCAGCTTGAATCACATCTCCGATGATTTGGAATACTTTGATTCACTCAAATTATGAAACGCTTGTCTCATGATTATCGCGGTTGATTTGTTATGAATTGACCGCTGGCGGCGAGAGACCTTCTCGCCACCAGCGGCGGCGGCTGGATCGTAAAACGCTTGGTCTTTTAAGGACCGTTTTAGAGTTTGATCAGTCGCCGTCTTTTCCATGAGGCCTGAACGGATACGCGAGGGGTCGCCTCGCATGACAAGCATAGGACATGAGAAAAGATGATCAGGGATAACAT
>UOEO01000230.1_pt1 | contig 12620 bp, 13 predicted proteins | sample 1989881 | NCBI WGS metagenome assembly UOEO01 (sample SAMEA4712198, study PRJEB27164) | hydrothermal vent metagenome | biome: marine basaltic hydrothermal vent biome; feature: marine hydrothermal vent; material: mineral | place: Pacific Ocean | collected 2011-06-14/2011-07-23 | depth 1691 m
CGCCGCAGGGGCAGATAAAACCATAGGGCGGTGTTAGCCCGTCATGGTTTTATCGAAACGCCCCGCGAGGCATATAAACTCCTGCCGCCGTCGCAGGCTATGCCTGCTTCCCCGGCACCCCCGCCGAGGAACGTTCCCATACAGGGAATGAGAAAAGAAATGAGGCGTAGCCTCAGCGAGCTTTAACGCGAGCCGCTGGCAGCCCAGCGCCCCGCCGGAGCGCCAGCAATCAACATAGGGCGGCTTTAGCCCGTCATGTTGATTGTGATACGGCGCGCGAGGTAAAACTAACCCCACCCCCGCCGAGGAACGTTCCCATACAGGGAATGGGAAAAGAAATGAGGCGTAGCCTCAGCGAGCTTTAACGCGAGCCGCTGGCAGCCCAGCGCCCCGCCGGAGCGCCAGCAATCAACATAGGGCGGTGTTAGCCCGTCATGTTGATTGTGGTACGGCGCGCGAGGCATATAGACCGCGAACAGCAAACAGCCCGGCGCTCTAAATACTGCCGCCATTGCCCATGATCAGGCGCACAGCACGCGCGCCATTGGGGGCGAATACATCCAGTTCGACCATGGCGCGCGGGGCGGCAACGCGCCGCGTTCGTGCCGAGAGCGCCATTACCATTGCCAGCAAATCGGTTACCTTTGCTTGGGCGGAATGTTTGCGCGTGGCCTGGCTGGCGCGGCGATAGGCATGCCAGAAACTGCTTTTGTCCAGCGATCTGGTTTCGCTCTGGCCGACGAATTTTGCCAGTTCGCTCAATGTTGAATTTGTGCTCATTTGGCTACTCCTTACTAAATTTACACACCAAACGCGCTTCCACTGTTTTTCGAGCACTTTAGATTTTATAGTATTAAAATTGTGCTTCTTGTTTTGTCTTTGCTTGTTCTGGCCGTTACGGCCCCTTGTTAATTGGACGGGTTAACTTTGCACCGCCAGGCAGCTTATGTTTTGCTGTTTTATCTGCTGACATACCGACACCGCCTGCTCGCGTTTGGCAAAGCCGGCGAAGCGGGCGCGATAAAACACCCGTCCGGTTTTTTCGAATTGCTCGACATAGGGGCGGAAATTGTTGAGCCCGGAAATTCGCCTTGTCGCGTCATTGAGCATTCGCTCTGCCGCCTGAGCGCTTGGCGGCGCGCCAATCTGGACCACCCATGACGAGGGGGGAGAACCGTTCACGCTGGCCGCGTTTTGTAGCGTAGCGCCGGGAGCGATAGCTCCCGAAGTCATCAGATCGATCGCCACTTGTGAAGAGCCGCCAATGCTTGCCGGCGGGATCAGGCTTGCCGTGCGTGCTGGATATACCGGATCGCCCGCACGCGGCCCCAGTTGAAAGTTTTTGCTCAACCATGCGCCAAGCACATCCGTTGTCCTGGGTCTTGGGGTCGGGGGCGCAATACGGTTGGTGGCCTCAATGGCGCTGTTTGGGATCAATTCTGTTGGCGCTTCAAGTTTTGCAACAATCAGCGGGCGCGTTTGCCCGGGCCGCGCCAGCGGTGGCTCAGGGCGCACCAGGGCTACAGTTTGCCCCTTGTTGTCATTATTTGCGTTGTCATTGTTGGCGCTTGTTGCCTGACGGTTGGCCACCTGAATGATTTGCGGCACGGTTTCGCGCGCAATAGCCACCGGCGCCGGCAATCTGGTCGCCGGGCGTGGCATCGGGGTAACCGGCGCATTCTGGGCCACAGCGTAAACATTTCTGGCCCCAAAAGCACCAACGCGCGGTATGATCGCCTGAGCCCAGTAAGTGCCGCGCCGGGCGCGTGGCAAATAGCGCGCAACCAGTTCGGCAACCTTGGCGTTGCGCGCCGAACCGGAATTGAAGCCAAAGCCAACTACAATGATATGGCGGTTGTTGATGCGCGCCGCGGTCAACAGATTATATCCCGAGGCGTTGATATAGCCGGTTTTTATGCCGTCAATGCCATTGCGCCCCAACAGCCGGTTATGGTTGCCATAGGTGCGCCCCTTATAGGTAAAGCTGCGGGTCTGGAAATATTTATAATATTGCGGGAAATGCTGGAAAATCGCCGCTCCCAGCCGCGCCTGGTCGCGCACTGTTGTGATCTGGCGCGAATTGGGCAGGCCCGAGGCGTTGACATAAGTTGTGCGCGTCATCCCCAAAGCGCGCGCGGTACTGGTCATGCGCTGGGCGAACTTGCTTTCGCTGCCGGAAATATTCTCCGCGATCGCCCGCGCCACATCATTGGCCGAAAGGGTTACCAGCGCTTTTATTGCGTCTCCGACTTTGATCGTGCTGCCGGCGCGCAAATTCAGCTTGGTCGGCACCGCCGCCGCCGCATAGCGCGAAACATTAAGGCGGGTGCCAAGGGTCATCCGGCCCGCCTTTAGCTCCTGAAACAGGATATAAAGCGTCATCACCTTGGTTACCGAGGCCGGATAACGCGCCGAGTCGGCGGCATAGGAATATAGCGTCGCCCCGGTTTTCGCGTCGAGTACAAACCCGGCATAAGTGCGCTTGGACTGAGCGTTTGCGCCAGCTGTCAGGCTGCCCAGGACAACCAGAACAGTCAGAAACGCCGCACTGAATGCACGCAGCACATTTATGCGCAGACCAAAAACGGCTCGCTGGGACAACAGCCCTTACTCCAACTCAACTACTTACGGGCTTTAACGCTGCCCGGATTATAAAAAACCTTGCCGGTTGCCGCCAATCGGCGTCCGCCAGGCTTGTTTTCCCCTAAGGTTAGCCTTGGGGCGTTACAAAACTGTAAAATGTGATCTATTTTTTTAGCTTTGGATTGAGGTGTGCCCGGCACGTGCTTATAATTGACACATACCACCCCTTAACTATGGGCAAATCATGCCTACATAGTGAAGCCGGCCAAGGGTGGCTTGCTGAGCATGGGTGCATTTGCCGGGCATGGGTATTGTTCGCTAAACTGACAAAGACCAAATGACAAAAAACACTAAAGACCAGATGACAAAAAACGCTGAAAACTTTGGAGAGATAGGGTCTGGCGGCGCATTTGATTATCATTTGCCCGCATCAGGCGCGTATTGGCTGGCGGTTTTTTCCCGTCCCTTTTTATCGGGAAACGGCAAATCCGGCGGCAAGGATGGCCTTGGCCGTGAAAGCGGAACCGCAACCAAGGTGCGCGCCAAGCTCAAGCGTCCCAATCTTTACCGCGTATTGTTGCTTAACGATGATTACACGCCAATGGAATTCGTCATTGAAATATTGCGTGAAATATTTAATCGCAATTCCGAAGATGCCTTCAGGATCATGATGCATGTGCACAAGAACGGAGTTGGGGAGTGCGGAGTATTTCCCTACGAGGTGGCGGAAACAAAAGTAGCGCGGGTAATGGATATTGCCCATAAAAACCAGCACCCGCTGCAATGCGTCATGGAAAAACAATAGGAAACTGTCATGCCTTCATTTTCGCGTGGACTTGAAACGGCGCTGCATCAGGCGATGAATCTCGCTCGCAGTCATTCCCATGAGTTTGCAACCCTTGAGCATTTGCTGCTTTCTCTTTGTGATGAAAGCGATGCTATTCTGGTTCTGGCCGGTTGCGATGTTGATATCGATGTGCTGCGCGGCGATCTGGAAGTCTTTATTGACGAGGATCTGGATAGTCTGACCGTTGTCAACAAGCAGGACGCGCGCCCGACGGCGGCGTTTCAGCGCGTGGTGCAAAGGGCGGTCATTCACGTTCAGTCCTCGGGCCGTGATGAGGTGACCGGAGCCAATGTGCTGGTGGCGATTTTTGCCGAGCGCGAAAGCCATGCCGCCTATTTTTTAGAGCAGCAGGACATGACCCGTCTTGATGCGGTAAATTTTATTGCCCATGGTATATCCAAATCGGGTATCCCGGAAAATCGCGAGATCAAGGGCGCTGACGAGGCGGAGACGGGCGAGGGCGGTGCGGCTTCGGCCAAAAAACCCTCGGCGCTGGAGGAATATTGCGTCAATCTGAATGAAAAGGCCAAGGCGGGGAAAATTGACCCGCTTATTGGCCGTGGAACTGAACTGAAACGCACCATTCAGGTTCTGTGCCGCCGCTCGAAAAACAATCCCCTTTATGTCGGGGACGCCGGGGTCGGCAAAACCGCCATTGCCGAAGGACTGGCGCGCAAGATCACCGAAGGGGACGTGCCTGAGGTCTTGCAAAACGCCATTATTCACGCGCTCGACATGGGAGCGCTTTTGGCCGGTACCCGCTATCGCGGCGATTTCGAGGAACGGCTCAAGGCGGTGATGAAAGAGCTTGAGGCCAATGAAAACCTGATCCTGTTCATCGATGAAATTCATACGGTTATCGGGGCCGGGGCCACCTCCGGCGGCGCGCTGGATGCGTCAAACCTGCTCAAGCCGGCGCTGGCCTCGGGCACGCTGCGTTGCATCGGCTCGACCACCTATAAGGAATACCGCCAGTTCTTTGAAAAGGACCGGGCGCTGGTGCGCCGCTTCCAGAAAATTGATATCGCCGAGCCCAGCCTTCCCGACGCCATCGAAATCATGAAGGGTTTGAAACCCTATTTCGAGGATTATCACAAGGTCAAATATACCAATGACGCCATCAGGGCCTCGGTTGAACTCTCGGCGCGTTATATCGGGGATCGCAAACTGCCCGACAAGGCGATTGATGTGATTGACGAGACCGGGGCCAGCCAGATGCTGCTGCCGGCCGGCAAACGCAAGAAAACCATCGGTGTCAGCGAAATTGAAGCCACCGTCGCCACCATCGCCCGCATCCCGCCCAAATCGGTGTCGCGCTCTGATACTGAATTGCTGGCCAACCTTGAAACCAATCTCAAGCGGGTGGTGTTTGGCCAGGACAAGGCGATCAATGAATTATCTTCGGCGATAAAACTGGCCCGCGCCGGACTGCGTGAGCCGGGCAAGCCGATCGGCTCCTATCTGTTTACCGGCCCGACCGGGGTCGGTAAAACCGAAGCGGCGCGCCAGTTGGCCGACACGCTTGGGATTGAATTGCTGCGCTTTGACATGTCCGAATATATGGAGCGCCACACGGTTTCGCGCCTGATCGGGGCTCCTCCGGGATATGTCGGATTTGACCAGGGCGGACTGCTCACCGACGGGGTTGATCAGACCCCGCATTGCGTTGTTTTACTTGATGAAATTGAAAAAGCTCATCCGGATCTATTCAACATTTTGTTGCAGGTGATGGATCATGGCCAGCTAACCGACCACAATGGCAAATCGGTCGATTTCCGCAATGTTATCCTGATCATGACTTCCAATGCCGGGGCAACCGAGTTGGCCAGGGCGCCGATCGGGTTTGGCCGCAAGCGCGAGGTGGGTGATGATGAAGAGGCCGTCAACCGGCTGTTTTCGCCTGAATTCCGCAACCGGCTTGACGCTATTATTTCGTTCGCCCCGCTACCGGGCGAGGTTGTGCGCCGGATTGTCGAAAAATTCGTGCTGCAACTGGAAATCCAGCTTGCCGAGCGCAATGTGACCATTTCGCTGACCCCGGAGGCCGCCGACTGGCTGGCCGAGCGCGGCTATGACGAAGCAATGGGCGCGCGTCCGCTGGCGCGCGTGGTGCAGGAACATATTAAAAAGCCGCTGGCCGAAGAGGTTTTGTTCGGCCCGCTGATCAAGGGCGGATCGGTAAAGGTTGCGGTTGTGGGCACGGGCAAGGAGGCCCGCCTCGAGCTGGTGGCGACCCCGCCCAGCCCGGCGCGGCCCAAGGAGATTACCGGGCCAAAAACCGGGCGCAAACGCAAGCCCAAGGCCGGGGCCAAAAGCTGACCTAATCCATCTCGGCCCTGATCAATTGCGCCATTGCCGCCAGCTCACCGGCATCGGCCATGCCGCCGGCGTGCGGGGTGAGTTCAACCCCCTCATAAACGGGAATGATATGCCAGTGCAGGTGGAAAACGGTTTGCCCGGCGGCGCTTTCGTTGAACTGGGCCACCTTTATGCCGTCGGCCTTGAGCGCTTTCTTGCTGGCGATGGCCAGTCTTTGCACATAGGGAATGACCAGCGCCAATTGCACCGGATCAGCATCCAGAATATTGCGCGAGGCGACCTTGGGAATTATCAGCGCATGGCCTTTTGACTGCGGAAAAACATCCATGATCGCCATGCAATGATGATCATCGAATATTTCGATTGCCGGAATTTCCCTTCTAAGAATCTTTGCGAAAATATTGTCGCGCTCATAACTGCTCATCGGTTTTGTCCTTTTTGTCGGCTTTATATTATTTGTTCTTGAACGGAGAAAGCCGGGCCATATCGTCCTGATCATGGCTGACCGCCAGCCTCTCCTCATCAAGATAATCGGCAACCGCGCGGCTTAACCCGGGGTCGGCGAACCAGTGGACAGAGCGGGTTTTGACCGGCCGGTAGCCACGCGCCAGCTTGTGCTCCCCTTGCGCTCCCGCCTCAACGATTTTTAATCCATGGTTAATGGCATAATCGACAGCCTGATAATAGCACATCTCGAAATGCAAGAACGGCACTTGGCGCGAACAACCCCAATAGCGGCCATATAGCGTATCCTTGCCCAAAAGATTTAGCGCTCCGGCAATATATTCATTTCCGTCATGGGCCATCATCAACACAATCCGTTCGGCCATTGATTGGCCTAAAGCGGTGAAAAATTCGCGGGTCAGATAGGGCTGGCCCCATTTGCGCCCTCCAGTGTCCTGATAAAAGGCAAAAAACCGCTCCCAATGGCTTTCGCTGATCTGGTCGCCGCTTAACCATTCAATCTTTAAACCAGCCGCAAGCGCTTGTTTGCGCTCGCGCCTGATCGCTTTGCGCTTGCGCGAGGAAAGCGAAAAAAGAAAATCATCAAAGCTGATAAACCCATTGTTGCTCCAGTGAAACTGGGTGTCATGACGGGTCAGCCAGTTGTTTTCCGAGGCCAGTTTTTCCTCAGTTTCAGGCACAAAAGTGGCATGAACCGAAGAGACGCCAAATTGTTTGGCCAATTGTTTGGCCGTTGATAAAAGCGCTTCCTTCAGGGCTCGCTCCCCGGAAGGGACCAGCAATTTTGCCGCCGTGACCGGAGTAAACGGGATCGCTGATTGCAGTTTGGGATAATATTGCCCCCCGGCGCGCTCAAACGCTTGAGCAAACCCGTGGTCAAATACATATTCCCCTTGCGAATGTGATTTCAGGAACAGGGGCATCAGGGCAACGGGCTGTCCGGCCCGCTCAATAATGATATGTTGGGGTTGCCAGCCGGTTTTGGGAGTGGCGCTACCTGAATTTTCCAGCGCCAGAAAAAACTCATGCGCCAAAAACGGGTTGTCAGCAACATTATTGGTTGCAGGAACCAGCGAATTCCACACCTCCGCGTCAATGGAAGCGGTTGTGGGGTAAATATTGGCTGTCAGCTCAGTTTTTGTCACGATGGGGCAGATAGTTTTCAAAAACCACCTGATCGGCGAGGCCTGTGACCGCCCGTTCGGTTTCCGCGGAGCGAATAGTCCATGCCATTACCTTGAAGCCGAACTGGCGGAAAATTCGAACGGCGGCAAGTTTTAGCGCCGCATGGTTGGCTGAAATGAAATTGAACCTGGTTTTTGGATAATGCAGCATATGGCGCAGGAAAAACCTCTCCATGGCATTTAATTTAACCGCCTTGTCCTTGAGCTCGTTAGCGCTAAAGCGCGAAACGATAATTCCCAAGGGTCCATTATAGCCCACAGCCCTGGCTTGGCTCAGCAAAATCGGGCTGAATGATTTGAACGCCAGCGCTCCCTGATAGGCGCGCGCTGTTTCAACCGCCGCTGTCGCTAGTTCTGCATTACGCCCGTCGGTCTGGTTTTTAAGTTCAACCACCAGTGCCGTTTTGCCCTCGATCTGATCTAAAAATTCCGCAAAACTCTGTATTTGGTCACCGTTTTTGCTTCCACTCAGCCTGATCCGGCTTAATTGGCCAGCGCTCAGTTTGGCCAGCGCCCCTTTTTGATTTGTCAGACGATCCAGCAAATCGTCGTGAAAAACCATTGGTACCCCGTCCCCGCTCAACTGCAAATCACATTCTATGGAATAGTTCTTTTCCATGGCGGCGGCAAAAGCGCTTTTTGAATTTTCAATCACCCCATTTTCCCTGTCGTGCAAGCCGCGATGGGCGATCGGGCGCTTGAAAACAGAACTGAGTTTGCTCACCGGTCTTGATCCTTAGCTGTGCTGATTTCAACGATGGCCTCGATTTCCACCGCCGCCCCCAGGGGCAGGGCGGCAACCCCGAAGGCGGCGCGGGCGTGCTTGCCGTTTTCCCCGAGCACGTTTTCAATCAGTTCCGAGGCTCCATTGGCGACCAGGTGATGTTCAAAAAAATCCGGAGTGGAAGCAACGAAAATCGAAAGCTTAAGGATTTTTCCGATATTTTCCAGCTTCACCCCGGCAGTGTGGACAATTTGCCCCAATACCGAAAGGGCGGCGAGCCGGGCGGCTTCCTGGCCCGCTTCAATCTCCATATTGGCCCCCAGAGTGCCCTTGATGATGCCGTTTTTATCCTGCGGGAGTTGGCCGGAGACAAATAAAAGATTGCCGCTGATTGATACCGGAACATAAGCGGCAAGCGGTGTTTGCGGCACAGGAAGGCTAAGACCCAGATTGGCAAGGCGTTCTGTCGGATTTGTCATTTCTTGTTTTTTCCGATGTTGGTTGGAGAGTGAGTTCTGGAAGTTTCCTTTTGCCGATAAAGTTTGCCCCTGACAACTGCCCTGCGGCCAAATTTTGCCCTAACCTTGTCCATTGCCCGCTCGGCCGCCGCCTGGCGCGCCACGTTTGGCTCAACCAGATCAAGCGGGTCATAGGCCTTGGCGATGTCTGTCAAAGTGAATTTTTCCAGCCGGGAAACCCCGACCCCGATCAGGCGGAACAAAGTGCCGTTGGCCTGTTTTTTCAAAGGTTGCAGGGCATTGTGGTAAATTATGTGCGCCAACTGGGTTGGCTCCAGAAGCTGGCTGGTACGGGTCAACGAGCTGAAATCGGCGGTTTTTAGTTTCAGCGTTACGCAGGAGCCAACAAATTCCTGCTCTTTCATTCGTTCTGAAACCCTTTCGGACAAAGCTAAAAGATGGGCGCAAAGATCATCAAAATCAGCAATATTTTTGGCGAATGTTATTTCCTTGCTGATCGATTTTACCTTTTTGATAATGCTGACCGGGCGTTTGTCGATCCCCTGCGCCAGTTGGGCCAGCCGTGCCCCGATCTCGCCATAACGGGCCGCCAGATCGTTCGGATCATGGTTTTGCAACTGGCCGATGGTCACAAAACCGTCCTTTTTCAATCTTTGGCTGAAAACAGCGCCAACCCCATTAATGATTGAAATCGGTTTGGGGGCCAAAAATCCAAGCGTTTCTTTTTTTCCGATCAAGGCCATGCCGCGCGGTTTGTTGAGGTCCGAGGCGATCTTGGCCAGAAATTTATTGTGCGATAGGCCGATGGAAACGCTTACCCCGATTTCCTTTTCGATTTTGGCGGCGAATTTTGCCAGAACCATTGCCGGAAAAGCCTTGTGCATGGCGCTGGTGCCGCTCATATCAACAAACGCCTCATCGATTGAAACCGGCTCAACCAGCGGCGACAAGTCTTGCATGATCCGGCGGATCTGGCGGCTGAGCGCAACATATTTTTCCATATTTGGCTTGATGATTACCGCCTCCGGGCATTTTTTGCGGGCGGTAAACATAGGCATCGCTGAGCGCACCCCGCTCATCCTGGCGATATAACAGCAAGTGGCGACCACTCCGCGCGCCCCGCCCCCGATTATTACCGCTTTATCCACCAGCTCTGGATTGTCGCGTTTTTCCACCGCGGCATAAAAAGCGTCGCAGTCAATATGGGCTATGCCCAGATCATGTAATTCATCATGGGCGACAAGGCGCGAGGAGCCACAGGCCGGGCAACGATCTTGGTTGGGAGGCGAGCAAAACTCATCAAAACAATCGCGGCATAAATGCGGGAGCGCTTGCATTGGCGTAACCTACAAGGCGCCATTGAGCCGGCGCCATGCGGCCATGAAACTTTCCACATCAAGCTTCATGTTGGAGCACATGGCCAAAAGGGCGGGCTCGTTGGTGGCGAAATAGTCCATCAGCGCCAAATCCAGCTCATTTGAGTCAATCGCTGAGCGCAACTGGTCCGGATCATACCCGGCCGCCGCCATGAAACGGGCCAGCTCGTCGGGGGCGGCCGCCAGGTAGCCCAAAGCCGCCTCGGCGAATTGTTTATGGCTGGTTGATTTTTGCTTTTTTTCATCTTCTGGAAACCGGGATGTAAAGGTCATGGTGACAATCTGTTTTCAAGGTTTGATGAATTCATAAGGATTTGATGTTAACCAGCAAGCCAGGCACACTAGGTCATGGATTCATAAACAGGATTGAAATGGTATGAGCCAATTTGTTTGCATAACAGGTGCAAGGGAGCAGGAAACCAAATGGTTTTCAAGCTCTTGCAACGCATTAGGCGGGCAAATTGGCCATATCCTGAAGGACGCTGAAACCGCTGCAATCTACTTCGTCAAAGGTCTCAACCGGGTATTAAACCCGCTTTTTGCCCTTTTCCTTGTATATTTTTGCGGTTTTAAGCGCCATTTGGACCCTGTTTATGAGTTCATGACCTAAAGACGTACCCCTGAAATGCTTTCAGTAAAAGGGTGATGGATGACCAAAACGGTTATGATCGTGGAAGACAATGAGCTTAATATGAAGCTGTTCCATGATCTTTTGGAATCTCAGGGCTATACCACGATCCAGACCCGCAGCGGCATGGACGCACTTGATCTGGCGCGCGCCCATCATCCCGATTTGATTTTAATGGATATTCAATTGCCCGAAGTGTCCGGATTGGTGGTGACCAAATGGCTAAAGGAAGACGATGAACTAAAGGATATTCCGGTGATTGCGGTAACCGCGTTTGCCATGAAGGGCGATGAGGAACGCATTCTTGAAGGCGGGTGCGAGGGCTATATTTCAAAACCTATTTCGGTGCCTCACTTTTTGGAAACGATTGCCAGCTATATTGGGCGTAATAATTAAAGCACGCACAATTTGTATTGCGTAGTGGAGGGTTGTCATGACAGCGCGCGTGCTGGTCGTTGACGATATTGCAACGAATGTAAAATTGCTCGAGGCGCGTTTGACCGCTGAGTATTATGACGTTCTTACGGCCTATTCCGGCCGTGAGGCGCTTGAGGTTTGCGCCAACAATGATGTGGACATCATTTTGCTGGACGTAATGATGCCGGAAATGGACGGGTTTGAAGTCTGCCGGGCAATCAAGTCCAATCCCTTGACCCACCATATTCCGGTGGTCATGGTAACAGCGCTCGACCAGCCCTCGGACCGGGTGAAGGGACTGGAGGCGGGAGCCGACGATTTTTTGACCAAGCCGCCTGACGACATGCAATTGCTGGCGCGGGTGAAAAGTCTGGTCCGCTTGAAAATTCTTACCGACGAATTGCGGGCGCGGGCGCGCACCAGCCAGCAGATCGCCGCCGAGGATATTGGCAGTTTATTGGGAACGATCAGCATCGAGCACGGCTCTATCCTGTTGGTTGACGATAATCAGCGCAGCGCAGCGCGCATTGCCAGTTTTCTCACCCCGCGTCACGATGTTCATATTATAAGCGATCCCACTTCTGTTGGGCTCAAGGTTGCCGATGCCGGATTTGAGGTCGCCCTGATCTGCATGGAGCTCAAGGATTTCGACCCCCTGCGCGTGGTTTCCCAATTGCGTACGCTCGAGCAGACCAGAAGCCTGCCCATCATTTTGATCGCCGAGGAAACCGACCGGCCAAGAGTGGTGCGCGGACTTGATCTCGGGGTCAATGATTTCATCATGCGCCCGATCGAAAAAAATGAATTGATGGCGCGCGTTCATACCCAGCTTCGCCGCCATCGCTATGCGATGGAGCTGCGCGAAAGTGTCAATCTGACCATGGCCATGGCGGTTTTGGACGAATTGACCGGTCTTTATAACCGGCGCTATTTTGACCGCCATATGTCGCTCATGCTGAAAAAAGCCCAGTCCCAGGGGCGCGAGCTGGCTTTGGTGATGCTGGACATTGATTTTTTCAAGTCGGTAAATGATACTTTTGGCCATGGTGTCGGCGACCAGATTTTGAAGGAATTTTCCCTCAGGTTGCAGCGCAATATTCGCGGAGTGGATCTCGCCTGTCGCTATGGGGGCGAGGAATTCGTGGTTTTGATGCCCGACACCAATCAGGCCCAGGCCCAGGATGTCGCCGAACGGGTGCGCCAGGCAGTGGCAGACAAGGAATTTGGTGTCTCCCCCGACCGCTCGGTCGATATTACCGTTAGTGTCGGGGTGGCAATGAACGAGCTGGATGATGAAACGCCAGAAACCATGCTCAAACGCGCTGATATGGCGCTCTATCGTGCCAAGCACCAGGGCCGCAATCGGGTGGTGTTCGACGCTGCCTGAGGTTTCTCGCTCCGCCCGCTTAACTCGTTTCCCATCCCTGTATGGATACCACCCATGGCGGGGGTGCCGGGGAAGCATCCGTAGGATGCGACGGCGGCGTGAATAAAAAGCGGGTGCCGGGGAAGCATCCGTAGGATGCGACGGCGGCGCGAATAAAAAGCGGGTGCCGGGGACGGGAGCGCAGCGACCAACGGCGGCGTGAATAAAAAGC
>UOEO01000145.1_pt1 | contig 12388 bp, 11 predicted proteins | sample 1989881 | NCBI WGS metagenome assembly UOEO01 (sample SAMEA4712198, study PRJEB27164) | hydrothermal vent metagenome | biome: marine basaltic hydrothermal vent biome; feature: marine hydrothermal vent; material: mineral | place: Pacific Ocean | collected 2011-06-14/2011-07-23 | depth 1691 m
GCATCCTGTGCCTCGCGTACGCTTTGGCGCATGTCCATCTCCAGACGCACCCGGGCCAGTTTGACCAGCATCGGCAGATTGACCCCGGCGATAACTTCTATTTCATGGTTTTGCATCACCGAAATGGCGAGGTTGGAAGGGGTACCGCCGAACATGTCGGTCAAAACGATCACCCCGGAGCCATCATCGACTTTTTCCACCGCCGCCAGAATATCGTCCCGGCGCTCTTCCATATCGTCATCCGGGCCAATGCACACCGCTTCACAATGTTTTTGCGGGCCAACCACATGCTCAAGCGCTGAACGAAATTCAACCGCCAGACGTCCATGGGTTACAAGAACCATTCCGATCATTTGTCTATCCTGTTAACGAATTAGCTTGGTGCCTGTCTGTGCAGGGATTTTTGCGCGCCCGAGCAGGCAAAGCCAAAACCGGCGCCGTTGATATCCCCGCCCATAGGCGAATTGCCTTTATCCCTGTCTTTGCCCCCCGGCTTTTGATCCTTATTGCCTTTAACTATCGGCTTGGTCAAGCAAGCGCCAAAAGCGCTTCATGAACCAGCAAGCGCTGATGGGACGGGTCAACAATACCACGTATCGGCACCGGACAACATGCAAGTTTTACTCCGGCGACAATTGTTGAAAAGCGCTCCCTTTCAGGCATCCGCTCCAAGCTGTCCACCAGATCAACCACCAGATCAACCCGGCATTTTTCTATATATGGCCGCAACACTATTCCACGGCCCCTCAGTTCAATCCGGCCGGCAATTGAACCGGGAGCGCGCATTTCTATCTGGTTGGCGCCGGCAATGATTTCAATCCGGTCATCGCCAACCAGCAAACCCGGCTTTCCCTGATGTTCAGCCTCCCTGAGCAGTTCGAGCGCCAACAGGGATTTTCCCGCCCCCGACGGGCCGCGCAACAATATTCCAACTCGCTTAATCTGGATACCGGTGGCATGAATATTGTTTTTCATGGTCATTTATCAAGCTGTCGCCCGTGGCAGGATGACGCAAAATACCGCCCCGCTCTGCCCGTCGCGATTACAGGCTTTGATCGTACCTTTGTGAGCTTCAACTATCTGCCTGGAAATTGAAAGCCCAAGGCCGGAATGGTCGCCGAAATTCTCGCTGGCCGGGCGGTCGGTATAAAAGCGCTCGAAAATATGTTGAGGGTCGCCAAAAATTCCCTGGCCCTGATCGCTGACCTTTAGCATGACATTGCTGTTTTCCACTATGACGGAAACGCTCACCTGCCCGCCAGCGGGAGAAAATGACACCGCATTGTCAATCAGATTGGAAATCACCTGAGCCAGCCGGCTGTCCTGGCCGACCACCAAAGGCTCATGGTCGCCGCTTGAGTAAATGGAAATGGAAACATTGCGCTTTGCGGCGGTGTCCTGGTGCATTGATACCATGGTTTGGGCAATTTCAAACAGGTCAACAATTTCATTGCTGTCACGTGCCAGTTCCGCATCAAGCCTTGACGCGTTGGAAATGTCCGAGATCAAACGGTCCAGGCGGCGCACATCGTGCTGGATGATGGCGGTCAGGCGATCGCGGTCCTTTTGGTTTTTTGCCAGCGGCAGGGTTTCCACGGCGCTACGTAGCGAGGTCAGGGGATTTTTAAGCTCGTGGGCGACATCGGCGGCAAAACTCTCGATGGCCTCGATGCGATTAAACAGGGCCGCGGTCATTGAGCGCAAGGCGCCGGAAAGATGACCGATTTCATCGGAGCGGGCGGTATAGTCGGGAATTTCAGCGCGGGCGCTCATTGAGGCCTGAACGCGTTCGGCGGCCGCCGACAGTCGTCGCATCGGCTCGGCAATGGTGCCGGCCAGAATGAACGATAAAAGCGTTGTGACAATTGCCGCCACCAGGGCAATGCGCAGCACCCCAAGACGTTCGGCGGCAACGATTGCGTCAATTTCCCCCGGTTTTGTCGACAAGAGCAATGCGCCAACTATTGCGCGCAAACGGCGAACCGGCACGGCAACCGAAACGATCAACTGCCCGTCCTTGTCGACCCTGACAATATCGGCGGGTTCCCCGTTCAATGCCGCCCCGACCTCGGAATAACGGGTGCCTTCACTGGCGCCATATTCCTGGTAAAGCGGAAATTTGTCGCCCGGCACCCAGGCCAGCAGGCGGTAGGCGAGTTCGGTAAGGAAAAACGGCTTTGGTTTTTCCAGCTTTGGTTTGCCGATTACTTCTCCGCTGAGATAGATTGAGGACGAATCCAGCAGTAAAAACCCGTCCTTGTCATAAATGCGCGCCCTGGTGCGGGTCGGGGTAACCAGGTTGCGCAGCAATGGGGCAACCCGCTCCGGGGAAATGGGAAATTCCAGCGAGGGATCGTAAAAACTCAATGGAGAGACGGAATTGTTGGGCTGAAATTCGAGCAACCGGTCCGGATTGACCGAAATCACATCGCTATTGACGGTGGCCGAGGCGGCAATGGCGGCGGAAATGATCTGGCCCTGAATGCGCAAGGATTGCACGCGCGCTTCAATCAGACCGGCGCGCCACTGATTGAGAAAAAATATTCCGGTAACCAGAGCGAGCAGGGCCGCCAGATTAAGCACGACAATGCGCCGGGTAAGAGAGGAAAAAATCGTTGCGCCCAAAAACCGGCTGATCCGGATAAAAGCGAGTTTGGCGTAGCGCCACAGCCGCCAATTGGTTTTGGCGGCGCGCGTACGCCTTGCGCCTTTTTGGCGATCCTTGTTTTTCCGGCTGTCAATCTGCTTGTCGCTAACCGCCAATTGACCCTTATTGCTCCTTGAACCGGTATCCGACGCCATAGAGCGTTTCGATCATGTCAAAATTGTCATCGGTGACCTTGAACTTTTTTCGTAGCCTTTTGATATGGCTGTCAATGGTGCGGTCATCAACATAGACCTGATCATCATAGGCGGCATCCATTAGCGCATTGCGCGATTTGACGACGCCGGGGCGCATGGCAAGGGCTTGCAGGATCAGAAATTCGGTAACGGTCAAAACTACATGCTTGCCCATCCAGGTGCAGGTATGGCGCTCGCTATCCATGACCAGAACGCCGCGTTCGATAATTGATTTGGATTTGGCATTGTCGGACATGGGGGCCGCAGCACCGGGTTCGCGCGGTTGCGAGCGGCGCAAAATCGATTTGACCCTTTCAACCAGCAAGCGTTGGGAAAACGGCTTTTTGATAAAATCATCGGCGCCCATTTTCAGGCCGAACAATTCATCGATTTCCTCATCCTTGGAGGTCAGGAAAATAACCGGCATATCGCTTTTTTGCCGCAAACGGCGCAACAGTTCCATGCCGTCCATGCGCGGCATCTTTATATCCAGAATGGCCAGGTCAGGCTGATTGCTGGTCAGCCCTTCCAGCCCCGAGGCGCCATCGGTATAGGTGGCAACAGCATAGCCCTCCGCCTCCAGGGCAATGGAAACCGAAGTTAAAATGTTGCGGTCATCATCGACCAGCGCGATCTTGGGCATTGATCTTCCTTTCAAGGGCCGGGTTGCTGTTCATCCTCCGGCGGATGCATATCAAACCCTAATATAGGTTGTCAGGCTGGCGCCGCCAGTGTTTGGAGCAATATGCGTTCAGGTTTAACCAAGAACGCATGCGCCATGGTTTGAGGCCGGCGGGGTTCGGGGCCGTGGGAGTTAGGCGGGCATAAATGCGCGCAAAATATGACCGTCTTCAGCCGCCAGCGTTGCCGCCACTATTCTGAATAAAAAATATGTTCGCCGATCTGGGCGACTTTTTGCATCGAGCTGGCCCAGCGCGGGTTAACCGAAAGCGAATGATAATAAAGCGTTGTTGGAGGCAGTTTGCCCAGGCTCAGCCCGTTCTGGAACCGGGCGAACGCGGTCTGGGCAACCAGATTGGCCTTGACCCAGCTTTCGCGCACGATGCGGTTGCCATTGCCCGCATCATCAGGCTTGCCGTCGCAGGCAAAGGAAAACTGGCAGCGGTTGAGCTTCTGGGCATTCTGGTAAACAACATCGCAAACCGATGATGGGTAACGGGCGGAGTTGACCCGGTTCAAGATGACCGTGGCTACCGCGCGCTGGCCCGCTTCCGGCTCGCCGCGTGCTTCATGATAGATCGCCAACGCCAGGCATGAGCGTTGCTTTGAAACATTTTGTACCCGTGTGGTGGTGGAGGCATAGGAATTGGCAATATAGTTTTGCAGCATCTGTTTGGTCAGGGATGGTTTTGTGACAGCAGGCACACCAAAGCCCAGCTTGCCGGTGGCCAGCGCATTGGCTTGAACCAAAGCCGGGTTTTGCAGACGCGCCACTTGCCGGTTGGCGATATAGGCTGACAAAAGATCGCTCGTAAGGGTCGGGCCCTGAACCTGCTCCTGGCCAGAAAAATTCAAAAGCGAGGTTTGGCTCTGTGCCATGGCGGTGGCGCTGAACATCATGCTCAAGGTGGCAAAAAATCCCACAGCGCGAACCAAAGCCGGCAATTTCCTTGTCAAAAGCAATTTTTCAGACAAACTCACTTGCACGTTTCTGTCCCCGGCTTTTGCGCCATCACATCGATAAAATTCAGCACGCCAACCCCCGCGCGAACCGGATCGGTTCCATGCTTTTGCAGCGATTTCACCGGCGTACTGTATCTTAAGAGGGGATTTAGGGAAACTGGAAATTTACTTTTGATTAACTACGTTTGGTTTTGGTTAACGCGGCGGGCGGACAAAGATGGGTTTTTTATCTGGTTAACAACCATGTTCCCGGAAATTTTCATAAAACCCGCATTTCCGGCCTGTTTCAGGTTGACAATGGCGGCACAAAACTGAGATACGCCAAGCGTAATTCCCACAAACCACATTTCCCTGATCGTGCTTGCCTGTCTGTTTCCCGACTTTTGTCTGGAGCCGGCGGGTCTGTTCATTCTGTGAAATGATCCAGCCTGGTTATCAGCATCATGACAGATATGAACGCCGGCGCGGCGGCGCCCAAGTTTTTGCCTAAAATCATCACCACATTGTCCGACGGCTATAAAATTGGCGATTTCAGCCGCGACGCATTGGCCGGGCTAAGCGTTGCCCTGGTCGCCCTGCCCTTGGCGCTGGCCATTGCCATTGCTTCGGGGGCTCCGCCTGTCGCCGGACTGGTTACCGCTATTGTTGCTGGTTTTCTGGTTTCCGCCTTTGGTGGCTCACGCGTGCAAATCGGTGGCCCGACCGGAGCCTTTATCGTTGTCGTTGCCAGTGTTATCCATAGCTATGGCTATAGTGGCCTGGTCAGCGCGACCTTCATGGCCGGTATCATCCTTGTCATTGCCGGTCTGCTGCATGCCGGCTCGCTGATCCGCTATGTGCCCGAACCGGTAATAAGCGGGTTTACCTTTGGCATCGCCCTGATTATCGCCACCAGCCAGCTTGCCGCCTTTTCCGGCGTGCATCCTGAGGCCGGGCCGCCGGAATTCATAAATACCATCACATCTCTTTGGGTTGTGCGCGGCACGGTGAATTTAGAGGCGCTGGCGATCGGGGGCCTTACCATGGCGCTGATCATCATATTCAGGCGCCTGTTGCCGCGCTTTCCCGGTTTGGTGATTGCTGTTGCCATCACTTCGGCCATTGTTGGTCTGGCCGGGCTTGATGTGGATACGATAGGGTCACGCTTTGGCGCCATTGCCAATGTGCTGCCAACCCCGTCATTGCCCGATTTGTCGTTCGCCAGGATGGTTGAATTATTTCCTTCAGCGCTGATCATTGCTTTTCTGGCCGGGGTTGAATCGCTGCTTTCCGCCATTGTCGCCGATCGCATGTCAGGCAATGCCCATCGCGCCCATACCGAGGTTCTGGCCCAGGGCATCGCTAATCTGGGCTCGGCGTTTTTTGCCGGCCTGCCCGCCACCGGGGCTATTGCGCGCACGGCAACCAATGTGCGCTCCGGCGGCAAAACCCCGGTGGCCGGTATGGCTCACGCCGCTTTTCTGGCTTTGTTCATGCTTTTGCTTGGCCCGCTTATTGCCTATCTGGCGATGCCGGCGCTGGCGGCAATCCTGTTGCTTACCGCCTGGAGCATGGCCGAGCCGAACAGGCTGATGCAACGTTTGCAGGTTCGCCCAGAGGATACGGTTCTTTATATTTTGACCTTTGTTCTCACCTTGCTGGTCGGGCTGAGTATTGCTATCGGGGTCGGGGTTGCCATCGGGCTGGCGTTGCGCCTGCGCCGGCGCATGGTTGGCGAGCCCAAAGAATGGCATCCGCGCGATGTTTAGAGTCCTTTCCTTCTCCCCTTGTGGGAGAAAATGGCGCATAAGCGCCGGATGAGGGGGGTTGCTCTTTGCGATCTATATGCCTCGCGGGGCGTACAGATAAAACCATGACGGTCTAACACCGCCCTATGGTTTTATCTGCCCCTGCGGCAGCGCGGCCAAGAAATTGGCCGGCTCGCGTTGAAGCTCGCTGAGGCTTCGCCTCATTTCTTTTCCCATTTTAATATGGATCCGTTCCTCGGCGGGGGTGCCGGGGAAGCATCCGCAGGATGCGACGGCGGCGCGAATAAAAAAGCGGGTGAGTTTATATGCCTCGCGGGGCGTTTCGATAAAACCATGACGGGCTAAAACCGCCCTATGGTTTTATCTGCCCCTGCGGCGGCGCGGCCAAGAAATTGGCCGGCTCGCGTTAAAGCTCGCTGAGGCTTTGCCTCATTTCTTTTTCCATTCTTTGTATGGAAACGTTCCTCGGCGGGGGTGCCGGGGACGGGAGCGAAGCGACCAACGGCGGCAAGAATAAAAAAGCGGGTGCCGGGGACGGGAGCACAAGCGACCAACGGCGGCGCAAACCAAAATTTACTTTTGGTTAACTATGATTTTAAAGGATATGGCGGCGTGACACCTATAGTTGACTGGTATAGTCAGGCTTTATGTCCCTGGTTGCTCATTCCCCCCCTTTGCGCGATTTGAACGGCCGCCAGATCAACTGGATTGGCGCCGGTTATCTTCTGGTTCTCAGCTCGTTGCCCGGACAAACGATTTTCATTGCCCAGTTCAACTCGGCGTTACGGGAAAATTTTTCCCTCTCCAATGGCGAATTCGGCCTTTTATACACGGCGGCGACGCTGATCAGCTCCATTTGCCTGATCTGGGCCGGCGGACTGGTCGACAGAATTGCCCCGCGCACTTTAGGGCTGATCTGCATTACGGCCCTGGCCCTGGTTGCTGTCTTGATGAGCCGGGTCAACTCCATTCTGGCGCTGGGGATTGCTCTTTTTGGCCTGCGGTTTTTTGGCCAGGGGATGATGAGCCACATCGCCATGACGGCAATGGCGCGCTGGTTCAACCGCTTTCGCGGACGCGCGCTTGCCTTTGCCCAGATGGGCTTTCCCACCGGAGAGGCGATATTGCCCTATGTGCTTACTCTGGCAATTATTGCCTATGGCTGGCGCCAGGTCTGGCTGGCCGCCGCTGTTTTTCTGATTGTTGTTCTGGCGCCGGTGATTGCCTTTTTGCTTAACGATCCCCCTGACGGAAAAAGAGCTCTGGCCCGCGGCATAATCAACCCGGACGCGCAAAATTGCTCGGCGCCGACCGGGAGCAAATGGAACCGGTCGGCCATTCTGCGCGATCCGATATTCTATCTGATTATTCTTGGCGTTATGGGACCGGCGGCCATCGGCACATTATTCATTTTTCATCAGGCCCATCTTTCGCAAATAAAGGGCTGGGATATTGGCGTGTTCACCGCGTTTTTTCCCGCCCTTTCGCTTAGCGTTGTTGTCTTTGCAATCATTTCTGGCCTGCTGGTAGACCGGCTCGGGGCCTGGCGGCTTTTACCCTTTGCCCTGATCCCGCAAGGGTTTGGCACCCTGGCGCTCGGCCTTTTTGACCCCGTATGGACCATTCCCGTGTTTTTTGTCTCCTTTGGCATAACCGGGGGAATAATGTCCCCGGTCGCCGGTGCTCTTTGGGCCGAAATTTACGGCACCGCCCATCTGGGCAAAATCCGGGCGCTGGCCACCTCCGCAATGGTTCTGGCCTCCGCCGTCGGTCCGGGGCTGGCCGGTGTGCTGATCGACCTCAAGTTTGATCTGGACCGCCAGGCCTTTTTTTATGCCGCCTACTGCTTTGTGGTCTCCGGCGCTTATTTTGTGTTTTTGAAAAAATTCAAGGCGCGCGCCGAAATAATGGCCTACGAGCAAACAACGGCACAGGGTTTGCCTTTGGTATTGCCCTGATCAGAACGCATTTTGCTCTATTCCGCCTCAAAGTGCTTTTTAAGTTCGTGCAGATCATTCATTACCGCAATGCACATGGCGGAAATTTCCTCGGTGGCGGCCAGCATGTCAGGGACCATGATGGTTTGCATTCCGGCGGCATGAGCTGAGCGCACCCCATTATAGGAATCTTCAATCGCCAGGCAAAATTCAGGATCCGCTTCCAGCTTTTCGCTAGCCAGCAGATATGGCTCCGGGTGCGGTTTGCCGTAAATAACGTCGTCGCGGGTGATTATGTGGTCAAAATGAGGGGCCAGGTCAGAGCGGCTCAAATGATGGTGGGCCGCCTCCTCTCCGGTTGAAGTGGCAACCGCCAGCGGAATTTCGAGTTCATTGAGCCGGCTGAGCAGTTCGCGCACCCCGGGTTTGACCGGCACATGGGCCATCATCTGGCCGGCCAGCCACTGGCGCAGATTATAATCATATTCCGCAAACGGAAAATCATCCCCCATGCCCTGTTTGATTATTTTTTCCGTTACATCGGCGGGTGTGCCTACGGTGAGGAGCAGCAATTGTTTGCTCAATTCGAACCCGAGCGCCCGGGCGGCGTCAATTGCAGCTTTTTGATATAAAACCTCGCTGTCAATCAGCACGCCATCCATATCAAAAACAATTCCTTGAAGCAGGTTGGGGTCAAACGGCATTGGGGAAGCGCTCCTAGAGCGTTTTCAGGATAAGTGGATACCACTTATCCGGTTCGAAAACGCGACCAAATAAAGACTTAGAGCATGCGTTCCGATTCAACCTGAACGCATCTTGCTCTAAGGGGGGATATTGTAGCGTGCTTAGCAGCATTCAGTGGCCAGCGCAAAAAAGGGAACGATCGAAAAAACATAAGCTTTGATCCGGGTTCAATCTTGCCGTGCCGCAAGCAACGAGGCGGCGTCCTGGTCCAAAAAGAGAAAACTTGCCTTGTGTTCCTGGAGGATGGAAGCCGGGCAAAGATTGGAGACCGGCCCTTCAATTGCGCATTTTGCCGCCCTGGCCTTGCGTAAATCAGGCACGGTGCAAATTATTGCGCGCGATTTCATTATCTGGCTGATGCTCATTGAAATCGCCTGTTCGGGCACATCTGCAAGTGTTTTGAACCAACCTTCGTTTTTTTGCTGCAAGCGGCATTCATGATCAAGATCAACCACGATATATGGATCTTTTGTATCAAAATCAGCCGGTGGGTCATTAAACGCCAGATGGCTGTTTTCCCCGATGCCGACAAAGGCAACATCAATGTTTACCGCGCTGATCATTTTGTTGATGCGGGCGATTTCGCCCTTTATGGAGCCACTGTTGCCATTAATGGCGACAAATTGTTTTACAGCCGGCACATGGGCCAAAAAGCGCTCCCTTAAATAGCGCACAAAACTGGCCTTGTGGGTTTCATCAATGCCGACATATTCATCAAGATGAAAAATGGTGCACCGGGCCCAATCGATATCGTCTTTTTCAATCAAGGCCTTGAGCATTTCGAACTGGCTGGCCCCGGTGGCAAGAATGACAAAAGCCTTCCCGCGCTTGTCGATTGCCTGGCGCAGCAGTGCCGCTCCCTTGTCGGCGGCGTTTTTTCCGGTTAGTTGAGCGCCTTCAAAAACGTTAATCTGCACCGCGTTTTCCCCCATCAGTTAAAAACTGTATTTGAAACTTGCTATTAAAAATACTAATGTAATTAATAACAATTAGTGTCAATATATAAATTCAGCCATTCGAGGCTCGTCAAATATGACCAAAAGCGAAAATACGGCCAGCATACCGATGCTCAAGGTTTATTCCGAGCAGTTTGATTCACAAGGGGCGGGATTGGTCGCCGGGCGCAAGGGCCGCCTGTTCATGGAAATATGCAAGCCGGGAAAAGTCACGCGCAAGCAACTGGCGCATGATTTTGATATCAGGCCGGGCACCGTTTCCCTTATTGTGCTGCAACTCATCGAACAGGGGCTGGTCAGCGAAGGGAGGCCGGCAACCCCTTATCAAAAGGGACGTCCGGAAATATTGTTGCACCCGGTAACCTCGGCCATGGCGGTGATGGTGTTTCATGTGGTCTCGCAATCCATCCATTTAACGCTGGTCGATTTTGGCGGCAAACAGATTTGCACCGCGCAAAAAGAGGTCAGGGCTGAACATGTCAGTAATGAGATTCTGCAACATCTACTGGTCAGCATGGTGCAGGAAGTGCGCGCCAAAGCGCCGGACAATATCAAGATTTTAGGCATATCCTTTTCCCTTCCGGGAATTGTTGATGAGGTTAACCGGGTCTGGGTGTTTGCCACCTCGCGCTGGCCGCAAATTCGTAATATGGACCTGTCTTCAATTGCGGCAACGCTTGGTCTGGATGTGATTTTGAACAAAAACCTGAATTGCGAATTGAGGGCGCGCATCGCCAGGCGGGCCGAGCCGTCCCACTCCTCCATTTTGATGATTCACTGGGGCCATGGCATCGGGGCCTCGTTTTCGCGCAATGGTTCCATTCTTGTCAGCGGCAATGGCGGATTTGGTGAAATTGGCCATTCCTATGTGCGCGGACGAAAAGAAGAACAATGCCGGTGTGGGATGAAAAACTGCCTGGAGACCCAGGCCGCCTTGTGGGCATTGCTGCCTGATTTGCGCAAAATCCATCCTGATGTTCCTGGCGATGAATGGAGCTTTGAGAGTTTTTTGAAGGAAAAGGATGATTTTGATTTGGCGCTTCTGGAAAACGCCGTGCACCATATGGCGGTTGCGATGCGAAACATCACCCTGGTGCTTTCGCCCGATAAAATCGTTATCAACGGGCCGTTTGTGCAGCACCGGGAAATTTTCCAGCGTCTCTACAATGAGTATAAGGAATTGCTGCCCGCCGGCTCGCACGTCTTCACCCATCGCGATGTTGAGGTTGCCGTTGGCCGCACCGGGGCCGAGGACGAGATAATCGGGGCAGCCTATCCGCTGTTTGAAAGCGCGCTTAAAACAATGTGCGCCTGAAATTTGAGTCGGCGGCAGCTTGTTGGCGCCAGTTTTTCAAGAAGCTGAAAAAAGATTAATTGCATAAAATTTAGCGGTGTTTAGACCTCCGTCCGACCAAAGCGCGGGGCGCAGTCGGACCTTGGTCTGACCGTTGGCGCTTTGAGGTCTGAGCGGAGGCAGCAATGGTCCCGGACCACTATTGCCCGGCAAAATCATCGGTTAGCAAGATCCTCATCGAAACGCTTCACATTCTGGAGCCGTAAAAAGAGCAAAACTCGAGGATTAAAATATGACTAAGTTTGAAAAGCCCTCCATTTTAACCCGCAAAAATCTGTTGAGCGGCATTGCCGGCATCGCCCTTGTCGTTGGCATGGGCCTGGCTCCTCTCAGCTCTGCTTATGCGGGTGGCAATAATGACAATTCCGGAATGAACGTTTCCGACACGGCCCCCGAGGCTGGTGAAACCAACAACCCGGCTCGCGAGGCTGCCGAAAACAGCATGAGCAAGCTTGGCCTGAACATGGAAAACAGTGCTCGCGAAATTGGTGCTGCGGCGCGCAAAGTAGCCGATGGTGTGCACAAGGATGCCGAAAACAAGATGGGCGACGTAGAAAAAGGCGCTCGTGAAATTGGCGAAGCAGCGCACAAAGCCGCCGAGGGCGTACACAAGGACGCCGAAAACAAGATGGGCGATCATGCCAAAGGAAATTCGGCCAATGGATCGGCTCAGGCCGATGGCCAGCCTGGTGTCGACACAAATGCGGCCCCCATGCTGCTGGCGGACTTCATTTCTTCGGTGCGTAAAGGCAATCCCGTTGTTTCCGGCAATGGCAGCGAAGCCAATATGGAGTTGCGCTATGCCAATGGCTGGAAAGAAGAAATCGACAATGGCCGTTATGTGCTGGTTGACCCGAACGGCAACAAGATCATCACCCGGCCGGTAACCAGCGCCGATATTTCCCGTATGCGTTCAGCCTTAAAATAGCCCCCAATGCGAAACCAAGGCTGAACCTCGCCCCCGGTCAGAAATGACCGGGGGATTTTTTGTTGCCGCGCTCTTTTATTCTTGCCGCCGTTGGTCGCTGCGCTCCCGTCCCCGGCACCCCCGCCATGGGTGGTGTCCATACAGGGAATGGAAAAGAATTAGCGAGCGAAGAGCGAGCCGCTGGAGTCCAGCGCGCTGCCGCAGGGGCAGATAAAACCATAGGGCGGAATTAGCCC
>UOEO01000025.1_pt1 | contig 12135 bp, 9 predicted proteins | sample 1989881 | NCBI WGS metagenome assembly UOEO01 (sample SAMEA4712198, study PRJEB27164) | hydrothermal vent metagenome | biome: marine basaltic hydrothermal vent biome; feature: marine hydrothermal vent; material: mineral | place: Pacific Ocean | collected 2011-06-14/2011-07-23 | depth 1691 m
TCGCCCCGGCGTCCGGGGTGACGTGAGCCAGATCGGAGCGGTCGAGATAGGAAACGGCCAGTTCGCGGAACACATAATCGAGAATCGAAGTGGCGTTCTTGATCGAATCATTGCCCATCACCAGACCAGCCGGCTCAAAACGGGTAAAGATGAAGGCCTCGACAAATTCGTCCAACGGCACCCCATATTGCAGGCCCAGCGAAATAGAAATGGCAAAATTGTTCATCATGGCGCGAAAGGCCGCCCCTTCCTTGTGCATGTCGATGAAGATTTCGCCCAGCCGCCCATCATCATATTCCCCGGTTCGTAAATAGACCTTGTGGCCACCAACATTGGCCTTTTGGGTATAGCCCTTGCGCCGGTCGGGCATTTTTTCGCGTTGGCGCTCACGCTCGACAATGCGCTCAACAATCCGCTCGGCCACCATTTGCGCCCGCTCGGCCATCGGTTTGGCGACCAGTTCCTCAGCCATTTCGCCCGCATCCTCGTCCTCATCGGCCAGAATGGAGGCGTTCAGCGGCTGGCTCAGTTTGGAGCCATCGCGATATAAGGCGTTGGCTTTAAGGGCCAGCTTCCAAGAGAGCATATAGCTTTGCTTGCAATCCTCGACGCTGGCCTCATTGGGCATGTTGATGGTTTTGGAAATCGCCCCGGAAATGAACGGTTGCGCCGCCGCCATCATCTGGATGTGGCTTTGTACCGACAAATAACGCGTGCCGTTCTTGCCGCACGGGGAGGCGCAATCAAATACCGGCAAATCGTCGGGTTTGAGGTGCGGGGCGCCCTCAAGCGTCATCGCGCCGCAGATATGAACGTTTGCCGCCTCGATATCGAGCTTGGAAAAGCCCAGGTGCGCCAGCATGTCAAAGTCAAAATCATTGAGCTGCTCCTCGCTTAGCCCGAGCGTTTCCTTGCAGAATTTGTCGCCCAGCGTCCATCTGTTAAAGGCGAATTTTATGTCAAAGGCGGCCTCAAGCGCCGTGTTGAGCGCTGTGATTTGTTCATCGCCAAACCCCTTGACCCCAAGAGAGGACGGGTTGATCGCCGGCGCTTGATTGAGATTGCCATGGCCGAGCGCATAGACCTCGATTTCTGCGATGTCACTCTCCGAATAGCCCAAAGTGCGCAATGCCGGAGGAACAGCGCGGTTGATGATCTTGAAATAGCCGCCCCCGGCCAGTTTTTTCATCTTGACCAGGGCGAAATCCGGTTCAATGCCGGTGGTGTCGCAATCCATGACCAGGCCAATGGTGCCGGTGGGGGCAATCACCGAGACCTGAGCGTTGCGAAAGCCGTTCTTTTCTCCCAGCTCAAGCGCCCGGTCCCATGATTTTTTGGCATGTTCAACCAGATTGGCGTCAGGGCAGGCGGCATGATCAAGCGGCACCGGGGCAATCGAGAGATCATCATAGCCATCTTCATTGCCATAGGCGGCGTTGCGGTGGTTGGCGATAACGCGCAACATGGATTTGGCGTTGCGCTTATAGTCCTTGAACGGGCCCAGTTCGCCGGCCATTTCAGCCGAGGTGGTATAGGAGGTGCCGGTAAGAATGGCGCTGATGGCGCCGCAAATGGCGCGACCCTCTTCGCTGTCATAAGGGATGCCTGACGTCATAAGGAGGCCGCCAATATTGGCGTAACCGAGACCAAGCGTGCGATATTCAAACGAGCGCTTGGCGATCGATTTGGATGGAAACTGGGCCATCATCACCGAGATTTCCAAAACCATGGTCCATAGCCGGACGGTATGCTCAAAACTTTTGGTGTCAAAAAAGCCATTCTGCTGGCGATAGGGCAGCAAATTGATCGAAGCCAGATTGCACGCCGTATCATCAAGAAACATATATTCCGAACATGGGTTGGAGGCGTTGATCGGCCCCGCTGCCGGGCAGGTGTGCCAGTCATTGATGGTGGTGTGGTATTGAATGCCCGGGTCGGCGCAGGCCCAGGCGGCATAGCCGACGCTTTCCCACAAATCTCGCGCCTTGATGGTCCTTATCACATCGCCCTTGATGCGCCCGATCAGGTCCCAGTCCTTATCCTCTTCGACCGCTTGCAAAAACTGGTCGCTGACCCGGATCGAATTATTGGAGTTCTGGCCGGAAACGGTCAGATAGGCCTCGGAATCCCAGTCGGTATTATAGACCGGGAAATCGAGCTCCTTATAACCCTGACGGGCAAACTGGATCACGCGCCCGATATAGTTTTCCGGCACCAGGGCTGCCTTGGCCGCCTTGACTTCGCGTTTAAGGGCCGGGTTTTTTTGCGCATCGAAACAATCATCGCCCGAACCGGTGCAATTAACGCACGCCTTCATCAAGGCTTTAAGGTGTTTGGAGACAATTTTTGAGCCGGTGACCAAAGCGGCCACTTTTTGCTCTTCCTTGACCTTCCAGTTGATGAATTGTTCGATGTCGGGGTGATCAATATCAACCACCACCATTTTGGCGGCGCGGCGGGTGGTGCCGCCAGATTTGATCGCGCCGGCGGCGCGGTCGCCAATTTTTAAAAAGCTCATCAGCCCCGAGGAGCGTCCGCCCCCGGACAGGCTTTCCCCCTCGCCGCGAAGGGCGGAAAAATTGGAGCCGGTGCCCGAGCCATATTTGAACAGGCGCGCCTCGCGCACCCACAAATCCATGATGCCGTTTTCATTTACCAGATCATCGTCAACCGACTGGATGAAACAGGCGTGCGGCTGCGGGTGTTCATAAGATGATTTGGACTGAACCAGCTTGTGGCTGAACGGGTCGACGTAGAAATGGCCCTGGGCCGGCCCGTCAATGCCATAGGCCCAGAACAGGCCGGTGTTGAACCATTGCGGGGAATTGGGGGCAACCCGCTGGGTAGCGAGCATGAAGCGCAATTCGTCATAAAAGGCGCGCGCGTCTTGTTCGGAGGTGAAATAATTGCCCTTGAAACCCCAATAGGTCCAGGTTCCTGCCAGGCGGTCAAAAACTTGTCTGGCGTCGGTTTCGGTGATGAAACGTTTGTCTTCGGGCAGTTTTTCCAGCGCCTGTTCATCGGGCACCGAGCGCCACAGCCATGAAGGAACCTCGTTTTCCTCAACCCGTTTCAGTCGGGCGGGAACGCCGGCTTTGCGGAAATATTTCTGGGCGATAATATCGGCGGCCACCTGCGACCAGGCGGCCGGCACATCGATATTTTCCAGACGAAACACAGTAGAGCCGTCGGGATTACGAATTTCACTGGTGGCTTTTTTGAAGTCAATTCCATGATAGGCAGACTGATTTGGTTTTGTGAACAAACGTTCAACGCGCATTATTTCCAACCTTAAAGTTTATTCGGAAACGCTAAAAAAGCGCTCCCGGCCATCAATCCCGGGGGTTTTTAACCCCTGTTTGAGATCGGTGGCTGCCCCGATAAATACCGGATAATCAAACCCGGCACCGCCTGAATTTTTGCGCCTCAAACCGATTGATCTGGTGTCAATCTTTTCGGTTTTTAACGCGACCGTTTTGGCATGAAACATGCCGGCTACAAAATATGTTGGCGTGTTTTGAGTGCTTATGACCTCACACTTTGAATGGCCATGGCTCTTTGCTAGTTTTGCACCCATTGATGACCCCCGATGACCTTGACGGCCTCTTGAATACCCCCGGTGGTCTGCACCCCCGTATCCCCTGAATACTCGGGGCCTGAATACCTCCGGTGGCCTGACACCCCCGGCTATCCCCTGAATACCCGATGGCCTGAATACCCTTGGCGGCCCCTGAATACCCCCGGCGGCACCTGATGACGGATCATCTTCTTTAAGAGAAGATAAACCCGGCACTGGCGCAAGTTAACAAACCCGCCGGTCTCCCGGAAAATTTCTTAAAGCTGAAACCAGCTTTAATGGGGAGGGATATCTGTAATGCAATTCTAGTGACACGCTTGTCTTACGCAACGGAATTAATGCTGATCCGATTCAAATTTTTGGTCAACTGCAACATATCACAAAAAAACTATTTATAGTGGCCCGTGTGCTGAAAAACACAAAATCTGGTAGATAAAGTGTGAATTTCGGAGAAAACCATAAACGGTGATTTTGTCTTAAACCAGGCAAAAACTGCCGGTTTTTTATTTGATCGCAGGTTGGCGTAACGGTGAAATTTCTGCGGCTAAGTGGGCTGGATTTATGACTAATTGGCGCCTGGGGAACCTTGAAATGGTTTACGCCAGAGATCGTGCGAATCCCATCAGGAAGCGCACTAGCTTGGAAAGCTTGTCTGTCAAGTGCATTATTTGCGTCTTCGTGCACGCGTCTCCTTAGAAAAGGAATGTGCTATAATGAAAACCTATGGGCCTGATCAGCGTTTGAATGCCGCCAACAAGTCGGTGGTGATTATTGAGCCCAATCGTCAAATGCAGCAGCTTTTGCGCGCCATGCTCTCCAGCTATGGGGTGCGTTTGGTGCGCATTTTCAGCGAGACCGACAGCGCCGTTGCCTCAATGTTGAGCGATCCTCCGGCAATGGTGCTTTTGGACTGGGAGGCGGGGCCATATCGGGGCCGCAAGTTTTTAAAACTGATCAGACACCAGAAGATGTATCCCTTGTGCTTGATGCCGATCATTATTCTTTTTAGCGAAGCGCGGCAGCGGGCGGTGGAAAGCGCGATGCGGCTGGGGGCGCAAGCGGTGCTGGTCAAGCCGGTGTCGCCGGCAAAACTTATCGAGCAGATCAACTGGGCCATGGGGGATGAGCGCAAACTCAAACTGGCCGGGGAGCGTTATGTGATTGATGGGGTGGCCGAACAGCTCAATCAGGAACGCGAAAAGCGCGACCAATTGGAGGCGGCGCGCGAATACCAGTCCGAGCAGATTGCACAAATGGACTCGATCCAGAACGATGTCGACAGAATCCTGACCTCGACCTTTTAGCTTTGGTTGGGTTGTTTTGCCTCGCGGCTCTTTTCCTTCTCCCCTTGTGGGAGAAGGTGGCGCGTAGCGCCGGATGAGGGGGTTCGCTGTTCGCAATAAGTTTATATGCCTCGCGGGGCGTACCGATAAAACCATGACGGGTTAAAACCGCCCTATGGTTTTATCTGCCCCTGCGGCGGGGCGCTGGGCTGCCAGCGGCTCGCGTTAAAGCTCGCTGAGGCTTCGCCTCATGTCTTTTCCCATTCTTTGTATGGGTACCACCCATGGCGGGGGTGCCGGGGACGGGAGCGTAGCGACCAACGGCGGCAGGAATTTTATGCCTCGCGGGTCGTTACGTGTTTGTCACGACGCGCTAAATCCGCGCTGTGTCAAACACTGACCCTCCGGCGGGGCGCTGGACTCCCAGCGGCTCGCTCTTCGCTCGCTACTCGGCTAACGCCTCGTCCTTCTTTTCCCATTCAACTTCTCTTTCGTCATTCCGGCGCAGGCCGGAATCCATTCTTGTTCATATTATGTATCAACAAAAAAGATGGACCCCGTTCTTCACCGGGGTGACGCTCAGTATTTGTTGCGCTTAACTCGTTTCCCGTTCTTGGTATGGATACCACCCATGGCGGGGGTGCCGGGGGCAGCCCGTCGGCGCGAGACAAAAGAATGCGAGCGTAGCGACCAACTCTGGCACGAATAACCCCCCCCTGATTAAATCCCGTTATCTTTTTCATACTTCGTGCAATCCGGGCTTTGACAGCGCATGAACCCGTGCTAAACGCAATCCTAGTTGAGGCCTGCCATTGCCGCGGGCCGGACTTGGTGCAAGGCGGGAATGATTATGCAATTATTGGCTGAAATGTTCATCTGGTGGCGCAAGCAGACCTTGGGCACAAGGGTTCACACCTGGCTTCATGGTCGCTATGTCGGGGCCGACGAAGCTGGCAATCGCTATTACAAGGCGAAAAAGGGCTCCCGGCGCTGGGTTATATATAATGGCTATGCCGAGGCTTCCGCCATTCCGCCCGGCTGGCACGGCTGGATGCATCATCGCACCGACACCCCCCCGGTCGAGGAGCAATATACCCCCCGTTTCTGGGAAAAGCCGCATCAAGCCAATCAGACCGGAACCGTTCTTGCCTATCGCCCTGACAGTTCTTTGTTGGCCAAGGGCGAACGTCCCCGCGTCAGCGCCGATTACGACGCCTGGAAGCCTGAATAAAGCCTTTATTCGGATACAGTAATTTGACGGGGAGCCGGGTTGTTCTCCAGGGTGCACTGATAATCAGGGCGCAGGCGGACGGGTGACGGGGCAAACGGCAAAAAGGCAAGCAATCTTGAAGGATTATATTAAAAAGTGTCGTTTGGGGCTGGCGCTGCTTATGGTTGTGGCAATGAGTTTGCCGGCATTGGCCTCAACAACCATTGCCAACCCGATTGCCCAGTTCGCCGGTCTCGACAAGATTACCGGCCGCCTGACCAAGTTTGACGTTTATTTGAACGAAACCGTGCAATATGGGGCGCTTCAAGTTACCCCAAGGGCCTGCTATACTCGCCCGCTGACCGAAACGCCGCGCACCTCGGTTTTCGTTGAAGTGGACCAGATGAGTCTTCGTGGCGCCGCAAAGCGTATTTTTACTGGCTGGATGTTTGCCGAAAGCCCGGCCCTTAACGCCATTGATCACCCGGTTTATGATTTGTGGCTGGTCTCGTGCAAACAGACCTCGGACATCAAACCGCCATCCGAGCGATAAAAATCACCCTTGCGCCCCAGCGCGTCGTTCAAGAGAAGTTCATAGGCCTGGCGCGGAATTTCCCTGGCCCCAAGAGTGCGCAAATGATCGGAAATGAACTGGGTGTCAAGTAGGCTGTACCCCCCCGCATCAAGTCGGCGCACCAGATGGGCCAATGCGATTTTTGAAGCATTGGAGCGCCGCGAAAACATGCTTTCGCCAAAAAACGCCGCCCCGATTGCCAGCCCGTAAAGCCCGCCAATCAGCTTGTCATCCTGCCACACCTCAACCGTATGGCAGATTTTTTGTTCAAACAATTCGCCGTAAAGCCGCTTTATGGTCGGGTTGATCCAGGTCTCCTCCCGCTCTCCCCCGGCATGGGCGCAGCCATCGATGACGGCGGCAAAATCATGGTCGATCTTGATAGTATAATCTTGCCGTTTCAGGATTTTGCGCAAGCTTTTTGATATTTTGAATTCATCAAGCACAATTATGCCGCGCTCTTCAGGGCACACCCAGAATATTTCCGGGTCGGTTTCGCTTTCCGCCATCGGAAAAATCCCGGCCTTATAGGCGCGAACGATCAGATCGGCGCTTAGTTCAAGAGCAAAGGGGTCCTGTTTTTTCATCGCTTGTTATGGTTTTTGCTTTTTGCGCAACATCTCATCCTTGAGACAACGTCTCATCCTTGAGATTTGGTCCGGTCTTTAAGATTTGGGCCTGGCGAGATATTTTTCCAGCCAGTGAATATCATAATTGCCCGCAAGAATATCCGGCTCCTTCAAAAGGTCCTGAAACAAAGGCAGGGTGGTATTGATCCCGTCAATGATGAATTCATCGACCGCCCGGTTCAAGCGTTGCAAACATTCCTTGCGGTCCCGGCCATGTACGATCAGCTTGCCGATCAAACTGTCATAATAGGGGGGGATGGTATAGCCCTGATAAATAGCTGAATCCACCCTGACCCCAACTCCGCCCGCGGGGTGGTAATAGGTTATTTTGCCCGGCGATGGGGTAAAGGTTCGCGCGTCCTCGGCGTTGATGCGGATTTCGATCGCATGGCCCCAGAATTGTATTTCTTCTTGCTTGATGCGCAACGGCTCGCCCGCCGCCACCCGGATCTGCTCATAAACAATGTCAATATTGGTGATGCGCTCGGTAACCGGATGCTCTACTTGCAGCCTCGTATTCATTTCGATGAAATAAAATTCGCCGTTCTCATAAAGGAACTCGATGGTGCCGGCGCCGGAATATTTGAGTTTTTGCATCGCATTGGCAGCTATTTCGCCGATTTTAGCATGCTGCTCGGCATCAAGAGAGGGGGCGGGCGCCTCTTCCCAGACCTTTTGGTGACGCCGCTGAAGCGAACAATCCCTGTCGCCAAGATGCACCGCATGCCCCTTGCCATCCCCAAGTACCTGAATTTCAATATGGCGCGGCTTGGCCAGGTATTTTTCGATGTAAACCGTATCGTCACCAAAAGCCGCCTTGGCTTCCGAGCGCGCGGTTGACCAGGCATGGTCCATTTCTTTTTCGCCAAGGGCGATTTTCATGCCGCGCCCGCCGCCGCCCGAGGCGGCTTTGACCAAAACCGGATAGCCGATTTTCTTGGCCACCATGCGCGCTTCAGCGGCGGTTTTCACTTCACCATCCGAGCCGGGAACGCAAGGTATGCCAAGTTCAAGTGCGGTGTTTTTAGCCTCGATCTTGTCGCCCATGATCTCGATATGGTGGGCGGAGGGGCCAATGAAAGTTATCTTGTGTTCATCAAGAATACGGGCAAAGCGGGCGTTTTCCGACAAAAAACCATATCCGGGATGCACAGCATCAGCCCCGGTAATCTCGCATGCCGCCAAAATGGAGGGGATGTTGAGATAGCTTTCCGAAGCCGGGTTGGGCCCGATGCACACGCTTTCGTTGGCCAGGCGCACATGCATGGCGTTGGCGTCGGCAACCGAATGCACCGCCACCGTTTGAATGCCCAACTCCTTGCACGCCCTTAAGATGCGCAAGGCAATTTCACCGCGATTGGCGATAAGGACCTTTGAAAACATGATCGGCCCTCCTAACTATTCTATCACGACAAGCGGTTCACCATATTCAACCGGCTGCGCATCCTCGACAACAATGCGCGTAATTTTTCCGGAGCGATGGGCGGGGATCTGGTTCATGGTTTTCATCGCTTCAACGATCAAAACCGTTTGCCCTTCGCTCACCATGGTGCCCACCGAAACGAACGGAGGGGTGCCCGGTTCCGGACAAAGATAGACCGTCCCCACCATTGGCGAAGTCAAGGTGGTCGGATTGGCCGCCAGATCCTCATTGGCGCTTGGCGCTGGCGTGGCTTCCACCAGATTTGGCAATGGCTGTTGCGCCGGTGCGGCGGCTTCATGGGCGGGAGCTGCGTGGACAAAAGTGGGGGCAGGGGCTGCGAGCGCCGGGCCGAAACGGGTTACCCGGATGCGCAGATCATCCTTTTCGATCTCAATCTCGCTCAGATCGGCCTCATTGATAAGATTGGCGATGGCCCTGATCAGTTCCTGGTCCACTTGGGACGATTTTGTCATTGTGTTTTTTACTTCCCTGGCGGTCTTTGTTGGTTGTTTTTCTCGATTGTTCTTGTTCTACGGTTTTTTTGGCGAAAGGATATCATTTAATGCGTCAAGCGCCAGATTATACCCGAACGCACCCAACCCGCAAATCACCCCGGAGGCAATTGCGGAAATATGGGAATGGTGGCGGAAACTTTCGCGCTGAAAAATGTTGGAAATATGAACCTCGATCAGCGGAAGATCAACGGCGCCAAGCGCGTCGCGAATTGCAATCGAAGTATGGGAATAGGCGGCGGGGTTTATGACAATGGCGTCATATGCGCCCTGGGTACTCTGCGCGCCTTGTTGGCCTTGCCTTTTTTGTCCAGCCTGCTGTATCCAGTCAACCAGTTCACCCTCATGGTTGGACTGGCGAAAATCGATTTGCATATCCATGCCCGCCCCCTGCTTGCGGCATGAAGCTTCAATATCGCCAAGCGTGGCCACCCCATAAATGCCCGGTTCGCGCGTGCCCAGCAGATTGAGGTTGGGGCCGTTTAATATAAGTATTTTTCTGGCCATAACCCACGCCTTTTTGCACTAGTGCCCAATTGAAGCAAGGCCAAGTACAAGAAATGCACATAAAAGGCAATCTCAGCACGGTGACGAGAGGGTGTTTTCTTTGAGAAACATATGGTTTTTTGCCGCTGTTACGGCTCACAGCCAAACCCGAAATGCTTTGGGTTTGCCAAAGCGTGGGGGCAATATCTGGCTAATATTTGCGCAACAGCCCGACCAGTTTGCCCTGGACCACAACCTGCTCGGGCCCGAAAATCCGGGTTTCATAGGCCGGGTTGGCCGCCTCCAGGGCTATCGAATTTCCCTTGCGGCGCAAACGTTTTAAAGTTGCTTCCTGATCATCGATCAACGCCACCACGATTTCACCATTGCTGGCTGAATTCTGCTTGTGAATAAGTACCGTATCGCCATCAAAAATACCGGCGTCGATCATTGAGTCTCCGCGCACTTCAAGCGCAAAATGCTCACCCGCGCCCAGCATGTCCGCCGGAAGCGCAATCGTGTGGGAATGGTTCTGGATCGCCTCGATGGGGGTGCCCGCCGCAATCCGCCCCATGATCGGCACCGTAACCGGTTGATTTTGCCTGTCGCCGGTGTCCTGGGAAAACCTCTCAGTGCGCGCTTTGCCGATCCGACCCAGATTGCCATCAATAATGCTCGGCTCAAAACGCACATGACGTCCGCCAAGGGACGGGTTCATCGAATCGGGAAGCTTGATCACCTCAAGCGCCCGGGCGCGATTGGGCAGGCGTCTGATGAAACCGCGCTCTTCCAGCGCCGTGATCAAACGGTGAATTCCCGATTTCGAGCGCAAATCCAGCGCGTCCTTCATTTCATCAAATGATGGAGGTATGCCGCTTTCCTTCATCCGCTCATGAATGAACATCAGCAACTCATGTTGTTTGCGAGTTAACATTTTCAAAGGCCCTTTGGCGCAGTGGCGCAACAGAATCAGAACAAATACCGAACAACAATAGGTGTTCCAGTTATGTTCTGCAAGTGCAAGATGAATAATTGTGAAAGAGAGCGCTTTTCAGAGCCCGCTGGAGCAGCGTTACGCCTCACTTGTGGTCCACAGACCATGGTGTGGAATGTGCCTTGCCAGCAGACATGAAAAAGCCCTCTCAAATGAATTAAGGGTTACTGTCTTTGATATTAATTGGCCAAGATTTCTTTTTAGATAATGTATTGGCGGTGATGGCGAGCAATGACAAGGAATGGGACCTGATGGTGGCTGCTGGTTTGAGCAAAAAAGGGGTGATGGCTTTTGGCCTTGTGCTGGCCGTATCGCTGGGCTCTGTTGCTGCCGCCAGCGCCAGTGCCCGGAATGTCCCATATCCGCAAGGCATGGTTTCTCTTGCCCCTTATTTGCCCCTTGATCTTTCCATTGCCCAGGTTCGCTCGGCCGGTTTCTGGCAACAGGGCGTCGCCCAGGGCTATTTCCGCTTTGTGGTGACCAGCCGGGGGTTTGAACACCTGTCCAATCAACTATATATTGAATGGATAGAAATTGGTGATGCTCCCGGTCAGGCGCGAATGGTGGCCAGAGTGCCGGTTACGGCCTTGAACGAGCCTGGGGTACTGGTTTTTACCGCTCCGGTGTGCACAAATGGGCCGGCATGCACAACGCTGGAGGTTAAAACGCTCCACACTTATACGCAACAACCCTCTTTTGTCCGTATCCGGCTCAAGGGAGTTGGAATTTATGATATCGTGCCAAGGTGAGCCTTGTTGGTTTGACGCATGTCAATGTGCCTTTGGCTTCCCTGGGCCAGACTTGCCAATGAAAGAGGGGCCACTGGATATGATTTATCGGCATGGTCCCGGCCGGAAACAGTCTCAACTTATGGAGGTAAAAGCCAATGTTACGCGATTTGGTTGTCCACCTGGAAGGCGATGGCGGCGATGATACGCGTCTTTCCTATGCCGAACAGATTTGTGCTGATTTTCAGGCGCACCTGACCGGCATTTTCCTTAATATTTCTCATATCCCGACCAGCGCAGGATATGCCGGGTTTGGCGCCGCCGACGTGCTGGCCCAATATAACAGCGCCAGCATCAAGGCTGGCGACAAGGCGATGAAGGTACTTGAGGAGCATTTTGATCAACTGCTTTCAATCCCGCACGAATTGCGCCGTTATGACGTGCTTTTGGCTGAAGCGGCCAGCGTGTTGTGCTCACAGGTGCGCACCTCAGACCTTTTGGTCACCACCCGCCCCTATGGCACCGCCGACCATTTCCCCGAACTGGTCGAATGGTCGATTTTTGGCTCGGGCCGCGGGGTTTTGCTTGCCCCCCCTCAGATCAGGGCGAAAAAGGACGGGTTTGGCACCATAATGGTGTGCTGGCGCGACACCAAGGAGTCTTCGCGCGCGGTTTCCCAGGCCATGCCGTTTTTACAGCGCGCCAAAAAAGTGGTTATT
>UOEO01000204.1_pt1 | contig 12085 bp, 10 predicted proteins | sample 1989881 | NCBI WGS metagenome assembly UOEO01 (sample SAMEA4712198, study PRJEB27164) | hydrothermal vent metagenome | biome: marine basaltic hydrothermal vent biome; feature: marine hydrothermal vent; material: mineral | place: Pacific Ocean | collected 2011-06-14/2011-07-23 | depth 1691 m
AAGCGCTTGCTCACCCCCTCGCCGCCCATGTCCATGAAAAAACGGCCAGCTCTGAAGGCGAGGCGGTGCAATATACCTGCCCGATGCACCCGGAGATAGTCAGCGACGGACCGGGTTCATGCCCCAAATGCGGCATGTTTTTGGAAAAGGTCGAGGTCAAGAATGAGGGCGATCATTCCCATCATCATGGCCATGACCATGACAAACAGGCCAGCTCTGAAGGCGAGGCGGTGCAATATACTTGCCCTATGCACCCGGAAGTGGTCAGCGATGGGCCGGGTTCATGCCCCAAATGCGGCATGTTTCTGGAAAAGGTCGAGATCAAGAATGAGGGCGATCATTCCCATCATCATGACCATGACCATGACAAACAGGCCAGCTCTGAAGGCGAGGCGGTGCAATATACTTGCCCGATGCACCCGGAAGTAATTAGCGACGGGCCGGGTTCATGCCCCAAATGCGGCATGTTTTTGGAAAAGGTCGAGACCAAAAACGAGAGCGGCCATTCCCATCATCATGGCCATGACCATGACAAACAGGCCAGCTCTGAAGGTGAGGCGGTGCAATATACTTGCCCGATGCACCCGGAAGTAATTAGCGACGGACCGGGTTCATGCCCCAAATGCGGCATGTTTTTGGAAAAGGTCGAGGTCAAGAATGAGGATGATCATTCCGGTCATTCCCATCATGCCGGTGCTCAAAGCATTGCCGGGATCGAACCACAATTCATGTCGATGGTTGATTTGACCAAAGACCAGCCACGTAGCAGCGACGGGCTGCAAATGGACTGGATCAAGGTTCCATACGGGCCGTTTTTCCCTGGTTTGCCGGCTGGCCTTGGTCTGGATTTGATGCTCGATGGCGACACGGTCGCCAGTTCCGAGGCCAGCTCGCTGGTTGGCTCCGAAAAACCATTGGTTACCTTAGCGCTTGCCCCCGGTGAGTTCGTGGCCAAAATGGCGGCATTGAACCCGCTTGCCTCGCTTTCTTACGCTCTTTTGGCCACCTTGGCGCTTGAAGATGCTGCTGGAATAATTGTGAACCAGGATATTGCGCGCGGCCGCGCCGCAGCATTGGAGCGCGAGCGTATCGCCAGCCATTTAAGCTGGCTTGCAGGCTTTGGAGCGCAAACCGGTTTTAGCTGGCTTGCCGGTCGTGCCGGAACATTGCAACTTGAGGTTCAAGATGCCGACGCCATGCAAATCAAGGCCCTTGCCCCCTCCATTCTTTCGCTTCTTGCCCGCGCTCGCCTGGCTCCCTTGTTGCGCGCGCGGCTGAAGGGGGTTGCCCAACTGGACGAGGTGACCGCTGATGTAACCGGTCCTCTCGCCCGGGCTCTGGGGCGGCGTGAAGACATTCGCCTTGGCGACAAGACCTATGGAGCGCTTGGTTTCAAACCAGTTCTTGAAAATGGCGCGGACGCTCTGGCGCGCTTTAATTTGCGCTGCGCCGAAATCGCCCAAAGTCTTGATTTGATCGCTCAGGCGGGCGCCATTGTGCCGCCATCGGCCCCCGATATCGGCCCGCTGAGCGCACAAGGGGAGGCGGAACTGGAAACACCGCGTGGCGCGGCCAGCCTGTTGGTAAATATTGAAAAGGGCAGGGTGGTCGAGGCCAATCTTGATACTCCCTCGATGCACCATTTGGGCCTGATTGATGATTTGACCGTGCAACAGGAATTGGGCGATGCGCTGTTGGCGGTTAATTCGCTTGATCTTTCACCTTGGGAGATCGGGGGGGAATACCGGGCGTGAACACTTTCATTATCCTGTTGTCCCTGGCCGTCGGGTCTTATGGCGTTGCTGTTGTCGAAGGCTGGAGCGTTCATGGGCGCTGGCGCCTGGCCGGCCCGGCGCTGGCGGCGCTGGCTCTTCTCGGGCGTGAATCGGTGCTGGCGCGCAAAAACGACCGGATATTTTTTGAAACCGCGCCGGTATTATTGCTGGTCGCCGGGGTTTTGGCGGCGGCGGTAATACCGCTGGCCCCCAACCTTATTATTACCGATATGGCTACCGGCGCCTTGTTCTTGAATGCGGCGCTGGCCTATGTGCTGGTGGCGCTGATCATGGCGGGATGGGGACCGGACGGGGCCTATGGCATGATTGGTGGCTGGCGTTTTTTGGGCCAGTTCATCGCCTATGCCATGCTCATCGTGATGCCGATTACAGCTGTCGCCATGCGCGCCGAATCGCTGGCAATGACCCAGATCGTTACCTCGCAGCTTGAGTTGTGGAACGTCATCTACCAGCCGATCGGGTTTGTTCTTTTTGTCATTGCCGCAATCGGGCTGGCCTATCTGCCCCCGTTTGATCTGCCTCTGGCCCCCGGCGATCTCGCCGGCGGTATCGAGGCCGAATATACCGGGGTGCGTCTGGCCATCATGCGGCTGGGGCGCATGGTCATCATTTTGACGTTGGCCGGGGCAATCGTCACCTTTTACTTTGGCGGCTGGCTTGGCCCGTGGCTGCCCGCATGGGCCTGGAGTGGAATAAAAATCCTTGCAGTGAGCGCCGCCATGCTGGTTGCCGGGCGCTATATGGCCCGCGTTCGCGAGGAGCGCTATCTGGAACTGAGCTGGAAATTGGGTATTTCGCTGGCCCTGGCTAACATTTTCCTTGTCGGGGTCATCGCATTGGTGGTGCCGATATGAGCGCTCAGGTAATTTTTCTCGCCTTTTTCGGTGGTGCGGCGGTGTGGTTTGGCGTGGTGGTTTTCCGCACTCATTCCATGGTGCGCTCGGCGCTGGCGCTGTTGTTCTCCCAGACCCTGATCGGGGCGATGTTTTTGGTCATGCAGGCCGAATTTCTCGGCGTTTTGCAGATCATGATGATGGCCACCGAAATGAGCGTAATGGCAATTTTCATGGTCATGTTCATGATGGATCCCGGCGGGCTGGGGGCGATGGACATGACCCACCAGAAACGCCTCTCATTATGGGCCGGTGGCATCGGTTTTGCCGCCGCGTTGGCGGTGGTCCTGTTTGGCCAGTGGGGCCCCGAAGCTCTGCTGGTTCCCTCAGCTGCCCGCCAGACCGAATTATTGGGGCTGGAATTGCTTAATCGCTCGATGTTCATCTTTCAGTCGGCGGGTCTGACGATTTTAACCGCCATGGTCGCGGCGACCATGGTGGCGATTGCCCCGCAAACCAAGGGAGACAAATCATGATCCCCGAGCTGTTGGTTGCCCTTTTTATCGGCGCCGGCCTGTTTGGCGTTGGCCTTTATGGCGCGCTCTCGCAAACCAATCTGGTGATGATCATCATGGGGGTCGAGCTTGTTCTTGCCGCCGCCTTGATCAATCTGGTGGCGTTTTGGCGCTATTTGCACCCTGATGTTATCGCGGGCCAGATGTTCGTTTTGATCGTGATGGCGGTGATGGCGGTTGAAATGGCGGTCGGGTTTGGCATTGCCATTGCCCGTTTCCGCTCGCGCGGCTCGGTTGAAATGGAAGAAGCGCGGGAGTTGAAGGGATGAACCTGATCGCCTTCATTCTGCTGGCACCATTGCTGGCCGCGCTGTTGATCTTTGCCTTGCGCCGAGCGCCTGAAATAATTGCGCTGGTGGGAATAGCCATCAGCTTTCTTGCCGCGCTTGGCCTGCTCGCCAATGCCTTTAATGGTGGCGCTGCAACGGAAATAATTCTGCCCGGCCTGCCCGATATGCCGTTACGTTTGCTGGCCAGCCCGCTTACCTCGGTATTTTCAGCTCTGGTTGCAACTGTTGCTTCCTTTGTGCTGCTTTATGCCGTCGGCTATATGCGCAAAGATCCGGAAAAAGTGCGGTTTTTTGCCACCATGCTGCTGTTTGTCACCGCAATGCAGGCTTTGGTTCTCGCTGGTGACTGGATAACTTTGCTCGCCGCCTGGGAGCTGATCGGCTTTTCCTCCTATTTGCTGATCGGCTTCTGGTACGCGCGCGCCGGGGTTGCCAGCGCCGCCACAAGAGCCTTTATTTATACCCGCACCGCCGATCTCGGGCTTTATATCGCGGTGTTTGTGCTGATTGGGGCGGCGGGCACATCCGAAATTTCAGCAACCCTGACCACCACCGGCACCCCGGCCCTGATTGCCGGTCTGCTGCTTCTGGTCGCCGCCATCGGCAAATCGGCGCAAATGCCGCTGCAAGACTGGCTGCAACGCGCCATGGCTGGCCCGACCCCGGTTTCAGCGCTTTTGCACTCAGCGACGCTGGTTGCAGCCGGTGCGATCCTTTTGATCAGAATTGCCCCGATGCTGCCCTCAGGGGCGCTGCTGGCGGTCGGCATTGTCGGTGGTCTAACTGCCGTCATTACCGGACTTGTTGCCCTTGGCGAGCGCGATCTCAAACGCCTGCTTGCCTCTTCGACCTCAAGCCAGTACGGCCTGATGCTGGTTGCGGTGGGCGCCGGTGCGCCGATTGCTGCCTTGCTTCACCTGATCGCTCACGCCGCAATCAAGAGTTCGCTGTTTCTTGGCGCTGGCGTGTTCCAGCACGATCGCGAGAGCACCGCGCTTGAGAAATTGAGCGGAGCCGGGCGCACTCGTCCGTTGATTTTTGCCGGCTTTGTCGTTTCGGCGCTGGCACTGGCCGGTATTCCGCCACTTGTCGGGTTCTTTTCCAAGGACGCCATTATCGCCGCTTCCCTGAGCGGATCCGGCGCTCTCTGGCTGGCCCCGCTGGCGCTGGCCGGAACATTATTGACCGGGGCCTATATGGCCCGCGCGCTCAATGTTTTATGGGTGGGCAAACCGCGCTCAATAACAAAGGCCGGTGGTTTCTGGATGGGAGCTGGCATCGCCGCCCTGGTGGTGCTGGTTATTGTTCTCGGGGCGGGATTTCCGGCGCTTGAAAACCTGCTTGACGCTGAACTGACCACCTCAACCCTGGCCGTTGTTTTGGGACTGAGCGCGGCCACAAGCGGGCTGTTGCTGGGCTGGTTTGTCCCTAACAAGAAGCTTTTGGGTCCGATCCTGCCCTGGGCGCAACGCAATTTTGCTGTTGCCGGTGGTTTTGATGGCCTGGTCCTGGCCCCGGCTCTGGCGATTGCCAATGCCTGCGAAAAGCTTGAGCGACGGCTTTACGATGGGGTTTTGGCCATTGGCCGCATTAACCTTACCCTTGGCCGCTTCAGCCGCAAAAGCGATGAGGACGGTATCGACGCCATGATTTTTGGGCTGGTGCGCGTAACCATTGCAACGGGTGGCCGGGCACGGCTGTTGCAAAGTGGTTTCATCCATCGCGAACTTGCCCTGACCATCATCGGCACCGCCCTGATTGCCGCCCTGCTGATTTTAGCCCCGTTATATTTCTAAGGAGATATCTCAACCATGCTGCCGCTTTTGTCCATTGCCGTGTTTCTGCCTCTTGTCGGGGCTGTTGTTGTAATGGTTGCGCCGCAAAAGAGCGCCCGGCTTGCCCATACCATTTCGATTGTTACCACCGCGGCCACTTTTCTGGTTACGCTTTGGATCTGGGCGCGCGGTATTGTGCCGGGCGGGTTTGCCCAGATTGAAGAGATCTCCTGGATCCCGGCGATCGGGGCCGCTTACCGGCTCGGGATTGACGGGCTTTCCTTGCCCCTGATCCTGCTTACTTCGCTCTTGTTTCTGCTTTCAAGCATCTATGCGGCGCGCATGAAGGAAAAAGCGGCGGTTTTTGTCGTGTTGATGCTGCTGCTTGAAACCGCTTCCATAGGCACTTTCGCCGCTCTTGACGCGCTGCTTTTTTATGTCTTTTTCGAAGTGTCGCTGGTTTCGATGTATTTCATGATTGTCGGTTGGGGCTATGAGGACCGGCAGCGCGCCGGATTGATGTTCTTTTTATATACCCTGCTTGGCTCCCTGCCGCTGCTCTTGGCGATTTTGGGCATGTTTTTGGCCAGCGACCCCTATACGTTCGACATGCGCGCCTGGATAGATGTGCCGCCCCTTACCGGTATCGCCGGCATGCTGGCCCTGATTGCCATGGTTTTTACCTTTGCCGTCAAGACCCCGCTTTTCCCGGTCCATACCTGGCTTCCGGCGGCCCACGTGCAGGCGCCAACGGTCGGCAGTGTCATTCTGGCTGGCGTCATGCTGAAATTCGGCACCTACGGTCTGGTGCGCTTTGCCCTTCAAATGACCCCGGAAGCCTTTCGTCAGGCGGGGGTAATTATTCTCATTATCGGGGTTGTCAGCGCCATTTACGGCGCGTTTGTTGCCCTGGCCCAGACCGATTTGAAAAAACTGGTTGCCTATACTTCGGTCAACCATATGGGCTATGTGGTGATGGGGGTCGCGGTGGCCGCAATCACCCTTGACCCCAAATTGCGCACCGTGGCCCTTGACGGGGCGACATTGCAAATGATCAGCCATGGGCTGGTCACCGGCGCATTGTTTTTCTTGGTCGGCATGCTCCAGGACCGCGCCCATACCCGCGATATGGCTCAATTCGGCGGGCTGCTAAAGGTGACCCCGATGCTCGGGTGGGCCTTTATAATTTCCGCCTTTGCTTCGCTTGGTCTTCCTGGTCTCGCGCACTTTCCGGCTGAATTTCAGATTTTCCTCGCCACCCTTAGTATTCAGCCCTGGGCAATTGTTGCCATTTTGGCCATTGTCGTTACCGCCGGGCTTTATTTGCGCGCAATTTCTCAGGTGTTTTTGGGCGAGCCGGGAGAAAAATGGCTAAAGATGCCTGATCTTGACCGACGCGAATTGCTGGCCATCGTGCCGCTTTTGCTATTGATAATCCTTGTTGGCGTTGCGCCCTCCTGGCTTCTTGATATGATTCATACCACAATGGCGGCGTTGAAACTGTGATGGCGCGCGATCTTTCCCTTCTGTTCCCTGAAATGAGCCTGGCGTTGGCGGTGGTGTTGATGCTGGTTGCCGAAATGGCCCGCCTGCCGCGCCTCGCCTTGATCTTTGGCCTGGTCGGACTGGCTGTTGCAACAGCTTTGACATTGCCGCTTATGGGCGCTGATACCAGCGTTTTTGGCGGCACCTACCGCATTGACATGCTCAGTGCCTGGGCCAAACTTATCCTGTTGCCAGGCACCGCCCTTTCGCTGTTGCTGGTAAGGGACGAGCTAGCCGGCAGCGACCGCGAAGGTTCGGTATATTCCTTGATCTGTCTGGTTACCCTTGGCGCTTTGATGCTGGCCGGCGGCGGCGACATGATGATGCTGGTTCTCGGGGTGGTTTTGACCGGTCTGGGCTCGTTTGCCCTTGTCGCCTATCCGCGCAATGACGCGGCGACCGAAGCGGCGATGAAATTTCTTGTTTTTGGCGCGGTTACCGGCTCGGTGATGATTTACGGACTTACTTTCTGGTTTGGCGGCACTGGCTCGACGCTGTTTTCCGCACTTGGCGAAATAAGTATTTCGCCCTTGGTGATGGCGGCCGGGCTGATCGCCGTCATAGTCGGTCTTGGCTACAAGGCATCATTGGTTCCGTTTCATTTCTGGGCTCCGGACGGCTATGACGGCGCCCCGATCTCGGTTGCCGCCTATCTCTCGGTAATTACCAAGATCGCCGCCATTTTCGCTTTTGCCCAGGTGTTGCGCGACTTGCCCACCAATACCGGCTGGCCGCTGATCATCGCCCTGATTGCCGCCGCAACCATGACTTATGGTTATCTGACCGCTCTGGTCCAGACCAATATGGTTCGTCTTTTGGCCTATTCCTCAATCGCCCAGTCGGGCTATTTCATGCTCGGCATTGTTGCCGTGGGCACCGGCGTTCTGGCTTTGCAGTCCCTGATCGTATTTGGTGCCGCCTACGTCGCCATGAATTTGGGCGCTTTTGCCATTGTCATGCTGGTCGGGCGTTCGCTTGATGATTTCAAGGGTTTTGGCCGCACCGTGCCGGTGGCCGGGGTAGCGATGGTGATTTTGCTGCTTTCGCTCGCTGGCATCCCGCCGCTATTTGGCTTTGTCGGCAAGGTGTTGTTGTTCGGGGCGGCTATTGAGGCGGGTTATTTATGGCTGGCTGTTATCGGCATTCTCAATTCGGTTTTGGCGCTTGCGGTTTATCTGCGCATCATCGTGCCGATGTATCAGCCGCCGGTTGATGAAAAAACGGGCAGGGAAACAGATAGGGAAAAAAGGCCGATGCTGACCCTGGTCTGGGTGATAACGACGCTGGTCACGCTGGCGGGCGGAATTGGCGCCCAGATCGTTCTTGGATGGCTGGCATAGTTTTTTGCGGCTTTAATGGTTTGCGGTTTTGATTTTGCCCGATGAGCCGATAATGGCGACAGGCAAAGGGAGACGCCATGTCTGATCTTGATAGAAATTCTGATCTGAGCGAAGGTGAAATTGCCGTCGTGCTGACAAAGAATCACCGCGCGTTTCTTGATTTTCTCACTCGCCGCCTGGGTAGTCGCAGCGACGCTGAAGACGTGTTGCAGGATTTTTGCCTCAAGGCGCTTTCGCATCAGGATCAATTGCGCGATCCCGACAGTCTGGTGGCCTGGCTTTATGCGCTTTTGCGCACCACCCTTGTTGATCATTATCGCAAAACCGGCAGGCAGGGCGAGGTAAGCCGTGCTTATGCCCAAGAAATAAAGCTTGCCCAGCCGATGCACGAAACCGATGCGCTGCATGATGATTTATGCGCCTGTTTGCATGCGCTTTTGCCCGCCATGCGCCCCGATCAGGCCGATCTTGTGCGCCGGGTTGACCTGGGCGAGGAGGATCGGGCCGTGGTGGCCGCCGATTTGGGAATTGGCGCAGGCACGCTTGGCGTTCGCCTGCACCGGGCCCGTCAGGCTCTGCGCCGTACGCTTTTGACCTCTTGCTCCAGTTGCTGCGAACATGGTTTTGGCGATTGCGGATGCGGATCCGGCAAGGAGAAAACCCCGGAGCATACCGTTCATCCGTAAGAGTTCTTCTTGAATTCTTTTGTCTCGCTATATCTCTTGTTCTTTCCTCCCTCCTTGTGGGAGAAGGTGGGGTGCAAGCCCCGATCAGGGCCTCTTCCTCTCCTTGCTTTGAGACCTACAGAAACAACTCCCTTCCCGTTTGCTGGGGTATTGCAGAAATAACTCCCTCCCCCCTTGTGGGGGAGGGGTGGGGGGATTTGGTTTATATGCCTCGCGCGCCACACCACAATCAATAGGACGGTCTAATTCCGCCCTATGGTTTTATCTGCCCCTGCGGCGGCGCGCCGGGCTTCCGGCGGCTCGCTCTTCGCAATCTATATGCCTCGCGCGGCGTGCCACATTTGCCACGCCGCGCTAAACCCGCGCTGTGTCAAATGCTGCCCCTGCGGCGGCGCGGCCAAGAAATTGGCCGGCTCGCTCTTCGCTCGCTACTCGGCTAATGCCTCGTTATTCTTTTCCCATTCAACTTCTCTTTCGTCATTCCGGCGCAGGCCGGAATCCATTCTTGTTCATGCTATGCTGCAAGAAAAAAAGATGGACCCCGGCCTTCGCCGGGGTGACGCTTGGTATTTTTGTCTATTATTCTGCCTTATCGCGAACTTGTATCCGTCATTGCGAGCGCCAAACCTTCATGGTGAGCCCTCACAGTGAGCTTGTCGAACTGCGAACCATGAAGGATGGCGCGGCGGCAATCCAGGTTATCTATCAATTCCAATATGTTTTTTTTGATTGCTTCATCGCGTTGCTCCTCGCAATGACGGAGGAAATATTATGCCACACTTGTCTCGTCCTTCGACAAGCTCAGGATGAGGCAAGATATTTAATTCCTCGCACTCAGCTCGTCATGCTCGGGCAACCCTTCGGCGTGAGAACAAAACCCCCGAGCATCCACCTTTAAAATAAACTGTTTTAGGGACTTTCATGGACCCTCGGGTCAAGCCCGAGGGTGACGCTCAGTTTTTGCTGTGCGCAACTTTTCCCATTCTTTGTATGGATACGTTCCTCGGCGGGGGTGCCGGGGAAGCGGGCACTGCCCGCGACGGCGGCGCGAATAAAAGAGCCGGGGGTGCCGGGGACGGGAGCAAAGCGACCAACGGCGGCGCGTAAAAAGAGCGGGTGCCGGGCAGCCCGTCGGCGCGAGACAAAAGAATGCGAGCGCAGCGACCAACGGCGGCGCGAATAAAATCACCCAACCCTGTAATGTTTTGCAGCGCGGGACGTCTTAAGATCTAGAAAACCAATAATTTTATATCGCAGGAGAGATAAAATGCTTTTGTCCCATCTACTTAAGCGCACCATTCGTGTTGGAGAACTCAATGTGATCAGTGCCGATGGCGCTTTTCATTCGTTTGCAGGCACCCCGGGTCCAAAGGTGACTATTCGCCTCCACACGCGCGCCCTGCAAAGAAAGCTCTATATCAATCCGGATCTGGCTTTGGGGGAAGCCTATATGGACGGCACCATGACCATTGAGCAAGGAAGTCTGTCCGACCTGTTCGAGATCATGGCGATCAACATGCAAAGTGCTTTGAGCGATCCGCTTTATCGTTTGCGCGACCGGTTCTGGCGTTTAACTCGTGGTTGGCAGCAATATAACCCGATCGGGCTGTCGCGCAAAAATGTTGCCCATCATTATGACCTTCCCGATCTGTTATATGAGTTGTTTCTTGATCAGGACCAGCAATATTCCTGTGCGTATTTTCACAATGCGGATGATGATCTGGAAACGGCGCAAGAGGCCAAAAAACGCCATTTGGCGGCCAAGCTGTTGCTTGAGCCGGGCCAGAAAGTGCTCGATATCGGGTCAGGCTGGGGCGGGCTGGCGCTTTATCTGGCCGAGGAGGGGGGAGGCGAGGTCACCGGACTTACCTTGTCGGATTCTCAGTTAAAGGTCGCGCGTCAGCGGGCGCTAACGGCTGGAATAGAGGATAAGGTAAAGTTTCACCTGCGCGATTACCGCGAGCAAAAGGGCAGCTTTGACCGTATCGTTTCGGTCGGCATGTTCGAGCATGTCGGGGTCAATCAGTATCAGAAATATTTCTCTACCATCGGGGATCTGTTGAGCGAGGATGGAGTTTGTGTTCTTCATTCAATTTCGCGCATGGGTGGTCCGGCCAGCACCAGTTCATGGATTCGCAAATATATTTTTCCGGGTGGCTATTCCCCGTCGCTTTCGGAAACCCTGGCCGTGATTGAAAAGAGCGGTTTGTGGGTAACCGATATCGAAATTTTGCGGCTTCACTATGCCGAAACCCTCAAGGCCTGGCGGGAGCGCTTTGAAGCCAACCGGACCCGGATTACTGAATTGCTTGATGAGCGGTTTTGCCGGATGTGGGAATATTATCTGGTTTTAAGCGAGGCGGCCTTTCGCCATGGCGACCATTTTGTTTTCCAGATTCAAATCGCCAAACGCCGCGATGCGGTGCCGCTGACCCGCGATTACATCAGTGAATGGGAATATTCTCATTCCCTGGAGAATTCCTTGCACAAAACCGGCCCGGTCATCAGGTTTGGTGATGCCAAAAAACAAAGAGCCAGCGCCCGGACTTAGAGCAAGATGCGTTCAGGTTGAATCGGAACGCCAAGCTCCAAGTCTTTGTTTGGTCGCGTTTCTCGAGACGGATAAGTGGTGTCCACTTATCCTGAAACCCCTCTAGCTGACAAAGATAGTTGGAATTAAAGTTATAAAGGAATGAGTGCATGCAATGGATAACTGACAATTGGATCTGGCTGGCGCTGGGCCTGGCCATGCTGGGGGTGCATTTTATTGGTCATCGCAAGGGCGGCCATGGTGCAGGCCATGCCAAGGGCCATGAAAAGGGCCATGATTGCTGTTCCGGTCATGGCGCCGGAGAGAAACCGGATCTCGAATTATCGGCAAAAACGATTGTAAAGCCTGCGCCGAACGTAAAATAAGCGCTTTGTTTTGCCTCGCGGCTCTCACTTGGCTACGTCTGTCACCCCGTTGCAGAACGGGGCCCAGTGTGCCGCGTCCGCGGCACCCTAAATTATAATCCGTTGCCTGAAATTGTTGCTGCAAATAATCTTTTGCCGCAAGGACTTGCGGCAAGGTGAACTGGATTTCCGGCCTGCGCCGGAATGACGCTCAGTGTGTTTGGCGGTCTATTTGCCTCGCACAACCTCTCTTCTCCCTCCCCCTTTGTGGGCGAAGGTGGGATGCAAGCTCCGATCAGGGCCTCTTGAAACTTCTTCCTCTCCTTGCTTTGAGGCTACAGAAACAACTC
>UOEO01000004.1_pt1 | contig 11663 bp, 9 predicted proteins | sample 1989881 | NCBI WGS metagenome assembly UOEO01 (sample SAMEA4712198, study PRJEB27164) | hydrothermal vent metagenome | biome: marine basaltic hydrothermal vent biome; feature: marine hydrothermal vent; material: mineral | place: Pacific Ocean | collected 2011-06-14/2011-07-23 | depth 1691 m
CATAGGGCGGATTTAGAGCAAAATGCGTTCAGGTCGAATCGGAACGCATGCTCTAAGTCTTTGTTTGGTCGCGTTTTCGAACCGGATAAGTGGTAGCCACTTATCCTGAAAACGCTCTAGCCCGTCATGGTTTTATCGGCACGCCCCGCGAGGCAAAACAACTGATCGTCACCCTCGGGCTTGACCCGAGGGTCCATCATTTTACCGGAGCAATAAGCGCCTCGAGTTGCGCCCGGCGGCTATAAAGTCCCAGAACCTCTCCTTGCAGGCGGGACAGGGCGGCCAGTGCGTCAAGGGCCGGGGTGGTGATTTCAAGCTTTCGCGCCAGCTCAAGCACCGAGCAGACCAGGGCGTCCAGCTCCAGCGGTCGGCCTAGCTCAATATCCTGGCGTGTCGAGGGTTTGTGCCCGACAATGGCGGCGGCCCCGTCAATGCGCCGTTCGATTGAAACATTGAAACGCGCCCCGATTGCCTCGCCGACATTTTTACATTCCTGCATGATATCGTGCACCAGTGCGCGCGACGCCGGATCTGACCCGATCTGGTCGAGACTGGCCCCGGTGAGGGCGGAAATCGGGTTGAACGAACAATTACCCCAAAGCTTGAGCCATATTTCATCGCGAAGCCGTTTTCTGACCGGAGCCCTTAAACCTCCCGCCTGCATCAGAGCGGACAGCTCAAGGACGCGCGCGGAACGCTCACCATCCGGCTCCCCGAGCGAAAACCGAACCCCGCTTTTATGCTCTACTATTCCCGGCTCGCTTATTTCGCATGCCGGATAAACCACGCAACCGATCGCCCGTTCTGGCCCGAAAAATTTCCACTGCGCCCCGGCCGGATCAACCGCTTCGACCCATTTTTCCTCGAGCGCCGTTTCGGTTCCCGCCTTGTGAAAATACCACCAGGGGATGCCGTTGACCGCGGACACGATTGCGGTCTTGTCATCAAGCAACGGGGCGAATTGCTCAACGATTGGTGGCACCGAATGGGCTTTTAGAGAGATAATGACATAATCCTGCTTGCCAAGATCGGCCGGACAAGAACTGGCCTTGACCCGGACAGTTTCGCTTGTGGCGTCCTTGATCAGTCTCAGCCCGTTTTTCTTTATCGCCGCCAGATGCGGCCCGCGCGCGATAACAGAAACCTCAGCCCCCGCCCTGGCCAGCGCAACGGCCAGAAAGCCGCCAATGGCTCCGGCTCCAAAGACGCAAATTCTGGTCACTTTGGCCCCTCCAGCCCCAGTTTTTCGGCCAGCCCAATCCGCTGAAGCTTGCCGGTCGGCCCTTTGGGGATTTCCGTAACAATGAGGATTTTGCGCGGCACTTTAAAGGCAGCCAGCCGCATGGCGGCAAAGGCGCGCAACTCCTTAGGCTCGACGTTTTTGCCTTCCTTGAGCACTATTGCGGCCGCCACATCCTCGCCCAATTGTTTGTGGCCAACAGCAAAGGTGACCGCCTGCTCGACCGCCTCGTGATCCATCAGAACTTCATCGACTTCGCGCGGGGAAATTTTTTCCCCGCCCCGGTTGATAATTTCCTTCAAACGCCCGGTTATGAACAAATAGCCATCTTCGTCAAACCGTCCCTGATCGCCGGTACGAAACCAGATCTCATTGTTCGGGCCAACCGTAATGAAATTTTCGGCATTGGCCTTGTCATTGGCTTCATAACCGGAAGTGACGTTTTCGCCCTTTATGATGATTTCGCCGAGAACTTCAGGGGCAAAGCTTGGTTTGCCCGCCGCCAGAATGGCAACTTTTGGCCCCGCCGCCAGCCCGACCGAACCTGGCTTTTGCTCACCCCGGCCAAGCGGATTGGATGTCATTTGATGGGCCGCTTCGCTCATCCCGTAGGCTTCGACTACCGGGCAGTTGAAAATGTTTTCAATATCAGCCATCACCTGCGGGGGCAGGGACGAGGAAGAGGAGCGCACAAAACGCAAATTCATTCTCGTCACGATATCGCTGTTTCGTGCGGCGCGCGCAACAATCGCCTGGTGCATGGTCGGCACGGCGCTGTACCAGCTTGGTTTTGCCTCATCAAGCCAGCCAAATATCTTCAAGCCGTTGAAACCGGGCGTGCAATAGATCGACCCGCCCGCGCCAAGAGTGGATAAAACCGCCGCGATCAGCCCGTGGATATGAAATAGCGGCATGATATTAAGACATCTGTCATTGGGCGAAAGCGCTAGCGAACGGGCAATATTGCGCGCCGAGGCGGTGATGTTGCGATGTGACAGCGGAACGATTTTAGGCCGCGAAGTGGTGCCCGAAGTATGCAAGACCAGCGCAATGTCATCCGGTTGCGCTTCGCTCAGGTGACGCGGTTTGCCCGCCGCCAGTTCAAGAGAGAATGTGCCCGCCGGCTGGTCAGCGTTCATGCTGGCAATGCTGATTGGAATATCAAGGCTGCGTGCTGCTTTTGCCGCCGCCCCATTGGCGTCATTGCAAATCAGCAGCCGGGCATTGAGGTCCTTGAGATAAAAGGCGAATTCATCCTGTTTATATGCCGGGTTGAGCGGCGCGGCGGCGCAGCAATTGGCAACCGCCAGAAAGGCGCTTGCCATTTCGGGACCATTGGGCAGGACAATGGCGATCTTGTCCTGCCGCTTGATGCCGGCAAGGGCCAGGCTTTTGCCGGTTTTTTCAATCAGATCGGCCAACTCGCCATAGCTCATTGATTGGCGACCCGGGGCCAAAATGGCTTTTGCCTCTTTGTTGGCGCGGCCTAAAAGCTGCCCGATCGTATTGAAATCACTGGCCATTTTGCTTGTCATACCCGATCGTGTCCTTGAATTGCGGTGAAACGCGCCTTTTTGAATATTGCTCATAGGCATAAGCCAGGTTCAACAGGCGCACTTCCTGCCAGGCCTTGGTGAAAAACGAAACCCCAACCGGCAGCCCATGCACATATCCCGCCGGCACGGTTACGCTGGGATATCCGGCAACCGCGGCCGTGGCGGCGCTTCCCCCCGAGCGGTTGTCGCCATTGACCCAGTCGATCAGCCATGGGGTGCAAGTGGTCGGGGCAATAATTGCGTCCAGATTATTGGCCTTGAGCAAATGATCAATTCCCATCTCCGCGCTCAAACTTTTGCTGGTTTTTAGCGCTTCAAGATATTTTTCGTCGCCAAGCCCGTTTGTCTCCTGGGAAATTTCAAGCAATTCCTGCTGGAACCATGTCATTACGTTTTCAGCATTCTCAAGGTTGAAATTAATGATATCAGAGAGCGAACTTACGGCGGATTTTGGCGATCTTTGTGCAAGATAGTTGTTCAGACCGGCTTTGAATTCGGTGCTCAGAACCCGATTTTCACTGGGCCTGATATCCCCTGTCGGGGTTAATTCCAGACTGTCGACAATTGTTGCCCCGCAGCTTTCAAGATCAGTAATGACCTGTGCGATCACGGCATCGACCCCTTCATGAAACCCGCAATAATTGCGCGCAACCCCAATCCGGGCGCCGTTAAGGGCATTGCTCTTGAGAGCAAGATTTTTCAGCTCCGCGCAATGGGCAAGGCTATTCATGCTGGCGGCGTCCTCATCGTCCGGCCCGCAAATGGCGCCAAGCAAAATGGCGGCGTCCTCGACCGAGCGCGCCATCGCCCCGGCGGTGTCCTGGCTATGGGAAATTGGAATAATGCCAGAGCGGCTGACCAGGCCAACCGTCGGTTTTATCCCGACAATCGAGTTCATTGCCGAAGGGCTTACGATCGAACCGTCGGTCTCGGTGCCGATTGCGGCGACAGAAAACCCTGAGGCGACCGCCGCCGCGGAACCGGAGCTGGACCCGCCCGGGGTGCGATCAAGCGCATAGGGGTTTCGGGTCTGGCCGCCGCGGCTGCTCCAGCCGCTGGTTGAACGGCTCGAGCGAAAATTGGCCCATTCGCTAAGGTTGGTCTTGCCCAGGATAACCGCTCCTGCCTCGCGCAAACGTTTTACGACAAACGCGTCGCTTGTGGCATGCGCACCATCCATGGCCAGAGACCCGGCGCTGGTCATCATTTTGTCGCCTGTATCAAGATTGTCCTTGACCATAACCGGCAAGCCGTGCAGCGGACCGCGGCAAATGCCGGCGGCAAGTTCATCGTCAAGCTTTGCGGCGATTTCCAGGGCGTCCGGGTTAAGTTCGATAACGGCGTTGACCCGCGTATCAAGCTGGGCGATGCGGGCCAGGCAATGCTTGGTCAAACCGCGCGCGTTGATTTCACCATTGGCCATTTTCTTGCCCAAACTGGCAATAGTTTCGTTCTCAAGATCGATTTTTTTCATTTTCAGATGTCTTTTACTTCGCGAACATCAAGATAATCGCGCAGACCATCGCCAAGAAAATTTATGCTCAAGACAGTCAGCATTATGGCAAGTCCGGGAAACAGCCCCAGCCACCAGGCGCGCGAGATAAAGGAACGTCCGTCGGCCAGCATCAACCCCCAGGTCGGGGTGTCGGCCTCAACCCCGAGACCAAGAAAGGACAGGCTGGCTTCCCCCAAAATGGCGTATGAAACACTAACCGTTGCCTGAACAATGATCGGGGCCAGGGCGTTGGGCAGCACATGGCGCCACAGAATGCGAAAACTGGGGGTTCCCGAAACCCGGGCCGCATCGACATATTGTTCTTTCTTGATCGTCAGAACCATGCCCCGGGCAATACGGGCGAAATCATCGACAAAAGCCAGCGAGATTGCAATGATGACGTTGAGCAGGCCGGCCCCGAATACCGCCACCAGATAAACCGCAATGATGAAATTGGGAAACGCCCATTGCAGGTCAATGTAGCGCATGATGATATAATCGACCCAACCGCCGAAAAAACCGGCGGCAAGCCCCAGCGCCACCCCGAAAAACAAGGCTATGGTTACGGTTGATACACCAACGAAAAGTGAAATCTGGGTGCCGAAAATTACCCTGCTGAACAGGTCGCGCCCCAGATCATCAGTGCCCATGATAAATTGCCATGACGGGGGCAACAACATGTCAAAATCCATGCTGTTGGGATCATAAGGGGCAACCAGGGGGGCGAAGAGGGCGGCGAAAATAAAGATCGACAATACTATCAGACCGAAAGTCGCCTTCTTGTCCTTGAGTATTTCATTCAGGAAGCTCGAGCGGTGGCGCGGCGTCTGAACGCTATCGTCCTTGCCGAAAACGGCGGCGTACTTTGTCACGATTGGTACCTTATTCGGGGATCAACAATTGTGTAGAGGAAGTCAACCAGCAGGTTTGAAAAGACGAAAATCGCCGAAACGATCAGGATCGAGCCCTGAACGACGGGATAGTCGCGGTTTAAAATGCCCTGGATCAGCAATCGTCCCAGCCCCTTGATCGCAAATACGTTTTCAACCACCACCGCGCCTGACATCAAAAGGGCAAAGGCAATCCCGATCACCGTGATCACCGGGATCAGGGCATTGGGAAAGGCATGGCGCATGATCAGCGAGAATTCGCTTAGCCCCTTGGAGCGGGCAACCTGCATATAGTCGGCATTGAGCACCTCAAGCATCGAGGAGCGGATCATTCTCGCCACAATGGCCGAAAAAGCGGTGCCGACCGCGATCGCGGGCAGGATCAGGTGCGAAAACCATGGCCAGAACCCTTCAGACAGGGGTACATAACCAATGGCGGGAAGCCATTGCAAATTGGCGGCAAATACGATGATCAACAGGATGGCCAGCCAGAAGTCGGGCATGCTCAGTCCCAAAAAAGCAACGAATGTTACCGCGTAGTCGGCCGCTGAATTCTTGCGGGTGGCAGCGATCAGACCGGCCGGAATAGCAATGATAGTCGCGATGACAAAAGACAGGCTGGCCAGCGACAGCGTTCTCGGAAGGGCCTCGGAAATCAACTGGCTCACCGGAACGCGGCTGCCATAAATCGAGTTGCCGAAATCGCCCTGCACGGCCAGCCACAGCCATTTCGCGTATTGAATATACATCGGCAGGTCCAGACCCAGCTTGCGCCGGATTTCTTCGGCGGCATCCGGATCCCCGGCGTCAAACAGCATGGCGGCAATCGGGTCGCCCGGAACCAGGCGCAGCATGAAGAATACCAGCGTGGCAACGACAAACATTACCAAAAAAGCGCCAAAGGTGCGTTTTATCAAATAGCGGGTCACTTGCTGCCTCTCCTTGGTTTTTAGCTGTGGGTGGTTCAGGCAGCGCGACAGCCGCCTGAACCTTGTTGGGGCTTTACCTTTTTGTTGTTTTTACCCCGGTAAATTCATTGTTCCGCTCAGGACTTGAAAGAGGCGCGATCCAGATCAACCAGTCCCGGTATCCGGCTTTCTGCTGGGAAGTTGATTTTTTTGCTGTAAACCAGAATATCGGCGGGATGGTACAAAAAGATCGAGGCCACCTTGTCCGAGGTGATCTTGTTGGCTTTCTGGACCAGTTCGCGCCGCTTGGGCAAATCCGCCTCGGTGCTTTCCTCGTCAACCAGAGCATCGACTTCCTTGTCCGAGAAATAGCCGAACGGCATGGTTTTGCGGTCGCGGGTGCGTCCGTTGAACTTGGAGTTGGTTTGCATCCAGTCAACCAGCGCATCATCGGGATCATAATCCCCGCCACTGCCAGAGCGGCGCAGATCCCATTTCATGGTGTTGAATTCCTCAACGCTGACCGACCATTCCTTGGTTTCGAGCTGGATTTTGATATTGAGGTTTTTCTTGAGAATGTTGGCCACCACCTGCGCCTCGCGCCGCCCGCTCGGGGTTGTCGACAGCTTGAGGGTCGGAAAACCTTCCCCGTTTGGATAACCGGCATCGGCCATCAGCTTTTGCGCTTCTTCAAGATCAAAGCGCTGATTGCTGGTCTCGGGCAGGGTTTCGTCAAAATAGTAGCGCATGGCCGGGTTGATGGTGCCATAAGCAGGGGTGCCGCGCCCGAACTGGGCAATTTTGAGATAGCGGTCGCGATCAAGCGCCTTGGCAATGGCCAGACGGACCATGAAACCGCTTTCCTTCATCAATTCGGACACCGGCTTGTTGAAATCCGAAACCCGCATTTTTTCGTGCCACGGATTGATCCATACCGATTGAAATCCAGGGCCGGTGATTTCGCTGACCACCAGATCCGGGTTGGCGACAAAACGGTCGACCAGCTCACCGGGAATGCCATTGCCCCCGATAAGTTGAATGTCGCCCGCCTCAATGGCCGCGGCCAGTGGTTCGGCATCACTGATCGGCTTGATGATCACCTTGTCCAGTTTCGGGCGCTCCGGATCATAGTAATTTTCGAATTTCTCCAGTATCACCCCCTGGCCGAGCTGGTGCTGAACCACCTTGAACGGTCCGGTGCCAACCGGGGCCAGCCCATAATCGGAAGTGCCCATTGTTTCCAGCGCTCCGCGCGAAACGATGGTCATGGCGCGGCCGGAAGCACGTTCAAGCGTTTTGGTCAAAAACGAAGCCTGTGGCCGGGCCAGGATGAATTTGACCTCGTAATCATTAAGGGCCTCAACCGCCGTCACGTCCTTGATTACCCGCGAATGGATCGACTTTTGCGGGTCTTTTGAGCGGTTATAGGTAAAGATCACGTCTTGGGCTGTGAACTTGTCGCCATTGTGAAAAGTTACCCCCTCGCGCAGCTTGAAGATATATTGCTTGCCATCCTCGGAAATGGTCCAGTTTTCGGCAAGATCGCCTTCCCCGACCAGATCCTTGTTGATGTGCATCAGCCCGCTCAAAACGTTCGAGGCAATTTGGAACTGAACCACCTGGTTGATTTGCGCCGGGTCCAGGGTGACGATCTGACCGACGCCGGCCCAGCCGCAAGTCAGCGTGCCGCCGCTTTCGGACGCCATTGCCTGGCTAACCATGGAGCCAAAGGGCAAAACGTTCAATGCACCAAGGCTGCCCGCCGCCGCCATCAGGCGCATCACCGAGCGTCGTTTCAGTTTCGGGCCAGACATGTCGTCTTTTGAAAGGCCAAACAATGGGTCGCGGGGGTCGAAATCATAGGCCTCGGCCAATTCGCGATCAATCCTTGCCTGCTGAGCAGGCGTAAATTGTGGTTTTTGTTTATCGTCCATTTCAGTTCCTCTCTCTCTCTGTTTCCATTTGGTTACTGGTTATTATTATTATTATTTTTCAGCCTCAGGCGTAGGGACAGGCAATGCTCCTTCCATCGTCTAGATTGCGCGATTGCGGAATATTTTTGCTGCAGTCCGGGTGTGCGTCGATGCAACGGGGATGAAATACGCATCCCGGTGGCGGGTTCATCGGGCTGGGGACTTCGCCGGTAATATAATTGTGCGGGCGTTGTTTTTCGATTTTTGGGTCCGGAACCGGAACCGCGGCAAGCAGGGCCTTGGTGTAGGGGTGTTTGGGGTCGGAAAAAACCGGGTCGCTATTACCGATTTCCGCGATCTTGCCCAGATACATCACCGCCACCCGGTGGCATAAATGGCGCACAACGCTCAGATCGTGGCCAATAAACAAATAGGTCAGCCCGAACTCGTCGCGAAGATCCTCCAAAAGACTGATGATCTGGGCCTGAATGGATACATCCAGTGCCGAAACCGCCTCGTCGCAAACGATGAATTGCGGGGTTAATGCCAAGGCGCGGGCAATGCCGACGCGCTGGCGTTGTCCACCTGACATTTCATGCGGATAGCGATCGGCAAGGTTGGAAGGGAGCCCGCACACATTGAGCAGCGTTTTTACCCGGCGCGCCCGTTCGACAAATTTCATTGCCTGATCATGGATTAAAATCGGCTCGGAAATAATGTCGCCAACAGACATGCGCGGATTAAGCGAGCTATAGGGATCCTGAAACACCGCCTGCACATGGCGGCGGTACTCAAGGGTTTGTTTGGCGTTCATGCTGGCGATATTTTGCCCGTTAAAGCTGATATTGCCCCCCGTTGGCGTCTCCAGCTTTAAAAGACAGCGCCCGATCGTGGTCTTGCCGCACCCACTTTCTCCGACCAGCCCCAGGGTTTCCCCGCGCCTGACGGTAAAACTTACCCCGTCAACGGCCTTTACGTGCCCGACGGTTTTTTCAAAGATTATTCCCTGGCGAACCGGAAAGTGAACCTTGAGGTTTTCAACCTTGAACAATTGCTCATTATCATCATTGGCCATCAAAGCAGAAGTCGGGGCCACGCCAGCCATGTTCATGCCGCTCTCTCCTGCTCAAGAGCTGCGATTTCCCAGCAGGCGGATTTGTGGCCATCGCTTATTTGGGCAAATGGCGGAGCTTGCTTCAGGCAGCGCGCGGCGGTAAACCGGCATCTGGGGGCAAAGGCGCATCCCGGCCCCAGCGCATCCAACTCCGGCGGGTTGCCGGGAATAGGCTTGATCGGGGTGCCGCGCTTCTGGTCAAGCCGCGGAACCGAATTCAACAGGCCAATGGTATATGGGTGGCTGGGTTTTTCATAAATGGCCGCCGCGCTTCCCGTTTCAACGATTTTTCCGGCATACATCACATTGACCCGCTGCGCATAGCGCGCGACAACGCTCAGATTGTGGGTGATGAGGACAAGCGCCACCCCCATTTTTGTGCACAGCTCCTGCATCAGATCGAGAACCTGGGCCTGAATGGTAACGTCAAGCGCCGTGGTTGGCTCATCAGCCAAAATCAGCTTGGGCTTGCATGAAAGCGCCATGGCGATCATCACCCTTTGCCTCATGCCGCCGCTTAATTGATGCGGATATTGCTTGAGGCGGCTGGCGGGGTCGGAAATACCAACCATTTTCAACAGCTCGATCGCCCGTTCATCCGCTTGCTCTCGTGAGAGCTTGAGGTGCAGCCGCATCGCTTCGGTCAGTTGAAGCCGGATCGAATGCACCGGATTTAGCGAGGTCATCGGTTCTTGAAAGACCATGGAGATATCCTTGCCGCGCAAATCGCGAATGTCCCGGTCGTCAAGTCCTAAAAGGTCGGTGCCATTAAAGCGGATCGAGCCGGAAACGATTTTGCCCGGAGGGTCGGGAACCAGGCCCAGAACCGCCCTTGCGCTTACTGATTTCCCACTGCCGCTCTCCCCGACAATCGCGACGATTTCACCCGCCGCAACAGAATAAGAAATGCCGTTTACCGCCTGAATTACGCTGCCCTGGGTGCGAAACTCAACGACAAGGTCGTCAATGGCAAGCAGGTCTCCCAATTTATTTCTCCACTATCGGTTAGGAAATAGCCGTTATTTATCAGTTAGTTATAAGGCATTCCTTCGATTCTTGTTTATTAGAGATCGTAGCTTGATCTTGACCCTAACCACATTATCGATAATTGTAAATAGAATATCATTATCGATAATGATCGAAAAATTCACGTCAGGACAGTGACAATGAAATTCATGAAAACCCAGAATCCGGCAAATGATTACAGGTTTCCTTCCCTGACCAAGGGCGACACGGTTTTTCATGCGATAAGACGGGCGATTTTGTTGCGCGAGGTTGATGCCGGCCAGCCCCTGACCGAACAGCAGATCGGCAATGAGTTCAATTGCTCCCAGGGTACGGTTCGCGAAGCCTTGATGCGGCTTCAGGAGGAGGGGCTGGTTCAGCGACGAGGCTATCGCGGCACCATTGTTTGCCGTAGCTCGCTGGCCGAGGCGGCCCAGATGGCTGAAATTCGTATCAAGTTGGAAGTCGAGGGCATCAGGCGCGCCGTCAAGCTATTGAAAGAAAAAGATTTTGTTGAGATCGAAGGTTATCTGGCGCAAATGGAACAGGTCGCCCAGACCGGGAATTCCTATGGCCTGAGCGAGCTTGATCGCAAGTTTCACCTGGCGATTTTCCGCCGTTCGGCTCTTTTGGCCCTGGAGCCGATTTTGAAACGCTGCATGTTGCACATGCATTTGCAAACCTTTGGCAATCCTGAAGCTGAGCACAAGGACTTTTCCACGACCCGGGCCCATCAGCCGATCATTGATGCCCTGCGCGCGCGCGATCCAGAACGGGCTGCCACGGCCATGAAAGAACATATCAGCGCCATTATCAGCCTCGGCTCGCCATCTTTGAAGTCGGCCCTGGACGCGCTTGAAAACAAATAGGGCTATTTTATTCGCCGCCGTCGGTTGGGTTTATATGCCTCGTCCTTCGACAGGCTCAGGATGAGGCAAGTGCGGTTTGCTTTTTTTTACTGAGCATCCCGGCTTGTTACAAACCAAACTCCCTCTCCCGCTTGCGGGGGAGGGTTGGGGTGGGGGTGGTTTTATTCTTGCTGCCGCCGTTGGTCGCTGCAGGGCCTTCCCCGGCACCCTCGCCATGTGTGGTGTCCATACATAAATGGGAAAAGAAATGAGGCGAAGCCTCAGCGAGCCGCTGGCAGCCCAGCGCCCCGCCGGAGGGGCAGCATTTGACACAGCGCGGATTTAGCGCGTCGTGGCAAATGTGATACGCCCCGCGAGGCAAAACAACTGATCGTCACCCTCGGGCTTGACCCGAGGGTCCATGAAAGCCGCCAAGATAGACAGATTTAAAAATGGATACTCGGGAGTTTTGTTCTCGCGCCGAAGGGCTGCCCGAGCATGACGAACTGAATGCAAGGGATTAAAGACCTTGCCTCATCCTGAGCCTGTCGAAGGACGAGGCAAGGGGGCATGATATTTCCCTCGTCATTGCGAGAAGCAGCGCAACGAAGCAATCCAGGGCGGTTTGTTGTGGGGCTTGAAAAGCTGGATTGCCGCGCGCCCTCCTTCGTGGTTCGCAGTTCGACAAGCTCAC
>UOEO01000065.1_pt1 | contig 11373 bp, 9 predicted proteins | sample 1989881 | NCBI WGS metagenome assembly UOEO01 (sample SAMEA4712198, study PRJEB27164) | hydrothermal vent metagenome | biome: marine basaltic hydrothermal vent biome; feature: marine hydrothermal vent; material: mineral | place: Pacific Ocean | collected 2011-06-14/2011-07-23 | depth 1691 m
TGATGTTGTTGTGGACCGGCTATGCCTTTGTTTCCGGCATTGTTGCGGTTCCCTATAATGATATCGTTGCCCGCTCAACTCCTTCAAACCTGCGTAGCCGCCTGCTGGCCACCAGGTTTTTTGGCGGCGGGGTGCTGGCGCTTGGCGTTGTCGCCATTGCCGACAAGATGGTTGGCGATTTGGCTTTTCCTCTCTCTTATGGGTCCATTGTCGCCATGGCCTCGATCTTGATGTTTGTCTCCTCGTTTGTTTTTACCGCCATGGGCGAGCCGGAAACCAAACAAAATCAATCGCATAAACCGGGTTTCTTCCAATATTTGCGCGACGGGCTGGAGGTTTTTCGCGCTCAGCGAAGTTTTGCCACCTTTGTTTATGCGCAATGGTGCGGCGGGGCGGTACTTATGGCTATGCCGTTCTATGTCGTTGCCGCCGCAGCCTCCGGGTTTGATCTTAAAAGGGTGGCGCTTTTGCTCGGGGCCCAGACCATCGGCGCGCTTGTTTCCAATCTGTTGTGGGGCTGGTGGGGCGACCATCTTGGCAAGGTCTCCTTGCTCAAAGCCATCGCATTGGGGCGGGTTTTTCCGCCACTGGCTGTAATTTTTCTGAGTTTTGTCAGCTTTATTGACCCCGGAGAGATGTTTTATTTTTATCTGGCGATCTTTTTTGTTACCGGGGCTCTCGCCAACGGCCTGACCATCGCCGTAATCGGATTTTTGATGGAGATTTCCCCCGATGACCAGCGCCCCGCCTATAGTGGATATTTCAACGCCATAACCGCCCCGGCATTTTTGCTGCCGCTGATTGCCGGGGTCATTGCCTCTTATTTTGGCCTGATGGTGGTTTTCACCATCTCGATGGTTGCGGCTCTGGGGCAGTTTATTATTCTGGGTTTGCTTAAAGCTGGCCGCGTTTAGTTGAAAATGCCCCCTTGAATTATTTCTCCAACCAGCGTAATGCCCGCGACGGGCCACCCCTCCCCAACGAGGGGCGCCTATCTGAAAGGGTAGTCAAAATGACAGATATGAATGTGGCCACCGCCACAAAACCGGACATGCGTCCGGCCAATCCCAATTTTTCTTCTGGTCCCTGCTCCAAACGTCCCGGCTGGAGCCCCGATGTTTTGGCCAAGGCGCTTGTCGGTCGCTCGCACCGCTCAAAACCGGCCAAGGCGCGCATAAAACAAGCGCTTGACCTCACCCGCAAATTACTCGAAGTGCCCGATGATTATCTTGTCGGCATTGTCCCCGCTTCCGACACCGGAGCGGTTGAAATGGCTCTTTGGAGCCTTTTGGGCGAGCGCGGCGTTGATGTTTTAGCCTGGGAAAGTTTTGGTTCCGGCTGGGTCACCGACATCCAAAAACAGCTCAAGCTTGATGATGTCAGGGTTTTAAAGGCCGATTATGGCCAATTGCCCGACCTTGGCGAAGTCGATTTTTCGCGTGATGTGGTTTTCACCTGGAACGGCACCACCTCCGGGGTCCGGGTGCCGGACGGCAACTGGATTGCCAGTGATCGCGAGGGGCTGACGATTTGCGATGCCACCTCGGCGGTTTTCGCGCAGGAACTGGATTTCGCAAAACTCGATGTGGTCACCTTTTCCTGGCAAAAAGTGCTCGGCGGCGAAGCGGCGCACGGTGTTTTGATCCTGTCACCGCGCGCGGTCAAGCAGCTGGAAAGCTTTACCCCAAATCGCCCGCTCCCCAAGATTTTCCGCATGACCAAGGGCGGCAAGTTGAATGCAGCCATTTTTGAAGGGGCCACCATCAACACCATCTCAATGCTGGCCATTGAAGACGTTATCGACGCCCTAAAATGGGGGCTTTCGGTGGGCGGGCTAAAGGGCATGCAGGCCCGGGCCGACGCCAACGCCAAAGTGATTGGCGACTGGGTTGAAACAACCGATTGGGTCGGGTTTTTGGCCCAAAATCATGATCAGCGCTCCAACACTTCGGTGTGTCTGACCATCATTGATCAGGCTGTGACTTCTTTGCCGCAACAAGAGCAGGTAGCGTTCGCCAAATCGCTTGTTGGCCTTTTGGACAATGAACAGGTGGCGTTTGATATCGGCTCCTACCGCGATGCCCCCGCGGGATTGCGCATCTGGTGCGGCTCAACGGTTGAAACCTCAGACCTTGAAGCCCTGACCCCCTGGCTTGACTGGGCCTTTGCCACCCGGAAATCCACTCTTTAAAAACACCGGTTTCCCGTCATGCCGGCGGGAAATTTTCACCATATATTTCTGGCGCCTTTATCGCGCTTTGCCGCTCTTTTCCTCACCCTGGCTTTTTTGCGCCAGCGGAAAAAGGAATAAGAAGCGAGTAACAAATGGAGGCCATAATGGCTAAAGTTCTCATTTCCGACAAACTGAGCCCAACCGCTGTAAAAATTTTCAAGGACAATAATATCGAAGTCGATTACCTGCCTGAAATCGGCAAGGACAAGGAAAAACTGGCCGAAATTATCGGCGACTATGACGGACTGGCCATCCGCTCGGCGACCAAGGTCACCGAAAAAATGCTCAAGGGGGCCGACAACCTCAAAGTGGTTGGCCGGGCCGGGATCGGGGTTGATAATGTTGATATTGGCGCCGCCACCGCCAAGGGGATAATTGTCATGAACACCCCGTTCGGCAATTCGATCACCACCGCCGAACACGCCATTACCCTGATGCTGGCTTTGGCGCGGCAAATTCCGGCGGCCGACGCCTCGACCAGAGCTTCCAAATGGGAAAAATCCCGCTTCATGGGGGTTGAGGTTACCAACAAGATTTTTGGTCTTATCGGGTGCGGCAATATCGGCTCGATCGTTGCCGAGCGCGCCCAGGGCCTCAAGATGAAAGTAATCGCTTACGACCCGTTTTTAACCCCCGAGCGCGCCCTTGCCCTCGGGGTGGAAAAGGTCGAACTGGATGATTTGCTGGCCCGCGCCGATTTCATTTCGCTCCATACCCCGCTGATCGAGGCCACCCGCAATATTATCGATGCGGCGGCCTTTGACAAAATGAAGCCCGGCATGCGCATCATCAATTGCGCCCGTGGCGGGCTGATTGACGAGGCGGCGCTCAAGGTGGCGCTTGAGAGTGGCCGGGTCAAGGGAGCAGCGCTTGATGTCTATCTCAGCGAGCCGGCAAAGGACAATCCGTTGTTTGAGATGGAAAATGTCATTTGCACCCCCCATCTTGGCGCCTCGACCAGCGAGGCCCAGGAGAATGTGGCCATTCAGGTCGCCGAGCAGATTTGCGCCTATCTCAACGCCGGCGAGATTACCAACGCCTTGAATTTCCCCTCCATTTCCGCCGAAGAAGCCCCGCACCTGACCCCGTTCGTCAGGCTGGCCGAAGTGCTCGGCTCGTTTGCCGGACAGGTAACGGAAACCGGGCTTAGCGGTATTCGCATCGAATATGAGGGGGAAGTGGCCGCCTTGAACACCAAGCCGATGAGTGCGGCCGCCCTTACCGGCCTGCTCACCCCGTTACTCGGGGATGTCAATATGGTTTCAGCCCCGGTCTTGGCCAATCAGCGCGGCATTCAGGTGGAAACAATTACCCGCGAACAGCAGGGGGCCTATGAAAATTATATCCGGGTCACCGTGATAAGCGAACGCCAGGAGCGCTCGATCGCCGGCACCATTTTTGGCAATGGCGACCCGCGCCTAATTCAGGTCAAGGGCATCAATATGGAGGCTGAACTGTCCCCAAACATGCTCTATATTACCAATGCCGACAAGCCCGGCTTTATCGGGCGGCTCGGCACCCTGCTCGGTGATTTGAAGATCAATATCGCCAACTTCAATCTTGGCCGGGTTAAAGAGGGAGCCGACGCGATTGCCCTGCTTAATGTTGACAGCCAGCTCTCCAATGAGCAATTGGATCAGATCAGGGAACTCGAAGGGGTGGTGCAGGTAAAAGCGCTGCGCTTTTAGAGGTTAACTCACCCCCCACCCCGACCCCTCCCCACCAAGGGGGAGGGGAGAAAAGGGGAACCCATAGCCCTCCCCCCTGTGGGGCAGGAACCCTAAAGCCCTCCCCCCTTGTGGCGGCAGGAGCCTGAATAACCCTCCCCCTTGTGGTGGAGAAACCTGAATAACCTCCCCCTGTGGGGCAGGAACCCTAAAGCCCTCCCCCCCTGTGGGGGAGGGTTGGTGGGGGGAAGCAACTATAATGAGGGAGGCCGATTTTGGCTCAGATTGAATATCACGACGCCGAAACCCCCTGGAGCGCCCTTAAGGGGGTCAAATCAATCCACCTGACCCCAGCCAACGCCCCGATTGTTGCCGAGATCATGGTTCCGGGGTCAAAAAGCGTTTCCAACCGGGCGCTTATCCTGGCCGCAATGGCGACAGGTCAAACCCGGCTTGACGGGCTGTTGCGTTCCGACGACACCTGGTGGTGCGCCGATGCCTTGAAACGGCTCGGAGTTGGGGTGGAGTTTGACGGCACCAGCGCCAAAATTTCCGGCATAGGTCGTACCCGGCCCAAATCGGGAGATCTGCATGTCGGCTCGGCCGGCACCATTGCCCGCTTTTTGCCGCCAATGCTCGCCGCCGGTGACAAGGGCAAATGGAAGATGAGCGCAAGCAAACAAATGAGCACGCGTCCGGTCGGCCCACTGTTTGAGGCCCTGCGCGCCGGTGGCGCAAAAATCGACTGTCTTGAAGAAGAGAACTGTTTTCCGGCAATCATTTATGGCGACAGTTTTAGCGGCGGCTCGCTTTCAATGTCGGGCGCGGTTTCATCCCAGTTCATCTCCGGGGTTCTGATGGGGGCGGCTCAGGCCCAAAAGGGGGTTGATTTGCGCGTTGAAGGGGGGATCGTTCAGAGCGAATATGTGGCGATAACCCTTGATGTCATGCGCCATTTTGGCGCCGATATCAAAGCGACACCGGATTTCACCCATTTCGCTGTTGCGCCAACCGGTTATGTCGCACGCGATCTGCTGGTGGAGGCCGACGCCTCGACCGCCACCTATTTCGCCGCTCTGGCCGCCCTGACCAGAGGTAGAATAGTGATGAAAAACCTCGGCATGAACACCCGCCAGCCCGATTATGGATTTCTGGAAATTCTTGAAAAGATGGGTTGTGTTGTTGAGCGTTCCGACACCGCCACCAGCGTTCAAATGAGCGGTCCGCTAAAGGGCGGTTTTACCATAAACATGCGCCCGCTCTCGGACGCCGCCCTGACCCTGGCCGCCCTCGCCCCGTTTGCCGATGGCCCGATCACCATAAAAGGGGTGGCCCATATCCGCCACCATGAGTGCGACCGGATATCGGCCATGTGTTTGTCCCTTTCCCAGCTCGGAATTAAGGTCGATGAGCATGAAGACGGCATGACCATTTATCCCGGCCAGCCGCGCTTTGGCGTTTTGGAAACCTTTGAAGACCATCGCATGGCCATGGCGCTTTCGGTTCTCGGAATTGGCGGGGCCGGAATTGAACTTGAAGAGCCCGGATGCGTTTCCAAAACCTGCCCGAGCTTTTTTGACCAGATGGCGGCCATTGGCATTGCAACAAAATTGATCAGATAGCCTTGTTCTCAGACCTTTGCCGGTTGCCCGCCGGCCACAGGTCTGATTGTGTTGGCGCAACCGGATGCTATATTCAAAACCGGATAGGCTCTAGAGCGTTTTCAGGATAAGTGGATACCACTTATCCTGAAAACGCTCTATATAAATAAATATTGGACAATGCGCGCGTGGGTCTGAAAAAACTTTGGAACAGGTTGAGCCTTACCCAGCAATTCGGGCTGATGGCCAGTATCGTGATGCTGGCCAGCATGGCGGTCATGGGCACATGGGTCGAGGATCAGATCGAAAAGGGAGTGACCACCAACGCCAGCGTGACCACGGCCCTGTTTCTGGACAGTTTCATCTCGCCACTGACCCAGGAGCTGAAAAACAGCGAAACCCTCTCCATCGGGCCGGTTCTGGCGCTTGATGAGGTCCTGGGCAAGCCGGACATCTTGAAACGGGTGTTTTCGGTCAAATTGTGGAAACCGGACGGGGTGGTTGCCTATTCCAATGATTTGTCGCTGGTTGGCGAGAAATTCCCGCTTTCCAAGGGACTGAAAACGGCGCTTGACGGACAAGTTTACTCCGACTTCAAGGAAAAAGGCACCAACATTCCCTTGCAGGGGGTGGCCCCCGGCCATCCGGTATTGGAAATTTACAGCCCGATCCGCGAGCCATGGACCGGCGAAATAATCGCGGTGATGGAATTTTATGAGGATGCGACCGGACTGGCCCAAACCATTAAGGGGGCGCGCCAGCAAAGCTGGCTGATGGTGGCGGCAACAACCCTTGTCATGGCTTTGGTACTGGTCGGCATCGTTCATTCCGGCACTGTTCTGATTGAACGCCAGCGCCGCTCCTTGCAAAAGGCGCTCGATGAAAATTCAACCCTTCTCAGGCGCATCGAACGCGCCAGCGGCCGTTCCGCCGAGTTGACGGAACGCCAGTTGCGCCGGGTCAGCGCCGATCTGCATGACGGCCCGGCCCAGCTCATCTCGCTGGCCGCGCTTCGTATCGGCAGCTTGACCCTGAAACATAATGACAAGAAAACACTTGGGGAAGTAACAGCGATTTCCTCGGCGCTCGACGAGGCGATGGGCGATATCCGCGCCATCTGCAAGGGCCTGTCATTGCCTGAAATTGAAAAACAATCCTTGAGCGAAATCATCAGGGCAGTTATCGGATCCCACGAAGCCCATAGCGCAACAAATGTCGCGCTTGAATTACCCGACATGAATATCGAGCTGGAGCCGCATGTAAAGATCTGCATTTACCGCTTTGTCCAGGAGGGGCTCAACAATGCCTTTCGCCATGGTGCCGGCCGCGGGCAGCGGGTTGTCGCAACGCTGAGTGAAGACAATTGCCTGCAAATAAGCGTTTATAATGATTTTGCTGCCGCCGAGCAAAAAACCGAGCTTGATCAGAACTCAAAAACGCTGGAAAGTTCTGGATTGGGCCTGATCGGCCTGCGCGAGCGGGTCGAGGCGCTGGGCGGCGATTTTTCTTTTGAATGTTCGCAAGAAAAAGGGGCCCATTTGCAAATGAGCGTCAATCTGGGCGTAAGGATAAATTAATGACCAAAAAAATCCGCATGATCGTTGTCGATGATCACCCGCTTTATCGCGACGGGGTGGTGCGCACCCTGCACGATTCAGGACTGATCGATGTGGTTGGCGCTGGAGCCGACTGCGCCTCGGCGGTAAAACTGGGTGTTGATTTATGTCCCGATGTGGCGCTGGTCGATATCTCGATGCCCGGGGGCGGGCTTGAGGCGCTAAGCCAGTTGGTCGCCAAACAACCCGACACCAAAGTGATCATGCTCACGGTTTCAGAGAGCGACAATGACGTGCTCAGCGCGCTTAATTCAGGCGCCAGCGGCTATGTTTTAAAAGGGGTCAGCGGGTCACAACTGATCGAGATTGTCACTTCGGTTGCCGCCGGCGGCTCCTATGTTTCCCCGCAACTGGCGGCACGGGTCTTGGTGGCGATGCAAGAAGGGGGCAGCGACCCCAAACGTTCGGTGGTTGAGGATTTGACCCGGCGCGAAGAGCAGATATTGCGCCTGGTTTCAAAAGGAAAAAGCAACAAGGAAGTGGCGATCGAACTCGATTTGCAGGAAAAAACCATCAAACATCACATGACTTCTATCCTGCAAAAGCTCAAGGTGCGTAACAGGGTGGAGGCGGCGGTTCTGGCCAAGGATATCTGGACCTGACAAAACTGTTTTCAGGGGCGACTATTAAAAGGCCGAGTTCAGGCGCTGATAATCCCTTTTGGTTACCGGACGCCGGATGATTATGTCGTTATTGGGCCCTTCAAGGATATATTCGCCGTCTTCTATGCGCTCCTGCCAGCCATCGGAATATTCAATTTCAATATTTTCGCCCTCGCGTTGCGCTTTAACGATCCTTGAGCCATTGCGCAGCGATGATAAAAATTCCGAAAGATTTGCCGGACGTATCGCGCCACGATGATTTTCAATCTCCTGGCTGTTTTCGTCGCCCGCGGAACTGCCCCCGCCACTGTCATCGTCTGAATTGGGGCTTTGGCTATTATTGTTCGGACTGCTGTCCGGCACATCAGCCATGTCACCACCCGGATTGCTGTCCGCCATATCAGGCATATCGCCACCCGGATTGCCAATTGGGCTGTCTTGCGAACCATTTCCCGAATTACTCAGTGGCTTATCAGGCATATCACTGCCCGAATTGCCGCCAGAACCACTCCCCGCGCCAAAGCCATCACTGGCGCTATTGGCGACACCATCGCTCATCTTGCCATTATCGCTGGCATAGGCGGCGCTGGATTTGAGCACCAGGCCATTTCCCCCCAGTTCAAGGCTGACCGGAACGAGCACAAGCGCGGCAAGCACAGACAGCCGGGCGGCGTTGCCCAGTAAAAATGCCGTCACTGCAATTCGTGTTTTTATTGAAGAAGCCATTTGAATTCCTTTGGCCCGGAAGTATCACAAAGGAAATGCTATAAATTGAAGTTTTGTGTCTCCAGACCGGTTCAATACGGCTTTTTTAATCAGAATAACCGGGACATGAAAAGAGGCAGCGGACCAATGCCATGATTTTTAGACCACAAACCGGCACAGCGCCGGACCATGGTCTGATGATTTTCAGGCAAAATCCCGACTAAAGGCCGGGCGCTGACCAAGTCTTAATTTGGCGTTGCCGTGAAATGGAAAACCCCATCCTCAAGCGTAACTTTAACCTTCATATCCACCATGCGCGCCAAAAGTCCGCAATAAAATGGCTGGATCGAGCGCGCATCGACCCCATCATGCGGGTTGCCGGCGATCAAATCCTCAACCCCGGCGGGTATCAGCGTCTTATGTTTCTTTTCCAGCGTGCCCATTGCTTTGATATCGATGATTTCGCGGCCGGTCTCGCCGCGCATCTCAACCGTTACAATCCCGCCGCGCGGCACCGACCCCGCGGCAATAATCAGCATGTTCATCAACAGCTTGCCCTTGTTTTTGGGCACCATGACCGGATCAATCCGCCAATCCAGATCGGCCTTTTCAATGTCAAACAACAATTCCGCCACCCGCCCGCATTCGCGCGTATCGAATTGGGTGCCCGCCATTGAGGAAGCCCCATAGGCCAGACGCGCGAACTCCAGTTTGGCCAGCGATTGCTTTGCCGCATTCTTGATCAGATCATGCGCCATGTCGGCCATTTCTTTCTGGGCCGGATCATCGAGCGCTTCCAGGCCATTTCCGATTGCCCCCACCGGGTTGATCAGATCATGACAGACGCGCGAACACAGCATCGCTGCCAGATCGGGCGCACTCAACTCGATAATATCTTTCATCGCTAATCAAACTCCGTTAGGGGAATCACTTGGTGGTGCAACATGAACCTGTTTTTTTGCGCGGGCAATATTTTTGTTTGACCATCAAAAAAACTTTTGACTGTTTTATTCTGGGCTGCATTCTTTGATACTGGCTTTTACGTACCATACCAATAATAACTTTAAATAATAAAATCAATTTTTATTTATCAGGAATCAAAAAACAACATCGTGCCTGTGAGAAATACGGGGCCTTACCAGTTAAATCATCATTAAAATAATATATTTCTATAAGCGTGTTGTTTTATATAATAAAATTAGTTTTTATCATGAAGTTGCGGCCAGTTGTCATAGGCCTTAATCCGAGTGCTCTTGTCGGTTAGATTGAACGCATCGCGATTTGAAAATGAATAAAACAGGAAAAGCCTGTCATTGAGCACCGCATAGATCAGCGGATTGCCCTCGGACAAAAACCCGCGCGCCAGCGACATGGTGCCAAAACCGCCAAACTGCGGCGCATAGATTTGCGGGTTTTTGTAAAAAACCTCCATATTGGCCTCGGACGCAAAATACCATGGCACCCCGTTCCAGAACAATTCGAATTCCGGTTTGCCCTTCAAAGGTGCTTTTTCGGTAAAATATGAAACCGGATCATACCCGCTCATTGCCACCCCCGACAGCGGGTCGACCACGATATCAGGAACGATATTCGAGGTGGCCGCCAAAGCCGCCCCGCCCGCAACAAGACCGGCCAGGACAAGCCCCGCCAACGCCAATTTCTTGCCCGCGCCAGCCAGCAGGCGAAAAATCCGTTTCATGATTAAGATTTGTTTACCCGTTTGCTCCATCATAGCCGCGATTAACAATTATTTGCTGTGAACGATTAGTGCCAAACAGTTAAGGGTTTAACTTGCCTGGCATGAAATTCGTTTCAGCCTAGAATTAAATGGTTGAGATTTTCGTTACAAACACGAAAACCCGCCAGAGTGATACGAGGCCAAAACATTATGTGCAGACAATTTGGAAAAATAATTATCCTGGTCATGGCCCTTTTTGCCTTTCCTGCCACCTCCTGGGCACAAGGCGCGGTTTCCCAGACCTATTCGGGCGAAGAGCTTGTCAGCGCCGGCCAACAGTTTTTCGGCTCGATTTCCCAGGGACTGGCCGCAGTTGTTGAACGTGCGGTTTCCCAGTTTGGTCAGCCCAACGCCTATATTCTGGGCGAAGAGGGTTCCGCCGCCCTGATTGGTGGCGTCAGATATGGCGAAGGGCAAATGTATACCCGCAATGCCGGCCAGCTTGAACTTTTCTGGCAAGGGCCCACAATCGGCTTTGACATTGGCGGCGATGGCTCCTCGGTAATGATGCTGGTTTATAATCTGCCGGCGGTTCAGGCTATTTTTGATCGTTACCCAGGCATTGACGGCACCGCCTATATCGTTGGCGGTTTTGGAATGACGGTTTTAAAACGGCGCAATGTGGTGATTGTGCCCATTCGCTCCGGGGTCGGGGCCCGGCTCGGCATTAATGTCGGCTATCTCAAATTCACCCGCGACCCGACCTGGAACCCGTTTTAAAAGGGACAGGAGCATAGCGACCAACGGCGGGATTATTTTTATGCCTCGCGGGGCGCACCGGATTTGTCACGACGCGCTAAAACCGCGCTGCTCCAAATCCTGCCCCTGCGGCGGCGCGCCGGGCTACCGACGGCTCGCTCTTCGCTCGCGAATTCTTTTCCCATTCAAATTCTCTTTTGTCATTGCGAGCGCACTCCTTCATGGTGAGCCCTCACAGTGAGCTTGTCGAACTGCGAACCACGATGGAGGGCGCGCGCCAATCCAGTCAAAGCTTGAAAACTTCGCAAGCCGCCCTGGATTGCTTGTTCGCTTACGTTCCTTGCAATGACAAGGAGAAATATTGCGCCTCACCCCAACATGCTCCTGCGGCTCGCGTTAAAGCTCGCTGAGGCTTCGCCTCATGTCTTTTTCCATTCCCTGTATGGGCACCACCCATGGCGGGGGTGCCGGGGAAGCGGGTGCAACCCGCGACGGCGGCGCGCATAAAAGAG
>UOEO01000023.1_pt1 | contig 11356 bp, 8 predicted proteins | sample 1989881 | NCBI WGS metagenome assembly UOEO01 (sample SAMEA4712198, study PRJEB27164) | hydrothermal vent metagenome | biome: marine basaltic hydrothermal vent biome; feature: marine hydrothermal vent; material: mineral | place: Pacific Ocean | collected 2011-06-14/2011-07-23 | depth 1691 m
CCCTCATCCTGAGCTTGTCGAAGGAGGGCGCGCGGCAATCCAGTTTTTTCAAGCCCCACGGCAAACCGCCCTGGATTGCTTCGTCGCGCTGCTTCTCGCAATGACGAAAAAGAGCGAGCCGCACTTGCCTCGTCCTCCTTTTCCCATTTTTATATGGGCACGTTCCTCGGCGGGGGTGCCGGGGACGGGAGCGCAGCGACCAACGCCGGCGCGCATAAAAAATCCCAAATAGCAGCCAAACATTAACTGTTAGGGTTAATGCTTCACTAACAAACCTGAAATCAAATGGTTAACACCGCGTTTTGCTTGCCTTTGCTCTGTTTAAGGCTAGCTTGTGCCATGCGTGTCATCTCGTTGGGACTTGTCCCAAACGGGCGCGATACGTACCTGCGGAACTTCTCAGGTCCGCCGCAATTCCTGAGTCCGCAGGCTCGCTGGTCCGGTAAACGGTTGGAGTGGCCTCTTCGATAAACCGTTACCGGACCAGTACTAATTCTTTGCTAAAAATTCTTTGCAAAAAAAAGCCCGCAATTCCATCAGGAACTGCGGGCCTTTTAAATTGCGGACCTTTTAAAATGCGGGCCTTTTAAATTGCCGTATAGGAAAATCTATTTGATTTTGGTTTCCTTGAACTGAACGTGCTTGCGCACTTTCGGGTCATATTTGCGCTGCGTCATCTTCTCGGTCATGGTGCGCGCATTCTTTTTGGTTACGTAGAAAAATCCGGTGTCAGCGGTTGAAACCATCTTGACCTTGATGGTGTTTGCCTTGGCCATATTTGTTTATCCTGAAATAGCGGCGAAAATCGTGGCTGTGTTCGTTGATACACGCCATAAAACTTGGCCGCAAACTAGTGAATTGGCATCAAATGTCAAGCAAGGGAATATCAAGTCTGGCCCATTTATGCAATTGGTGGCGCTTATCGTCTTTTTCTTGTTGTGAATTTTTGTTTTGTCCGCCGGCCCGGCGTGGTTTTGCGCCCTTTTGTTCCCGAACGGGCAGGCGGGGTTACCCTTTCTCCTTCAGACAATAATTCAAACCTGAGTGCTCCGGCCATTGGCGCCGCCTCTATCAGACGCACGACAACATCATCGCCGAGGCGAAAGCGCTCCCCGGTTTTTTCCCCGATCATGGCTTGTTGTTCTTCAATATGGCGAAAATAGTCCCGCCCCAAACTGGCGGCAGGGACAAATCCATCAGCTCCGGTTTCATTGAGCCTGACAAACAGACCCGAGCGGGTAATCCCGGAGATTTTTCCGGCAAATTCAGCGTTGACCTTTGAGGAGAGATAGTGGGCGATCAGCCGGTTCACAGTTTCGCGCTCCGCCGCCATCGCCCGGCGCTCGGTGGCCGAAATATGCTGGGCTATTTCACCAAGCTTTTGCGTCTGGGAAGCGGCAAGCCCATCTTCGCCCAGTTTAAGGGCAAAAATCAGGGCGCGGTGGACGATCAGATCGGCATAGCGCCGGATTGGTGAGGTGAAATGGGCATATTGGGCAAGGCTGAGCCCGAAATGGCCGTAATTTTCAGAACTATATTCCGCCTGGGCCTGGCTGCGCAGCACCATTTCGCTTACCTGGTGCATTTTCTCGCTGTTTTTAACCTTTGCGAGCACTTGGTTGAAATGGCCCGGATTGATCTGTTGCGATTTTGAAAAACTCAAGGAGAGCGAGGCTAGAAAATCGCGTAGCGCGACCAGTTTTTCTGCCCCCGGCTGGTCATGAACCCTATAAATCAGTTCCATGCGCTGCTTGTCGAGTGTCTGGGCGGCGCAGACATTGGCCGCAACCATCATCTCTTCGATCAAGCGCATGGCTTCAAGCCGTTCGGGCACGAAAATCCGCTTGACCGAACCATCTTCATCAACAATTATCTTGCGTTCGGGCAAATCAAGATCAAGCGGCCCCCGCTTGTCACGTGCTTTTGCCATTGCCCGATAGGCGTCAAACAAGGGCGCAAGGATAGTTGCAACCAGCGGGGCGGTTTTTTCGTCCGGCTGGCCGTCAAAGGCGTTCTGGGCCTCTTTATAGCTTAACGAGGCGGCGCAATTGATCATTACCCTGTGGAAACCATGTTCAAGCCTTTGTCCGTCCTTGTTTATGATCAGGCGCAAGGCGAGCGCCGGGCGGTCCACACCCTCTTTAAGCGAGCATAAATCGTTGGAAATGCGCTCGGGCAGCATCGGCACCACCCGGTCGGGGAAATAAACCGAATTGCCGCGCAAATAGGCCTCTTTATCCAAAGGAGAGCCGGGGGTGACATAGGCGGCGACATCGGCAATGGCGATATGGATTATATGGCCGCCAGAATTTTTCGGGTCGTCATCAGGTTGTGCATGAACCGCGTCGTCATGGTCCTTGGCGTCGGCTGGGTCAATGGTGACAAAGGGGATGTCGCGCCAATCCTTGCGCCCCTTCATTGTGGCTTGTTGGGCCTCTTTGGCGGCGCGCAATACAGCGGGCGGGAAACGATGGGGTATTTCCAGATTATAAAGCGCAATCATGCTCATGGCGCCCTCGGAAGTCGGATTGCCCAGGCTGGCAATGACCTTGGCCTCCGGGATCATCAGCCGCCCGCGAGCATTGACCTCCACTTCCACCAGATCACCATCCTTGGCTTTTCCAAGATCGCCGGGGCGGATGCGCATTTCCTTTTGCTTGCGCTCAACCGGGATCAGGCGCGCCCCGTCATTGTCCATCCTGACAATGCCGATCCGGGCCCGCCTTGGTTTGGCTAAAACCTTCATCGGCCGGGCGCTGTAGGAGGGCGGGGATCCTTCGTCGCTAAAAATTCGCGCCAAGACCCTGTCCCCCGGGGCCGGCACCGTCCGCTCATTACGCCTGGTTTCAATTCTGATTACCGGCGGCTCGCCTTGTTTTTCGTCCCAATTGGCCGGATAGGCAATCATATCATCCGGGTCGGCGTCGGGGGGGATATCTATAACCGTCACCGAAGGCAACGCCCTGGCGTGGCTAAGCGATTTTCCCTTGCGCGCAATCAGCCCTTCGTCTTCCATCTCGCGAACCAACGCCTTGAACGGGGCGCGCAGATCGCCACTAATGGCGAAATACCGGGTCAGGTCGCGTTTGCTTTTTAGCGCCGGATTAACTTTCAGCGCTTGAAGAATTTCAGCTTTTGCAGGCAGGTTTCCCGGTTTCGCACCGGATGAATTCCGGGCCATCATACAATCCTTTTAAGCCTTTTTGGCCGCAGGTTTGGCTGCGGCTTTTTTTGCTGGCTTTTTTGCTGGCTTCTTTGTGGCGGCTTTTTTTGCAGGTTTCTTGACGGTTTTTTTTGCTGGCTTCTTTTTGCCGCCCGCGGCCGCCTTGGCGGCGATCATTTCCAGCGCCTTTGTCAGCGTTACTTCTTCCGGCGCAAGATCCTTGGGCAGGGTGGCATTGATTTTGCCATAATTGACATAAGGGCCATAGCGCCCGTCCTTGACCGTAACCGCCCCGCCATCGGGGTGCTCGCCCAAAGCCTTGAGAATTGTTGCCCCGTTGCGCCGTCCGCCCGAAGCAGCCCGGGCCGCCAAAAGATCAACCGCCCGGTTGAGCCCGACCGAAAACACTTCCTCAATGTCACTCAAATTGGCGTATTTGCCCTCATGCAAAATAAACGGTCCATAACGGCCCAGCCCGGCGCTGATCGCGCCACCATCTGGGTGCTCGCCCACCTGGCGCGGCAAAGAGAGCAATTTCAGCGCCTTTTCCAGGTTGATGCTTTCAGGAGCCCAGCCCTTGGGGAGCCCGCAGCGTTTGGCCTCCTTGCCCTCGCCCATTTGTACATAGGGGCCAAATCTGCCCGATTTCAAAACGACATCAAGCCCGGTTTCAGGGTGCTGGCCCAAAACATTGTCCGCGTCCGTTGCGTCAGCCGCATTGCCGTTGGCCGCGTCGGCCAATTGATGGGTATGGCGGCAATCAGGATAGTTTGAACAGCCGATAAAAGCGCCATATTTGCCCAGCTTGAGCGAAAGCTTGCCCTCGTTGCAGGTCGGGCACAGGCGCGCATCCTTGCCATCCTCGCGCGGTGGAAAAATATGGTCGGCCAACAAATCGTTGAGAGCGTCAAGAACTTCGGAAACCCTTAAATCCTTGGTCTCATTGATATGGGCGCTGAAATCGATCCAGAAACGGCGCAGCACATCCTTGTAGTCAACTTCTCCGGCCGAAACCTGATCCAGTTGCCTTTCAAGATCGGCGGTAAAATCAAACTCGACATATTTGCTGAAAAAACTGGTCAAAAAGGCGGTGACCAGACGGCCGCGATCTTCAGCGATCAAGGCGCGCTTTTCCAGCCGCATGTAATTGCGATCCTGCAATACTGAAATGATCGAAGCGTAGGTCGAGGGACGCCCGATCCCCAGCTCTTCCATTTTTTTGATCAAACTGGCTTCACTGAAGCGGGCCGGGGGCTGGGTGAAATGCTGCCCGGTTTCGCATTTTTTCAATTCCAGCTGATCACCAACGGCAAGCAGCGGCAATTGATTATTGTCCTCATCGTCTTTTTTGCTGTTTGCCTGCGCCCCGTAAAGAGCAAGAAATCCGTCAAATTTGATTACCGAACCGGCGGCCCTGAGCATGATGGCAGGGTTTGAACCCACAATTTTTATGTCGGCGCTGGTGCGTTCAATTTCAGCGGCGCGCATCTGGCTGGCCAGGGTGCGCCGCCAGATCAACTGATAAAGCTTGTGCTGGTCAGCATCGATATGGCGCAAAGTGTCGGGATGGCGCAGCAGATCGGTGGGCCTTATCGCTTCGTGCGCTTCCTGGGCGTTTTTGGCCTTGGTCTGATATAGGCGCGGCTTTTCCGGCAAATATTGCTCGCCAAAATTCTTGGCGATCGAGCGCCGGGTCGCCGAGATTGCCTCCGGGGCGATTTGTACCGCGTCGGTCCTCATATAGGTAATGACGCCGATGGTTTGTCCGCCGACATCGACCCCCTCATAAAGCCTTTGGGCAATGCGCATGGTGCGCGCCGGGGCAAACCCGAGCCTGCTCGAGGCGTCCTGTTGCAGGGTCGAGGTGGTGAAGGGGGCGTATGGATTGCGTTTGGTGGGCTTTTTGTCAAGCGCTGCCACCACATGCTTGCCGGCAATGATCGCCTGTTTGATGGTATCGGCGTATTCACCGGTTTTTATGTCCATCTTGTCGGTTTTTTTGCCGTCAATGGAAAAAACCCGGGCCTCGAAATCCTTGCCTTTTTGAGAAAATATGCTGTTGACCGACCAATATTCCTGGGGCTTGAAATTCTCTATTTCGCTTTCCCGGTCGCAAACCAGCCTTAAGGTTACCGATTGTACCCGCCCGGCGGAGCGCGAGCCGGGCAGCTTGCGCCATAATACCGGCGACAGATTGAACCCGACCAGATAATCAAGCGCTCTTCGGGCCAGATAGGCGTCAACCAGATCAGCATCGATTTCGCGTGGGGACTGCATGGCCGCGCTGACCGCGGACTGGGTTATGGCGTTGAAAACCACCCTTTTTACCGGTTGACCCTTGAGCGCCTTTTTCTGCTTTAGTACTTCCAGAACATGCCAGGAAATGGCTTCTCCTTCGCGGTCCGGGTCGGTTGCCAATATCAATTCGGAAGAGTTTTTTACCGCCTTTGCGATCTCGGCCATGCGTTTTCGAGCGCCCGCATCCAGATCCCAGCTCATGGCGAAATCCTCATCCGGGCGCACCGAGCCGTCCTTGGCCGGCAGATCGCGCACATGTCCGACGCTGGCCAGAACCTGATAATCATTGCCCAGATATTTGTTGATTGTCTTGGCCTTGGCCGGACTTTCAACGATAACCACTTTCATTTTGCCTGAATGCTCCACACGAGGAAGGCGCAAATCATTGTTGTTGCGCCGTTCAAATCTAAATTATCCGGCTCGATTTCGGCGCAAATCATTTTACAAATCATTTTGATGAGAAATGAGCGAACGGGTGCGCAACATGGTGAATGGCGTTGCCAGTGTCAATCACCCGCTGCCGCTAGAATGCAAAAACAGCTCATTTGGCCGTTCAATTAATCGCATAGCGCCACCAATTGTCCGCTTGCCCGCTCGATGCGCCCGGCCAGATCAAGTTCGAGCAATATCGAAAGAACCGCGGGCGCCGACAGGCCCGAGGCAGTGATCAATTCGTCAATCGGGGTCGGGGTAACGCTAAGAGCATTTATGACACGCTGGCGCTCATTGTCACAAACTTCCGGCTCCGCGCCAATATTCTCCTGGTCCGGTTCAAAGCCGTTTTGCTGTTCCAGGGCGAACAGATCGGGCTCCCTGCTGCCTCCTTGCGCCAATTCCTCGATGATGTCGGCGGCGGAAATAACCAGTTTGGCCCCCTCCTGAATGAGTTTGTTGGTTCCAGCGGCGCGCGGGTCCATTGGCGAGCCGGGCACCGCAAAAACTTCGCGGTTTTGTTCCAGCGCCAGCCGGGCGGTAATCAGCGAGCCCGAGCGGTTTGCCGCCTCAACAACCATTATCCCCCGGCACAGGCCGGAAACCAGCCGGTTGCGGCGCGGAAAATCACGCGCGCGCGGCTCGTGGCCCATTTTCATCTCGGAAATCAGCAATCCGCCATTGTCAACAATATCATGGGCCAGAGCGGTATTTTCCTCCGGGTAGATAAAATCCAGCCCGCCGGCGAAAACCGCAATGGTGCCGCTTTTCAATGCTGCATTGTGGGCGGCCGCGTCAATGCCGCGCGCCAGACCGGAAACTATGCAAAACCCCGCTTCCCCGAGTTCAGCGGCAATTTTCATGGTAATTTTGCGCCCCGAGGCCGAAGCGTTGCGCGCCCCGACAATGGCGATTTTCTTGTCATTGTTGTCATGGTCGCCGATAATGGTCAAAAGCGGCGGCGCGGCATGGATATATTGCAGCAAAACCGGGTAATCCGGTTCACCAATGGCGACCAGCCTTGCCCCGAATTGTTCTATTCGCCCAATCTCGGCTTCAGCCTCTTCAATAGAGGCAATCCTGGGGGCGGATTTACCACCACCCTTAAGGGTCAGTTCAGGCAGGGCTTCAAGGGCGTTTTGAGCCGACCCGAAGCGGTTGATCAACTGGCGGAAAGTTGCAGGCCCGACATTTAAGGAACGGATCAGTCGCAACCATGAAAGGCGCTGATTGTCGCTTAAAATATTTGCTGTCTTGGGGGAGCCATACATGATCTATTTATCGGGTGCTCCCGATTTGCCGGATGAGCCAATTTTGGGCTCGCTTCCGTTTAGCAGCCGTTTGATGTTTTCGCTATGGCGGTAAAACAACAGCACGCTCAGTCCAAGGGCGGTCAAACCAAGCGCCCAGCCGGATAGAAAATATGAGAATACCGGCGCGGTGGCAGCGGCAACAAGAGCGGCAAGCGAGGAATAGCGAACGACAAGCGCCATAAACAGCCAGATGGCGCAAAAGATCAGCCCGACCGGCCAGAAGAGCGCCAGCAGCGCCCCGATCATGGCGGCGACGCCCTTGCCGCCCTTGAAGCTGAGCCAGACGGGAAATATATGGCCGACAAAAGCTGAAAAACCGGCGATCATGGCCGCCGCTTCACCAAAAAAATAGCGCGCCAGCAATACCGCAAGCGCCGCCTTGCCCGCATCAAGCACAAGAGTTGCCCCCGCCAGCGATTTGTTGCCGGTGCGCAAGACATTGGTCGCCCCGATATTGCCCGACCCGATTTTGCGCACGTCCCCAAGCCCGGCCATGCGGGTCAGCAACAGACCAAAGGGAATGGAGCCGAGCAAATAGCCGACAAGAGCGGCAACCAGAACAGAAATTTCCATCAGGCTTTTTCTCCCTCATATTTATAAACCAGCCTGCCGCCAACATAGGTTGCCATTATTTTGGCGCTGAAGCGCGCGTCTTCAAACGGGCTGTTTTTGGAGCGTGAAATGATGCTGTTTGCGCTTGCAACCCATGGATAATCAAGATCAGCCAGCAAGAAATCAGCCGGAGCGCCCGGGCTCAGCCGCCCCGAGGCCAGTTTTAGAATTCGGGCCGGATTAATGGTCATGGCGGCCAAAATAGTTTTCAGCTCAACATCCCCGGAATGAACCAGGCGCATGGCGGCGCTAAAAAGGGTTTCCAGCCCTATGGCGCCAAAAGCGGCCTCGGCGAACGGGCGACGCTTGACCTCGACATCCTGCGGGTCGTGCCCGGAATGGATGGTGTCAATCACCCCCGATTTCAAACCGGCAACCAGAGCCATGCGGCTCTCTTCGCTTCCCAGCGGCGGATCCAGTTTGAAAAAGGTGCGATAAGAGCCGATATCAATTTCATTCAGGCAAAGATTGTTGATTGAAATCCCGGCGCTGACATTGGCGGTTTTTTGCCGCGCCCCGGCCATGGCCTCCAGTGAGGCCGGGGTGGAAATCTGGGCGGCGTGATAGCTTGCCCCGGTAATTTCAGCCAGGGCCAGGTCGCGCATCAGGGGGATGGATTGGGCTTCAGGGGCAATGCCTTTAAGACCAAGGGTTGTCGCAAACAGCCCTTTGTTCATCACCCCCCCTCCACTAAGGCCATAATCGGACAGGTGATGAATGACCGGCATCTCAAAGTTTTTTGCGTAGTAAAAGGCGTGCCTGAGTAGCGCCGCCGACTGGATGGAACGGCGTCCATCGCTCAAGCATATCGCTCCGGCCTCCTTGAGCAGGCCGAATTCGCATATTTCCTTACCTTCAAGGCCCTTGGTGATTGCGGCTGAAACAAGGATATTGACTAATGAGTTGGCCTCGGCGCGCCGGATGATGAAATCAACCACCGCGCCATCATCGATTACCGGCATGGTGTCGGGCATGCAGACAAATGAGGTGACCCCGCCGGCGGCGGCGGCCTGGGCGGCGCTGGAAAGGGTTTCGCGATATTCGCGCCCCGGCTCTCCGGTGAAAACCCGCATGTCGATCAGCCCGGGAGCCAGCAGCATGCCTTTGGCGTCTATGATTTGCGCCCCCTCGGGCGCGCCGGGGCTGGCCCCGGCGGTGCGCGCGCTGATCAGGCCATTTTCAACCAGCAATGCGCCTGTGGCGTCAAACCCGGAAGCGGGGTCGACAATATGGGCGTTTTTGATCAAAAGCGGTTTCATTGCATAGCCTTGGTGTTTTTGTTGAGCAGCGCATCGAGAACCGCCATGCGCACCGCCACCCCCATTTCCACCTGTTCGGTAATCACGGAACGTTCGCTGTCGGCAATTTCAGGGTCGATTTCAACCCCGCGGTTCATAGGGCCGGGATGCATGATTATCGCGTCGGGCTTGGCGTTTTTGAGTTTTTGTTCGTTCAGACCATAAAAATGATAATATTCGCGCTCCGAAGGCACCAGCGCGTTTGATGAGCGCTCTTTTTGCAGCCTGAGCATCATCACCACATCGACCCCTTTTAGCCCCTCATTCATGTCGGTGAAAACTTCGCTGCATAATTGCTCGATCCCGGCGGGCAAAAGCTGGCGCGGCGCGATTACGCGCGTTCTCACATTCAATGCACCCAGCAGCGCCAGATTGGAGCGCGCAACCCGTGAATTAACCACATCCCCGCAAATGGCCACCGTGAGCCCGGAAATGCGCCCCTTGTGGCGGCGAATGGTCAGGGCATCCAAAAGCGCCTGGGTTGGATGTTCGTGCGCGCCATCCCCGGCATTGATTACCGAGCAGCTTGTTTTTTGTGACAATAATTCCACCGCCCCGGCCGAAGCGTGACGGACAACAATTACATCGGGCTGCATGGCGTTAAGGGTAACGGCGGTGTCGATCAGGGTTTCCCCCTTGTTGATCGAGGAGGTTTTGAGCGCCATGTTGACCACCAGCGCCCCAAGGCGCTTGCCGGCAATTTCAAAGCTGGCCTGGGTCCGGGTCGAGTTTTCAAAAAACAGATTGATCTGGGTTTTGCCGGCAAGGGGCGGATGGTCCTGGCGCGGTTGGCGCGAAACGGGGACCATGGCCTGGGCCCTGTCCAAAAGATTGACGATATCGTTCTGGTCGAGTTGGGAAATGGACAATAAATGCCGGTGCGAAAAAGCAACTGAAAATACGCCATGCTCGCCAGGCTGGCTGGATCTGCTTGTGGATGGATTTGCTTGCGGCTGCTTTGCCATTTTGCTCCAGACCCTGATTTGCAAAAAACGCTTACCTCAGGGACACCCCCTAGAGCAATAGCCAAGCCAATTATGGAGCTCTTTCCCTTTGTCCGGCCCCTTTATCCGGCAAACTGAACCGCCGCCGCAATAATCAGCGGCAGGGTGACAAAGGAGGCCAGAACCTGGGCGGTTGAGGTGGCGGCATAAAGTTCGGCGTCCCCGCCCATGGTGCGGGCCAGTACATAGCCATTGACCGCCGTTGGCACCGCGGCGGCAATGATGACGATGACGAACTGCATCCCCGAAACCCCGAACAACATGGCCAGCACCCCCGCAATTGCCGGGTTGAGCAGAAGTTTTAGCGCGCTGGCGACAAATACTTCCTTGCCCGAGGAAAGCATGGCGCGCCAGCGCAGCCCCGCCCCCATGGCCAACAGCGAAACTCCCAGCGCCCCGCTTCCCAAAAGATCAAGTGTGGTAAACACCGGGTCGGGCATCACGAAGCCGGACAGCTTGATCGCAATTCCGATTAAAACGCCAAGTATCAGCGGGTTGCGCGCAAGGTTCAATAAAATTGCGCCGCTGGTGAATTTCTTTTTGCCGGCATAGGTGATCAGAACCAGGATATTGACCACATTCAAATAGGGCGCCATGGCGGCAAAAGCGATCGCGATTACCGACAGTCCGGTCTCACCATATAGCTTGTCCACTATCGCCAGGGCGATAAAGCCGTGCCAGCGGGTCGAGGTCTGAAAAACAGTGGTAAAGGCGGGCCCTTTTACGTTGAGCAGTTTTTCCAGCGGAATGCGCGCCAGCCAGACAATAATGGTTATTATGATTACCAGCGCCAGCAGGGTCATGGCAAATGGGGCCAACTCGCCGAATGAGAGGGTTGAGCGGGCCAGGGTGGTGATCAAAAGGGCGGGAAAAAGCAGCCAATAGGCAATCAGTTCAACCCCGCGCCATTGCTCGAGCGGAATAAAGCCGGATTTGCGCAAGGCAAAGCCTAAAATGATGATCGCGAAAATCGGCAGCAGGGAGGTAATGACGACAAGCATGCGCAAGGAGCTCAAAAAACATGATGGATGGGAGGCGCGAAAAAAGCGCTGCGTGATTCTGTTTTACAGAGATAAAGTCAACAAGAGAAGGCGCTGCGTATTTATAGGGTCAAGCCAGCCAGTTGACCTTGCGGCAATGGGCGTCGGCACGCGCCAAAAGCCGCTTCTGGCCACCCGGCCATAGTTTCAAGCTCAGGGATGGGCCCTTTTCGGGCTGACTTTCAAACGCCAGCCA
>UOEO01000091.1_pt1 | contig 11047 bp, 9 predicted proteins | sample 1989881 | NCBI WGS metagenome assembly UOEO01 (sample SAMEA4712198, study PRJEB27164) | hydrothermal vent metagenome | biome: marine basaltic hydrothermal vent biome; feature: marine hydrothermal vent; material: mineral | place: Pacific Ocean | collected 2011-06-14/2011-07-23 | depth 1691 m
GTGTTTTTGCAAATGGCGGTGGTTTTGACCCACGGCGCCTCCAAGCCGGTGATCAAGGTCGGCCGGGTTGCCGGTCAGTTCGCCAAGCCGCGCTCCGCTGACACCGAAACCATTGACGGGATCGAGCTGCCCTCTTATCGCGGCGATATCATCAATGGTATCGGCTTTGACCCCGGCGCGCGCATCCCCGACCCCGAACGCATGATCATGGCCTATCGCCAGTCGGCGGCCACCCTTAATCTGTTGCGCGCTTTTGCTTCCGGCGGCTTTGCCGATCTGGCCCGGGTTCACGAATGGACCACCGGCTTCATGAAGCAAAGCGAGTTCTATCCGCGTTACAAGGAAATAGCCGACAAGATCGAGGACGCCATCAAGTTCATGGCCGCGCTGGGGATGACCTCGGACAATGTTCCGGCGCTAAGAACCACTAATTTGTTCACCAGCCATGAGGCTTTGCTGCTTGGCTATGAAGAGGCATTGACCCGACGCGATTCAATCACCGACAAATATTACGCCACCTCCGGCCATATGCTGTGGATTGGCGATCGCACCCGCCAGCCCGATGGCGCCCATGTCGAGTTTTTCAGCGGTATCAACAATCCGATCGGGCTCAAATGCGGCCCCACTTTAAAGCGCGACGATTTGCTGACGTTGATCGACAAGCTCAACCCGGAAAATGAACCCGGGCGTTTGACCCTGATTTCCCGCTTTGGCGCCCCGAAAGTCGCTGATCACCTGCCGGCGCTGATTGAAACCGTAAAAGAGGCCGGCGCCAGCGTTGTGTGGTGTTGCGACCCGATGCACGGCAACACGACAAAGGCCTCCTCGGGCTATAAGACCCGGCCCTTTGATCAGGTGCTCTCGGAGGTCAAATCATTCTTTGACATTCACCGCCAGATGAACACCTATGCCGGGGGCGTGCACGTTGAAATGACCGGGGCCAATGTCACCGAATGCGTTGGCGGGGTGGCGGCTGTGACCGAAGCAACCCTTTCGGACCGCTATCACACCCATTGCGACCCACGCCTTAACGCGTCTCAGGCGCTGGAGCTGGCGTTTCTGATCGCCGAGGAAATCCGCGAGCAAAAACCGCAAGAGCCGAACCAAAAAGACCAGAAATCGCAATAGTTATATCGCTAATTTCTACTTAGCCGGCAAATTGGAAATCGTGATTTCGCGCCACCTGCGACAACCAGGTAAATCGCGATTTCCCCGCCGCCCTGATAATAGTTGATAAAAACATCGCGCTGATCGCGTTTTGTATAAAACATGACCCCGCACACCTCGGAGCTGGCAAGCGGGACGCATTGGTCAGCCTCTGAAGCAAATGAATCATTGCGGCATTTTTCCTCGCTTGAATAAAGCGCGTAATTGCTTGCGGTTGTGCTTATGTAGAAAATATAATCTGACTGGTCGCCCCTGACTATTGCCTGCGGATTATTGCTTGCCGCCATTGCTGAACCGGCAGTAACAAACAGCAAGACAAGCCACATATTTATTATTGACAATATTTTTGCACCCGTAAGTTTCATGTAGCACCTTTGTTTTTACGCCTGGCTTGATTTTTATTGTGACTGTTCAATTGTTTTTGAATTGTCCTGTTTGCGGGTCAAGGATTGCTCTGTTTGGTATTATACGTCTTGATAAGCGCGAGCAAACAAAGACTTGAAGATCTTGGCATTCTGGTTCAACAGACGCGCATCTTGCTCTAACACCAGCTCGCTTCTTCCCTGGAGTGATTGCGCAGCAATTCCTTGACGTTGGCTTCCAGCAGCCGGTAGCCGACATTGCCGAACAGTTTTTGCCGCCCCTCATTCATGATGAAGGTCGGGCTGCCCTCGACATTGTTTTTCCGGCTCAAATCATAATCGATCGCCAGCAAGGCCAGCGCTTCTGACGAACGGATTTTTTCCTCGACCAAATCATAGTCAACGCCAATTTCAGCGGCGATTTCAGAGTGAACCTGCCAGTTGGCGATATCCTTGCCTTGAGCAAAGAATTTGAGCCGCATCGCCCACGCCGCCCGCGAGGAAAGCCGTTCCAGATAGGGCTGTTTTTCCAGTTCCGGGCCCAATTGATCGGCTTCAATGGCCTCGATCGCCTTGAGAAAAAGATGCGGACTGGCCGAGGTGCGCGGCCTTGCGTCAAGCCATATCCGCTCATTGACCTTTATGTGCTCGAATTTTTGCGCCACTTCAAGCGAGTGGCGGCCAAAGCCCTCAAACCCGCCGCGCTTGCCCCATTTGTCCTCGATCTTGCCCCAGACATCGGGAAACACCGAACAATAGCGGGTTTCAATGCTGATCTGGTCGCCAAAGCTGGCCACCAATTGCTCAAGGCGGCGCTGGCTGGCATAGGCCCAGATACACAATACGTCGGAATAATAGGAAATTCGTATCGGAGACATTTTTATAAGTCCTTGAAAAAAGGGATAAGGGGAGGGGGCGTGTTTTCACTACCCCCGCCATAAAGCATGACAGGAATTAATCAGGCTTGAACTTCACCTCTTGCTTTGCCGCGCCCTTGATGAACTGGTGCCAGATTTTTAGCGGCCCAACTCGTAAATCCCGGTCAACCCGCTGCACCCGGCCAATCACCCCCTCAGTGCCATCGATGACATGGCTCTTGCGCTATTTAATCCTTGATCTCGTCTTGAGAAAAAAGAAACCGCCTCAGCTGTTTGTCAAAGCCTGAATCATTCCTTCTGATCCATTCTAACAACATGGCGGCGTGTTCTTTTTCCTCATTGCCATTGTGCAGGAGAATTTCCTTCAATTCGCCATCAGCGCACGCATCGGCCCTTTGATTATAAACATCCACCGCTTCGATCTCTTCCATCAAGGATATGATTGCGCGGTGCATATCGCGGGTTTTTTCGGATAAATCTTCTGTGGGTTCCTGATATCCAGTGCCAGCCATGTTTTTTATGCTCCTGATTGTGGTTGCCTTGTTTGTATCTATGCCAGTTTGAAATCATATCAAGCGGACTGCTTGATAAAAGAGAGAAACAATATCCAGACCCCCCCCGCCAATGAACCTCGTCAATGATATGCCGCTCGCCCTTAGCCAATAATTAACCTTAATAGATCATAAACAAGGCTGTTTTTATTGTTTTTTATGTTCTGTTCTTGGAGACCCGCCATGCAGCGCCTACCCGCTTTTTTTGCCGCTGCCTTTTCTCTGTTAAGCTTTGGCGGCGCCGCTTTTGCTGCTGACCCGGTTCCGCTTGCCGACGGTCTGCGCGGCTCCTACCCCCAGGAGTGGGGCATCTCCAGCCAGCCCAGCCCGCTTAATTTTGAAATCGGCATGCGCTATTGGTATTCGCTTGGCGCCCAGCAAATGAGCGTTTTTGGCGGCAATTACGCGGCTCGTGACGTCTCCCATATTCTGGAACTCCAGTTCAGAATTGACGACAATTCCACCGCCACCTATCTGCGCGGCCAGATCGGTTATTCCATTGCCACCACCGGCACTTATAACACCCCCCTTGTCGCGGGCGATCAAACCATCAATGGCGGCTATATTGGTTATGCCGGTGCTGATTTTGGCTATATGCCGTTTGGCAACGATAATTTCAGCTTTGGCGGTTTTGCCGGCTATCAATATCTGGCCGACAATCCGGATATGGGGCGGGTCAACTACATAACTTCCAGCGGCGCTATTGAAAGCACAAACAACGCCACCGAGATTCAGGCCCTGAGACTGGGCGGAGTGGTGCGCGCTCAACTGGGCGATATGTTTGATATCAATTTACAAGGGGCAATTATTCCCTATGCCAGCCTGAGCGGCACCTATGGCGCGTTTTATCAGCCCGATTTTGTCTCCGGGGGCACCAATTATGAGCAAGGGTCGCCAGGCACTATTGACGGGCGGCTTTATGGGGCCAGCGGCGAAATAATGTTTGGCCTTCGCCCTGCCGAAAATCTGGTGCTGCGCCTTGGCGCGCGCGCCTCTTATCTGACCGGCCAGGCGAGCATGCAATATATAGCGCGCGAAGTTGGAACCCCGACCAATAGCGTCAGTTATAGAGCCGACACCACCGGGCTTGATTTGTTTCGCTATGGTGCGCTGGCCGAAATAAGCGGCCGCTTTTAACCGTTCGCCCGCCTCCGGCAAAAACAGACTAAAGCTTGCCCGCCTCCGCTGGGCGCGATAAGGGTTGCCGCGCAATTCAAGCCCAAAACCAGCGCGGACCCGTTCGTTGACAAATCATCTGAAAATCGCTTTGGCGCAAATAAACCCGACCGTGGGCGCTCTTGAGGCCAATCTGGCTCTTGGGCTTGAAACGCTGGCGACAGCCGCTGCCAGCGGCGCTGATATCATCATGTTCGCCGAACTGTTTCTTGTTGGCTATTTTCCTGAGGATTTGCTGTTAAAGCCCCGGTTTGTCGATGATGCGATGCGTCTTGGCGCCGAGTTTGCCGCCAAAAGCGCCAAATTCCCTGGTTCAATCCTGCTACCGACCATCTGGCGTCAAAATGATGTGCTCTATAATGCGCTATTGCTGATTGAAAACGGCGTCATTGTTCAAAAGCGCTTCAAGCACCGCCTGCCCAATGATGATGTTTTTTACGAAAAACGCTATTTTGAGCCTGGCCCCGCTCCCGCCCCGCTAATGATCAAGGGCGTTTTGATTGGCGTGCCAATTTGCGAGGACATCTGGAGCCCGCCCGCCTGCGCCGCCTTGAAGCGGGCAGGGGCTGAATTATTGCTTTGTCCCAACGGGTCGCCCTATTGGCACGACAAGCAGTTCTTGCGCTTTGAGGTGGCGCGGGCCCGCATCAGCGAAACCGGCCTGCCAATGCTCTATCTCAATCAGGTCGGGGGCCAGGACGAGCTGGTTTTTGACGGTGCCTCCTTTGGCATGAGCCATTCTGGCGAGCTGGTTTTCGAGGGGAAATCCTTTGAATGTGAACTGGTTGTTTCCGACTGGCAAAAAACAGATGGCAAATGGCATTGCGTTGCCGGGCAAAATACCTCGCTGGTCTCAACTGACGAAGCTCCCTGGCGCGCCTGCGTTTTGGGGTTGCGCGACTATATCCGCAAGAACCATTTTACCTCGGTGGTGCTTGGCCTCTCGGGCGGCATTGATTCAGCAGTGGTTGCCGCCATTGCCGTTGACGCCCTGGGGGCTGAAAACGTCCACGCGATAATGTTGCCCTACCGCTATACCTCAAAAGATAGTCTGAAGGACGCCAGGGAGTGCGCCACCCGGCTTGGGGTGCGTTATGACATCGTGCCCATTGGCCCCCCGGTTGAAGAGGTCAATGCGTCCCTTGGCGATATTTTTGCCGGGCTTGAGCCTGATATAGCCGAGGAAAATATCCAGTCGCGCATGCGCGGCCTTGTTTTGATGGCGGTTTCCAACAAGCTTGGCTCGATGCTGTTGACCACCGGCAACAAGTCGGAAATGGCGGTCGGCTACGCCACCATTTACGGCGATATGAACGGCGGCTTCAACCCGATCAAGGATTTGCTTAAAACCCAGGTCTATCATCTGGCTGATTGGCGCAATTCCAACATGCCCGGCGATTGTTTGGGTCCGTCCGGCAAAATCATCCCCGAAACCATCATCAACAAGGCCCCAAGCGCCGAATTGCGCCCCGATCAAACCGATCAGGACAGTTTGCCCCCCTATCCGGTTCTTGATAAAATCATCACGGGACTGGTTGAAGACGAACTCTCTGTTGCTCAAATCGAGCAACAGGGGTTTGAGCGCGATTTGATCAGGCGCGTCGAGAAAATGCTCTATACCGCGCAATATAAACGCCGCCAGGCCGCCCCCGGCGTCAAACTGAGCAAAAAAGCCTTTGGCATAGGCCGCAAATATCCGATAACCAACGGCTACAGAGACAAGAGCTAGATTAAAATGAGCCAGCACAAAAAAATTGTAAGATTTGCCCCGTCCCCCACCGGCCTTATTCATCTGGGCAACGCCCGACCGGCCCTTTATAATTTTCTGTTCGCCAAAGCCAATGACGCAACTTTTGTCCTGCGCTTTGACGATACCGACAAAGAGCGCTCACGAGCTGAATTCGCCGAAGCCATTGAACAGGATCTGGCCTGGCTCGGCATTGTGCCCGATCTGGTGGTGCGCCAGTCCGATCGGGTTGCCCTTTATGACGCCGCGCGCGACCGGCTGATCGCTGAGGGCCGGCTCTATCCCTGTTATGAAACCGGCGATGAACTCGATCGCCGCCGCGCCCGCGCCCGCGCCATGGGCCGCCCGCCGATCTATGACCGCGCCGCTTTGGAGCTGGATAATGAGCAGCGTCATGAATTGGAACAAGAGGGGCGAAAACCCCATTGGCGCTTCAAACTCAAGGGCGAGCCGGTCCATTTTGCCGATCTGGTGCGTGGGCAACAAACGGTCAACAACGCCTCGATGTCCGACCCGGTTCTGATCCGGCATGACGGTTCATATCTTTATACCCTGCCCTCGGTGGTTGATGATATCGATCTTGGTGTCACCCATATTATTCGTGGCGAGGACCATATTTCCAATTCCGGGGTGCAGATCGAAATATTTGAGGCCCTTGGCGGCACACCCCCGGTTTTTGCCCACCACAATCTTTTGACCGGCACGGATGGCAAGGGCTTTTCCAAGCGTGATGGCTCGCTTTCAATCAAGAGTTTGCGCGAACAGGGTTTCGAGCCGATGGCGGTGGCCATAATGGCGGTTTTAACCGGCACCAGCCTGCCGCTCGCCCCCTGTGATTCGCTTGACGAGCTGGCTGAAAAGCTCGATTTTGGCGCAATTTCGCACGGCGCCGCCCGTTTTGATCCGGCGGAACTTGAAGCCCTTAATGCGCGTATTTTGCACCAGAGCGATTTTTCTTCGCTCAAGGAGCGCCTGCAAGAGTTTGGGGTTACAGAGGAAAAAATCTGGCTGGCGCTACGCAACAATATTTCTCGCCTGCCTCAAATTGCCGATTGGCTGCCTTTGATCAACGGGCCCGTTACCCCGTCTATTGATGAAAATGATCGCCAGTTCATCGAGCAGGCCAAGCAATTGCTTCCACCCGAGCCCTGGGACGAGAACGTTTGGAAAGACTGGACAAGCGCCATCAAGAAAGAGACCGGGCGCAAGGGCAAACCCCTGTTCATGCCGTTAAGGCAGGCCCTGACCGGGCGCAGCGATGGGCCTGAACTCAAGACCCTGCTGCCGCTGATGGGGCGTAAGGAGTGTCTGGACCGACTATCCGGATAAGTTTTCCGTCAACTTCAATAATTCTGAGGTTGGCGCTGATGACTTTTGTGTGGCCGGTTGCCGTGTCGCCGCTCATGTCTGGCCGTGGCCGTGGCAAGGGCACCACAATTGCTTTTGCCACCACGGTTTTTGTCGTCCGGCGCGGATCACGCAATGGTAGAGGCACCTGGCGTTCGTTGATATTGATCACGGCGCGTGATCTGCCTCCGACCTCGACAATTGCAACAGTGCCATATTCGGGCTGTTTGCGGCACGAATTGGCGAGATCGAAATTACGCCGGTAGGCAAAGGCATTGGGCAGGGCGGCATAGGGCTGCCCATTGAGATTGACCATGTCGGCCGGGCTCTGGCCGGGGTTGGAATAATAATAAAGCTCGACCGCTGTGCCTGGGCATTGCGGCTGGCACAACAAGGCATCCCCGGGCAGATATTCAACCAGGGTCGAAAAGCTCACCGGCCAGTAATAGCCATCCGATTTGCGCACACAGACCGACCTGACAGTATTGAGATTGCCATATCCGGCGAACTGGTCGCCAACGATATTGTTGCCAAAGCCGCCAAACAACTGATCAAGGAAATTTCTTGGCCTGGTGCTTGATTGCACATTGGCCATGGAGTCAGCCCCAAACCGGCTGGTCAATTGCTGTTCTATTTGCGCGCGCTGGCCGGCCAGCTCCTGGCCCAATGAAATCTGCTCCTTAAGGGAAGCAAGATTGCGCCGCCCGACAAGGATCTGGCGCGCCATGGTCCGGCATTCACTGTTGAGCCGTTGGCCATTGTTCAAGGCGCTCTGGCAACCGGCGCGAACAAACGCGCCTTCCAGCTTTTGCAAATTGGCCGAAAGCGCGTTGGCGCTGTTCATGTTTTTACCCAGATTTCTGAAATCGCGGTTACGATCTATCGAGCGCAATGTGTTGGTCAACTGGGCTTGCGAATAGGACTGGGCGTCGGCCTTGGCGCTGAAGCCAATCGCAAAGGCAACCAGCAACAGCACAACCCACAGCCCTGGTGAATTTCTTTTGCCACCGGCTTTAAGAGAACGCATATATCTGGGCTTGAAAAGCATTTGGCTCAGTTCTTTTTTCACGAATGTCAATGATCCAGCCTATTATGCTCAAATATTGTCAATCAAAGTAAAATTTCCGGTTTTGAACATTTTTGCCACTTCAGGCGCCTTTATACCGCGCCAAATGGTTTGCTGGCCCGGACACCTTGATTTTATCGACAAAGCCGGTCAGTGTGTCATCATCATGAAAACCGTTACTGATATTGCAATTATCTTTTGTATCATTATTCGCTAACCTGATTGTTGGTGGCGGCGCGGTTTTCCTTTCCCTTTTTCGAACTTGACCCGAGCCTGCCCCCGGCGGAACGTTTTTTTACCGGCCAGGACCAGTTCGATGAATTCGCAGACTTCCCCCAAACTACGATTTTTCAATACCGCCACCAAGACGAAACAGAATTTTGTCCCGCTGGACAAGAACAATGTGCGCCTTTATGTCTGTGGCCCCACCGTTTATGATTATGCCCATATCGGCAACGCGAGACCGGCGATTGTTTTTGATGTCTTGTTCCGCCTGTTGCGCCATGTCTATGGGTTTGAGCATGTCACTTATGTTCGCAACATCACCGATGTCGACGACAAGATAAACGCCCGCGCCGTGCGCGATTTTCCTGATGTGCCGCTTAACGAGGCCATTCAGCAACTGACCAAAAAAACCGAAATCCAATATCAAGATGACATGGCGGCGCTGGGCTGTCTTGAGCCGAGCTTGCAGCCGCGCGCCACCGGACATATCGGCGAAATGATCGAGATGATTGAAACATTGCTCAAAAAGGGCAATGCCTATGTCGCCGATGGCCATGTTTTGTTCGACGTCAAAAGCTTCAAGCGTGGTGATGAGCTGCTTTATGGCCGCCTGGCCCGGCGCTCGCTTGATGATATGCTTGCCGGAGCCCGCATTGAAGTTGCCCCTTATAAGCGCGATGCGATGGATTTTGTCATGTGGAAACCCTCCGCGGAAAACGAGCCGGGCTGGGCCAGCCCGTGGGGGCTCGGGCGTCCCGGCTGGCACATTGAATGTTCGGCCATGAGCCGCAAATACCTTGGCGAAGTGTTTGATATTCATGGCGGCGGTATCGATCTCTCGTTTCCCCATCACGAGAATGAATTGGCCCAGTCCTGTTGCGCCAATAATACCGACAAAATGGCCCAGATCTGGATGCATAACGGCTTTTTGCAGGTCGAGGGCGAAAAGATGTCCAAGAGTCTCGGTAATTTTTTTACCGTTGACGAATTGCTCAATACAACCAAATTCGGTGGCAAAAAATGGCCCGGCAATGTGTTGCGCCTGGCCATATTGATGACCAATTACCGCGAGCCGATAGATTTCTCCCGGGCGCGTCTGGAGGAGGCCAGCGCCATTCTCAGGCGCTGGAAAAGCTCCATTGTGACCAATGGCCTGCGCTTTGAAGACAAGAACAAAAGCCAAATCCAATCCTTGCCCCCCTGTTCGAAAATGCTGGCCGCCTTGGCCGATGATATCAATATGGCCGGAGTGATGGCCAATCTGCACCGTCACGCCGGGGGCAAGAAACTGCACAATGGCGAGCGCCTGTTTGGTTCCCTGAAATTGCTCGGCCTGGTCGATTTCAATTCCATGCGCGATTTTGAGCAATCTTTGCGCGATGCCGGAGAGAGCCGGAATGAAACCGCCCCGCAAATAGAGGCGGCAATCGCTGGGCGTCTTAAAGCCATATCCGAAAAAAACTGGACCAAAGCCGACAATATCCGCGATCAACTGGCGGCAAAAAACATTCAGCTTATGGATTATAAAGACCCCGAAACCGGGGAGAAACGCACCAAATGGGAGGTCAAACAATGAACATTGATTCCCCCTCATCCGGCGCATTGCGCCACCTTCTCCCACGAGGGGAGAAGGAAGAAAAGTCGGCAACAGTCCGGGGAGGGGAGAGGGAAGGAAAGGCGGAACTTCTTTCTCGACCTTTGGATAAGGACGAAGGCTTATCAATAAACAGCATGATCTTTCCCTCTCCCCTGGTGGGAGAGGGTGCCCGAAGGGCGGGTGAGGGGGGCTTCAAGGCCAAGGCATTGCGGCTGAAAGGTTTTTCGCGTTCCATGCGTCAAAAACCGACAGAGGCTGAAAAACTGCTTTGGCGGCTGCTTCGCAATCGCCGGTTTGCCAACCACAAATTCCGCCGTCAGGTTGCCCTTGGTCCCTTCATCGTCGATTTTCTCTGCTACAAGGCAAAACTGGTTGTTGAACTGGATGGAAGTCAGCACGCCGATTGTACAAAAGACGTGGCCAGGGACGCCTGGCTTCAAAACCACGGATTTAGAGTTTTGCGGCTGTGGAACAATGATTTGATGCTGAGGCAAAAATCCTCGCTAGATGCCGTTTGGCACGCACTTTCCAACCCGAAGGATTAAAAGAAATGAGTGAAACCTTGACCGGGGGCTGCCAGTGCGGCGCCATTCGCTTTGCCACCAAGCTTGTTGGCCGTCCCTCGATTTGCCATTGCCGCATGTGCCAGAAGGCCTTTGGCGGCCTGTTCGGCCCGCTGGTCACCTCCCACGACGGCCATTGGACGCGGGGCAAAGCAAAATGGTTTGAAAGCTCCAACGTTGCCCGGCGTGCTTTTTGTCCCGATTGCGGCACCCCTTTGGCCTATGAAACCCGCTATGGGCTTGAGCTGGCCATTGGCGCTTTTGACGATCCGGCCAAGGTCGCTCCGCTCATTCAGGTCAATCTGACCGATAAACAGCCGTTTTTTGACGGGTTGACCTCGCTGCCGGTCAAAAATGACGCTGGTGAT
>UOEO01000203.1_pt1 | contig 10812 bp, 8 predicted proteins | sample 1989881 | NCBI WGS metagenome assembly UOEO01 (sample SAMEA4712198, study PRJEB27164) | hydrothermal vent metagenome | biome: marine basaltic hydrothermal vent biome; feature: marine hydrothermal vent; material: mineral | place: Pacific Ocean | collected 2011-06-14/2011-07-23 | depth 1691 m
AGCAACAAATACTGAGCGTCACCCCGGCGAAGGCCGGGGTCCATCTTTTTTGCGTATACAATGACATGAACAAGACTGGATTCCGGCCTGCGCCGGAATGACGAAAGAGAATCTGAATGGAAAAAGAGAAAAGGTAATTCGCAGCTTCCTCAGGATGAGGGCGCTCGCAATGACACCTCGCTCTTCGCTCGCTATATCTCTGCGCTTTTCCTTCTCCCCTCGCGGGAGAAGGAAAAGCGTAGCGCCGGATGAGGGGAATGGTGGGGTATAATACCTCTCTCTTAAATTTCTTCACAGCCGCCGCGCCTCCCCGGATTTAATCCGGGGCTTTTAAATGATCCCGGCTCAAGTGGCCGGGAAAGCGCGTGGATTGTGGTGCGCCCCGGAGGCAAAACCCTCATGGTGAGCCCTCACAGTGAGCCTGTCGAACCATGGAGAATCTTGCCTCGTCCTTCGACAAGCTCAGGATGAGGCAAGTGCAGCCCGTTCTTTTTTCACTGATGAGCATCCAGCTTGTTATATACCAAGCTCCCTCCCCCGCTTGCGGGGGAGGGTTGGGGTGGGGGCGTGACAGGCATGGCCATTATGTGTTGCTGGTAACCAGGCCCATGGCCTTGCTGCACCCCACGAAAATCTCGCGTAACGTTATAACATTACTCAAGAAAAACATGTTTTTTCTCTATGTTGCAGCCTGGGAAAACAAAACTTTTTGTGCTTCCTTGTCCTTGTCCTTGTCCTTGGCCAGGTCTGGTTTGGGCGCATCTTTCTTGCCGGCCAACAGGCCCTTTTGCACCCCGGGGCGCGAGTTCATCAGCTTGTGCCATTTGGCGAAATTGGGGAATTTATCAATCTCGATCCCCTGTTTCTCATAGCCATTGGCCCAGCCGATTGAAGCGATATCGGCAATGGAAAATTCGCCGCAAATATATTCACCCCCCTGCTTGGCTTCCCGGGCCAATTGACGATCGAGCACCCCATAAAGTCGGTTTGTTTCGTCGCGGTAACGCTTGATCGCATAGGGAACTTTTTCCGGCGCATAAATTGCAAAATGGTGATTTTGCCCCAGCATCGGGCCAAAGCCGCCCATTTGCCACATCAACCATTCATCCACCTTGACCTGAGCGCGCTTGTCACTCGGATAAAATTTATCAAATTTTTCGCCAAGATATTTCAGGATCGCCCCGCTTTCAAAAATCGAAATCGGCTTGCCGTCCGGCCCCTCCGGATCAACGATTGCCGGAATACGGTTGTTGGGCGAAATCTTGAGGAAATCAGCGGCGAACTGCTCTCCCTTTCCAATATTTATCAGATGCAGATTATAGGGAACCCCTAATTCCTCGAGCATGATCGAGGCCTTGAAACCGTTGGGCGTGGTCCACGAATAAAGATCGATTGGCTTTGTCTGTTTGGTCATAGACGGTTTTCCTTCATAGGAACTGTCTGGCAGTCAACTGTCGGGCAGTTAAAAAAACAAAACACATTGGCAATGTGCATACTGGTTTGAAAGCTAACATAGATCATCCATCGTCAAATTGCGATGGATCAATTGAAATAATTATATTTCCCGCCAGCGACTGAAAATATTGGACAAATCGCGCTTTGCCCCCCACCATAGACTTTACCGCCCACCATTGCCCCTCCCTCCCCGACCCCATCATTTTTGGAGAACAGGTTTTTTGGAAATTTTGTTGTTGTTTGGCGCCGGTCTGGCCGCCGGAGCGCTAAATTCGCTGGCTGGCGGTGGCTCGTTCATTGCCTTTCCCGCCTTGCTCTTGGCCGGGGTGCCCCCGATCATGGCCAACGCCACCAACACTTTTGCCGCTCTCCCGGGCTATGTCAGCGGCACCATCGGCTATTGGCCCCATATCTGGCAAAACCGCCGCCTGCTCTTGCCCTATTCAATAGCGGCATTGATCGGCGGCTATCTGGGCGCTGAATTATTGCTCAGGGTAAACGACGCCCAGTTTTCCATTGTCGTGCCCTGGCTGATGGGGCTGGCGGTGATCATGTTCGCCTTTGGCGCGAAGTTCAGTCGCTGGCTGGCCGAGCACGGTCGCGGCCGCAAAAACGCCGCCCTGGCCGCAAAAGCCGCCCTTGGTGCCCTCCTTATGCTGATCAGCCTTTATGGCGGATTTTTCAACGCCGGTATGGGAATAATCCTGCTCGCCTTTTTTGCCCTTTCCGGGCTAAAGGATATTCACGCCATGAACGGAATGAAACTTTTGCTTTCCGTAATTGTTGCCGCTATCGCCATTATCCGCTTTGCCATTGAAGGTTCGATCGCCTGGTATGAAGGCTCGCTGGTTTTTGCCGGCACCATGGTCGGCGGCTATGTTGCCGCCCGCCTCGCCCATCTCATTCCAACAAAGATCCTTAACCGCGCAATCATCATTTATGGCGCAGCTCTAACCCTGGTTTTCTTCTGGCAGGCCTATATTTGATTTTGCGGCTTTGCTGGTTTCAGCCATACGGCGCAATCGTGAAAGGCAGCACCGCCAAAGGGCGCGATAGGGTCGGAGCCAATAAGGGTGTTTATTCCCTGCCCATCCTGATGTTCGCCATTTTTGTGCAACCCTTCAACAATCACCACCGCGCGTTGCAGCCCGTCAAAAATAGCGGCATTCAGCAAAACCCGGCCGCGCCTGTTGCCGATTTCAATCATTTGACCATCAACGATACCAAGCATTTTGGCATCATCGGGATGGATAAAGGCACGCGGGTGTTTCTCGCGCTTTTGGCTACCCGGGGTTTCGTTAAAAGTGGTGTTTAAGAACCCCCGTGCCGGGCTGGTCGCCAACCGAAACTCGTGTTCCTTGTCATTGGGCTCATTGGCGGCAAAATAATCGGCAAACCGGGGCATGTCAGCGGGCTTGCATACCCAGTCGACATTTCGCATCAACCGCGTTTCCTCCCAGTTTGGCTCAAAGCGGAATTTTTTGTCGCTCCAGGCGAACCCGTTGGCAAAACTGGCTTCTTCCTCTGTTGGCGCCCGTTCGACAAAACCTGTTTTTGCGATCTTTGCCAGCTCACCATATCCGGAACGGGCCAAAGTTCTGGCAACCATTTGCTTGTCATCCAACTCAAACCCCTCACCGGTCGCCCCAAGCCGCCTGCCCAACTGGTTGATGAGATAATGGTTGGAGCGCGCCTCCCCCGGCGCATCAATGATTTTGGGCCCGTACAATACCCGCGTATGCCCGCCTCTGGTATAATAATCCTCGTGCTCCAAAAACATCGTTGCCGGCAAGACAATATCGGCCATTTGCGCGGTTTCGGTCATGAATTGCTCATGAACGACAACAAAAAGATCTTTCCTTTCAAAGCCTTGGCGAACCTTTGCCTGTTCCGGAGCCACCACCATCGGGTTGGTGTTCTCAATCAGCATTGCCTTGACCGGAGGCCCGTTTTTCAAGGTTTTTTTGTCTCCCGTCAAAATGGGGCCGATTTCGGACATATCAAGGACGCGCGAAGGCGTTTGAGCCGGATTTTTTCCCTCGATCAATGATTTGTCCAACCCCCATATCGAGCCGCTGGAATGGAAAGCCCCGCCGCCGGGATATTGCCAGGCCCCGCTCATTGCCGGAATAGACAGGGCGGCATGCATGTTGGTCGCCCCGTTGCGCTGACGGGTAAAGCCAAAGCCAAGCCGGAAATATGTCGCCTTTTTATTGCCGATCAGACGGGCAAACTCCACAATTTCCTTTTGTGTAAGCCCGGTGATTTCTGCCGCCCATTGCGGTGTTTTTTTCGCCAGATGCTGAGCGAATTGCGGCGAAAAATCGGTAAATTTGGCCATATAGTCAAAATCGGCCAGTTTTTCCTTGAGCAAAACATGCATCACGGCGGTGGCAAGAGCGCCATCGGAGCCGGGCCGCAAAACAAGCCCGATGTCGGCCTGCTTCATGGTGGCGGTTTCATAAATATCGACAACAATAATTTTTGCGCCATTGTTCTTGCGCGCCTTGATGGCGTGGGTCATCAGATTGACCTGGGTATGAACCGGGTTGGTGCCCCAGATGACAATACACTCGCTTTTGGCCATATCCTCGGGGCTGACCCCGCTTTGCATCCCGGCGCCGGCGACATAACCGGCCCAGGCGACCATCGAGCAAATGGTTTGTTTCTGGCCCGAATAGTTTTTGGCGTTGCGCAAACGTTCGATCGAGCCGCGCATGACATGGCCCATGGTGCCGGCATATTGATAGGGCCAGATGCTTTCGGGCCCAAACTGTTCCTCCAGCGCCAAAAACCTCTGTGCGATTTCATCAAGCGCCTCGTCCCAGGAAATGCGCTGCCATTTGCCGGCCCCTTTTTCCCCGGCGCGGCGCAATGGGTAAAGCAGGCGATCGGGATGGTGAATACGTTCTTTGTAGCGGGCGACCTTTTCGCAAATCACCCCGTCGGTATAGGGGTCATTTTTGGCCCCGTGCACCCGTCCGATGGTTTTTTCATCCACAATTTCGATATCCAGCGCGCAGGTAGAGGGGCAATCATGCGGGCACACCGAGCGGGCAATAACAGGAAAATCATGGTTTTTCATGCGGCCAAGACTATCACGTAAAAAGCAAAAATACAGAGTATTCCAGTTCCTGTTTTATCTGCATTAAGGCGGTATCTGGAAATTCCATGCACGGGTTTTGCGCAATTGTGCGTATCCGGCCTACCACCTTATGTTAGCCATCCGCATTTTAAGTTTGAACCAGCAAAATTGCCGACGGAGCGATGAGGTAAGCGGCTCCCGGACCTGGCAACACAATGGAGAAGTGCAGGAAAATGGCGCGCGCAACAAATTTGACCGGTGTTGAAAGATATTTCAACGAAAACGAACTTATTGTTTCAAAAACCAACCTGAAGGGGCATTTGACCTACTGCAACGATATATTTTTGAGCATTGCCGGCTATAGGGAAGATGAATGTCTGGGCAAGCCGCATTCAATGATCCGTCACCCGGACATGCCGCGCGCCGTATTTGCCCTGTTGTGGCAAACTTTGCAGGACGGGCGCGAGATTTTTGCCTATGTGATGAACCGGTGCAAAAATGGCGACCATTATTGGGTCTTGGCCCACGTCACCCCCAGCCGCGACACAAGCGGCGCCATCATCGGCTTTCATTCCAGCCGCCGTGTGCCCGAAAGAGGCATTCTGGAACATCACATCATGCCCCTTTACAAAGACCTGCTGTCGCTGGAGCGCCGCGACAAAAACCGCAAGGAAGGGCTCAAGGCCTCTCTGGAAATGCTTGACGGGTTCCTCAAGGAAAAAAACATGGAATATGACCAGTTCATTGCAACCCTGGCCGCCTGAGGTCAGGCAATTAGCTTGGCGCTGGCGTATTTACGCCGGACATACAACAACAAAGCTTGCCGGCGGGCAACACAATATCAAAGGCAAAACTTATGTTTTCTGGCAAATACAAATCAGCGGTACGCAAGGCGCTTGCCGTTTGTAATGCAGCCGCCCAAGGCGATTTTGAAGTGCGTATCACCAATATAAACGAAACCGGCGAGGCGGGTGAAATGCTCAACGCCATCAACCGGATGATCGATATCACCGACGCTTATGTGCGTGAAACCCGCGCCTCGCTGGAATATGTGGTGGAAAACAAATATTTCCGTAAAATTTCCGAAAAAGGCATGCCCGGCGCCTTTGGCGAATCCAGCTGCACCATAAATACCGCCATGGACACCATGGAAAAACGCGTTGGCAGTTTTACCGCCGTTGTCAAAACATTTGAAGGAGACATGAGCACCCTGATTACCTCGGTCAACGGGGCGGCGGATGAACTCAAGACCTCGGCCCAGAACATGGGGGAAAGCACCTCCAGCGTCGCCCAACAATCGATTGCGGTGGCAGCCGCGGCCGAGGAGGCTTCGGCCAACGTCTCCTCGGTGGCCGCCGCCACCGAACAGATGACCAATTCGGTCAGCGAAATCTCGGAACAGGTCAACCGCGCCTCCCAGATCACCAGCGCCGCGGTGGAAGAGGTTTCCCAGGCCAATACCGATGTGGTTTCCCTTTCTGATGCTTCCAAGAGAATCGGCGAAGTTGTAGCCCTGATTGCCGACATTGCCGACCAGACCAATCTTTTGGCGCTTAATACCTCGATTGAGGCGGCGCGAGCCGGGGAAGCGGGCAAGGGCTTTGCCGTTGTCGCCTCGGAAGTGAAGAATTTGGCCAACCAGACCGCAACCGCAACCGAGGAAATCGGCAAGCAGATTTCCGAAATTCAGGAGGCCAGCACCCGCGCTGTCGAGGCAATTTCCAAGATTGGCACCACCATGGGCCGGGTCGATGAGGTTTCCACCACCATTGCGGCGGCGGTTGAAGAGCAAAGCGCCGCCACCCAGGAAATCGCCGGCAATATCGACATGGCCTCAAGCGGAACCGCGGAAGTTTCCTCAAACATTCAAAACATTTCCAAATCGGTCTCGGATACCGACAAGGTTGCGGGCGAAGTGTTGGACCGCTCGGAAAAACTCTCCGAAGACGGCGATACCATGCGCCAGGCGGTCGACTACTTTCTCAATGAAGTGCGCAAGGTGATGTAACGGGCAAGCGGCTCGCTGTTCGCTCGCTGAGGCTTCGCCTCATGTCTTTTCCCATTTTTATATGGGAACCACCCATGGCGGGGGTGCCGGGGAAGCATCCGTAGGATGCGACGGCGGCGCGTAAAAAAGAGCGGCTGCCGGGGCAGCAGGCGTAGCCTGCGACGGCGGCGCGTAATAAAGAGCCAGCGGCGGCGCGACCAACTCCGGCGCATAAAAAAAGCCGCCCGAAGGCGGCTTTAAAGTTTAGAGGGTGATCCGAAAAAACGGATCATGGACACCAAAAATCCCTCAGAACGAGCCGGACAGCACTAAAAGACCAAAGCAAAACACCCTGAGCTTGACAGCGCCGTAACTCCGGCCAGCATCATATACGCGCACCCAAAATGCCCGGCGTTGATCTGCATCAAGCACAAAAACAAGAGGGCAATCAGTTTACGTAATGATACCTGCTACGGGCTCGTTAGCAATAACGTGTCCTTTATTTACCATTACGTCAAGCTTGCCGCGAAATAGACTTGTTCAGCCGACAATTTCTTCATCGGAAAAGAAATATTTGATTTCCTCGGCCGCTGTTTCCGGTGCATCGGACCCGTGGACCGAATTTTCCCCGATCGAGAGGGAGAATTCCTTGCGAATTGTGCCCTCATCGGCCTCATCAGGGTTGGTGGCTCCCATGACCTGACGATTTTTGGCAATCGCGTCTTCACCTTCAAGCACCTGAACGACAACCGGCCCCGAAATCATGAAATCAACCAGTTCACCAAAAAAGGGCCGGTCCTTATGCACCGCATAAAATCCCTCGGCCTGTTCGCGGGACATCCGGATGCGCTTGGAGGCGACAATGCGCAAACCAGCATCTTCAAATTTAGCGGTAATTTTGCCAACCAGATTGCGTTTGGTCGCGTCGGGTTTGATGATCGAAAAAGTACGCTGAACAGCCATGTTTTCAAAGTCCTTGAAGTTTGCCGGAAAGGAAAATTTGTGCGCCTTATAGGGGCACTTAGCATTGGTTACAAGCCGGTTTAGCGCCTTGTCGCGTGCCGCTTTATCCCTATGTTGGGCTGTGGGCTGTTGCCAGCGCCCGCCATTTGCAGCTAATTGGCGTTATCTCCAAAAAATCACATCGGTCCATAATGCTTAAAATCAAAGACATGTCCTATTCAATAGTTGGCCGGCCGCTGTTTGAAAAGGCCTCGCTGACCCTTGCCGACGGGGTCAAGGCGGGCTTTGTCGGACGCAACGGCTCCGGCAAAACCACCCTTTTCAATCTGATTGAAAAGCAGCTTTTTCCCGATGATGGAGAAATTTTTGTCCATTCCAAATGGCGCATTGGCGGCGTCGCCCAGGAAGTGGCGGCCAACAACACCTCCATTTTGGATATGGTATTGCTGGCCGACAAGGAGCGCACCCGCCTGCTTGAGCGGGCTCAAACCGAGACCGACCCCAACGCCATTTCTGAAATTCACATGCGGCTGGCCGATATTGACGCCCATAGCGCCGAAGCGCGCGCCTCTTTTGTCCTGCGCGGCCTGGGCTTTGGCCCCCAACAACATTCCGACCCCTGCTCTTCGCTCTCGGGCGGCTGGCGCATGCGCGTGGCGCTGGCCGGAGTGCTGTTTGCCCAGCCCGACCTGTTGCTGCTTGACGAGCCGACCAACTATCTCGATCTGGAAGGCTCGCTATGGCTGGAAAACTATCTCGCCACCTACCCGCACACGGTTTTCCTGATCAGCCATGATCGCGACCTGCTCAACAAGGCGGTCACTTCCATCGTTCATCTCGAACATGGCAAGCTCACCCTTTACAAAGGCTCCTACGACACTTTTGAGGCGACAAGACGCGCCCGCATGGAATTATCCAACAAGGCGCGCGAAAAACAAATGGGCCAGATCGCTCACATGCAGGCCTTTGTCGAGCGCTTCCGCTATAAGGCCAACAAGGCCAAACAGGCCCAGTCGCGCCTTAAAATGATCGCCAAACTGCGCCCGCCCGAGGCAATGCTTGATCAGTCAGCCCTGCCGTTCAAATTTCAACAGCCAAAAAAAACCATGGCCTCGCCAATGCTCAACCTGGATAATGTGTCGGTTGGCTATGACGGGGTGCCGGTTTTAAGTCGCATCACCCAGCGCATCGACCCTGATGACCGGATTGCCCTGGTCGGGGTCAATGGCAACGGCAAATCGACCTTTGCCAAGCTTTTAGCCGGAGAACTCAAGAAAATAGACGGGATTTTTCAGCGCGGCCGCGGGCTTGAAATTGCCTATTTTGCCCAGCACCAGATGGACAAACTGATGCCCGGCCAAACCGTCCTTGAACATATCGAACCATTAATGCCCCATTCCAGCGAAGCCCAGCGCCGTTCGCGGGTGGCGCAAATGGGCCTTGGCACCGAAAAGATGGATACCAAGGCCAAGAACCTGTCCGGCGGCGAACGGGCCCGGCTTCTGCTTGGCCTGATCACCTTTGATGGGCCGGGCATGCTGATTTTGGACGAGCCGACCAACCATCTTGATATCGACAGCCGCGACGCGCTGGTGCTGGCCCTTAATGAATATCAAGGCGCGGTACTGGTGATCAGCCATGACCGGCATTTGATCGATGCCACCATGGATCAGATCTGGATCGCCCAGGACGGAAAAATCGAGATACTCGATGATGACATGGCAGGCTATGAACGCTCGATTTTAGGCAAATTAAGCGGTGCCGAGCGCAAAAGCAAACCTTCAAAAGACGCCAATGCGCAAGGGATGCGCAAGCGCGAGCGCCAGGAAAAGGCGGCAAAACGCGCCGGCATGTCGCCATTGCGCAAGGAAATCCGGGCGCTGGAAAAACAAGTCGCCCAGATACAAAAAGAGCTTGGTCAGTTGGAAAAAAAGATTTGCAACCCGGCCCTTTATCAAAACGATCCCGGCCAGGTGGTCGAACTGACCAAACAACGCTCAGCCCTGACCCGCCAACTCGAGGATATCGAAACCGTGTGGCTGGAAAAAAGCGCAAATCTGGAACAAACGGAAAAAGAAATATTCGCCCCGGCCAAGACAGATATGGCCTCATGACCTTTCTTGCGGGCTGGCGTTTACCACCAAACTAAAGTAATCGGCCAAATGCCAGTTTATGCTTGGCCGGAACGGGATGCCCGGATAAAATATTTTTATTAAAAGCCGCGAATGCGCGTTTTTTAACCTGGAGGTAGTTTGTTGCATAAGCATTTGACGGTGATTATAGCTGCGATTTTATTGATTTCCCTTGGCGGGGCGGCACTGGCCAAGCCTGCCTCGGGCAAGAACAAATCAAGCTCGGAAATCAGCGACATTCTGGCCAACCGCAAACTGGATACCGCCAAGCGCTTTGTTATCTCCAACACCTTGTTCACCATCTATCATGAAGTGGGCCACCTGCTGATCAACAAGCAGCAATGGCCGGTTTTGGGGCGTGAAGAGGATATAGCGGACAATTTCGCCACCTATATTCTTTTGAACCAAAAGCGCCGCTCGATCGAAAGGGCGCTAAAGGACGCGGCCCTTGGCTGGCAGCTGGAAGACGAGGCAGGCGGCTCAAGACGCACGGCCAGTGACTATTACGACGAACATTCCCTTGATTTGCAGCGCGCCTACCAGATCGTTTGCATGATGGTGGGCAAGGACCGCCGTTCCTTCAGCGTAACCGCGCTTGAATGGGGAATTGACCGGCGCCGCCAGGCCGGCTGCGCTGACCAGTACAAGCAGATTTCCAGTTCGATCGAAAAACTTATTTCGGCCAACCGCAACAAGGATACTCAGCCAGAAGTCAAAGTGATATATGAGCGGGCGGGCACCAAATATGCAATCGCCTACAAGACCTTGCGCGACAGCCGGTTGCTGGAGTCGGTGGCCGCCGACCTGCGCACCGGATACGGGCTAACCGGGACCATCAAGATAGTTGCGTCCCTGTGCAACCAGCCCAACGCTTTTTACGACAACGAAACCTCGCAAATCATCATTTGCTATGAACTGCTCGATGAATATTTCAACACCATCAACCGCTATCTGGCCTCAACAAATGGCAAATGAGATCCCGGCGGCCCAGCATTTGATTTCGCTATTGCGCCTTGCCCCCCACCCCGAGGGCGGCTGGTATCGCCAGACCTTCGCCGACCAGTGCGGCCCGGATCATCGCGCGCTTTCAACCGCCATTTATTATCTCTTGGAACGCGGGCAAAATTCGCACTGGCACCGGGTCGACGCCAGCGAGATCTGGCACTTTTACGCCGGCTCCCCCTTGCAGT
>UOEO01000087.1_pt1 | contig 10674 bp, 9 predicted proteins | sample 1989881 | NCBI WGS metagenome assembly UOEO01 (sample SAMEA4712198, study PRJEB27164) | hydrothermal vent metagenome | biome: marine basaltic hydrothermal vent biome; feature: marine hydrothermal vent; material: mineral | place: Pacific Ocean | collected 2011-06-14/2011-07-23 | depth 1691 m
TGCTGGTTGCCCGCCCCAATTCGCTCGCCAGCATTGCCCGGTCCTTTTCGAGCCGGGCGACATCGGTTTCAATGCGCGTAATCGAGCGAATTCTACCGTTCAGGCCACGCAAACTAGCCTCAAGCCGGCTCAGCGCCTGCTCAATCCGTTCCTGGGCCTTTTGATATTCCGCGCTTTCACGCTCTTGCGCAATTTCGTTTTCCGCCACATCCATCTCCCTGTGCATACCCCAAATGTGATGCTGAACCAGCCTATGTCAATATCTCCATTTGACCTAAATCCAATTATCGAAGGCAACATTGGCACAATTGAGTTTACCCCAGAATTGACTAAGAATGATCACCCGTTTATGTCTCATTCCAGTTTTGAGTTTTTTCGCGTTGCGCGCCGCAACCACAGAACCTGATCGTTCATGACCTAGTTGCTCCAACGCTTTTTGCGCCAGAAATCCGACATCAAAATAAAGTAAAGAAGATCGATGATCAATTCAGCCAAACATGACGCCATGGCCAATGCCATCCGTATTCTTTCCCTTGACAGCGTTGAACGCGCCAAAAGCGGCCATCTTGGTTTGCCGCTCGGGGCGGCTGATATCGCAACGGTGCTGTTTTCCCATTTTCTCAAATTCGACCCCAAGGCGCCCCATTGGCCCGATCGCGACCGCTTTGTGCTTTCCGCCGGCCATGGCTCGATGCTGCTTTATTCCGCACTTTATCTTTTGGGCTATGAAGACACCACCATTGATGAATTGAAAAACTTCCGTCAACTGGGGGCCAAAACCGCCGGTCACCCCGAATATGGCCATCTCAATGGTGTTGAAACCACCACCGGACCTCTGGGCCAAGGGATCGCCAACGCGGTCGGCATGGCGATTGCCGAAACCAAACTGGCCAGCGAGTTTGGCTCCGATCTTGTCGACCATTTCACTTACGCCCTGGTCGGCGACGGCTGTTTGATGGAAGGCATATCCCACGAGGCGGCGGCCCTGGCCGGACATCTCAAGCTGAACAAGCTGATTGTCTTGTGGGACGACAACGACATCACCATTGACGGATATGTCTCCCTGGCCGACAGCACCGACCAGATCGCGCGCTTTGTCTCTTATGGCTGGAACACGATTTCGATTGACGGGCACAATGCCGGGGAAATCAAGGCCGCAATCCAAAAGGCGCAAAAAAGCGACAAGCCGACCCTTGTTGCCTGCAAGACCACCGCCGGGTTTGGCGCCCCGACAAGGGCCGGCACCCCCAAGGCCCATGGCGGCCCTTATGGCGCAGAAGAAGCGGCCGGAGTACGCAAGAACCTTGGCTGGACCAGCGCTCCTTTTGAAGTACCTGAAGACATAATCGACGAATGGCGTCTGGCGGGTCTGCGCTCGACCAAGACCCGCCTCGCCTGGGAAAGCAAGCTTGAAAATTCCGACGCCGATATTGTCGCCCAGTTCAATCGCCGCCTGTGCCAGGATCTGACCTCGGAGCTGGACAAATCTCTTTTTGAACTAAAGCAAAAAATCGCCAGCGACAAACCGGCCATCGCCACCCGCAAGGCTTCCCACATGGTGCTCGAAATCATCAATTCCGCGCTTCCTGAAACCATGGGTGGATCTGCCGACCTCAACGGGTCCAACCTGACCAAAACCTCGGATTTCACGGATTATTCGGCTCAAAACCGCGCTGGACGCTTTGTCAATTACGGAGTGCGCGAACACGCCATGGCCGCTGCCCTTAACGGCATGGCCCTGCATGGCGGATTGCTGCCATATTCGGGCGGCTTCTTTATCTTTTCCGACTATTGCCGCGCTTCGATCCGGCTCGCCGCCTTGATGGGCATTCGCGTCATTCACGTCATGACCCATGATTCGATCGGGGTTGGCGAGGACGGGCCCACCCACCAGCCGGTCGAACATCTCGCTTCGTTCCGCGCCATGCCCAATATCAACGTCTTTCGCCCCGCCGACGCCAGTGAAACCCTTGAATGCTGGCATCTCGCGCTTTTGGAAAAAGCCACCCCCTCAATTCTCGCCCTGACCCGCCAGGGAGTGCCCGCGGTTCGTACTGATTTGGCAACAGACAATCTGTGCGCCCGCGGCGCCTATGTGCTTTCAGGCGAGGACAATGCCGAGGCAGCAATTTTTGCTTCCGGTTCTGAAGTATCACTGGCCCTTGAGGCGGCAAAACAACTCTCCCATGACGGCGTTTCGGTCAGGGTTGTTTCCTTCCCCTGTTTTGAGTTGTTTGAAAAACAAAGCGCAGCCTACCGCGCCGAGATCATCGGCTCGCCCAAGGCGCGCGTTGCCGTTGAGGCCGGAGTACGCCAGCCATGGGACCGTTATCTGGGCGACAATGGCAAATTTGTCGGCATGGACAGCTTTGGCGCCAGCGCCCCGGCCTCTGAATTGTTCACCCATTTTTCAATTACGGTAAAGGCCATTGTCAAAGCCGTCACCGATCAGCTCTAAAAAATATAAAAATACCTGCCCCAAAGGAGAAACATAAATGGCAATCCGCGTCGCGATTAACGGTTTTGGTCGCATCGGCCGCAATGTTCTGCGCGCCATCATTGAACAAAATCGCACCGACATTCAGGTCGTGGCGATCAATGATCTGGGTCCGGTTGAAACCAACGCCCACCTTTTGCGCTATGACAGCATCCACGGCAAATTCGCCGGCACGGTCAAGGTCGATGGCGACACCATTGACGCCGGTGCCGGCCCGATCACGGTTCTGGCCATTCGCGACCCCAAACAACTGCCCTGGGCCGAAATGGACATTGATATCGCCCTGGAATGCACCGGCATCTTCACCGCCCGCGACAAGGCTCAATTCCATCTTGACGCCGGAGCCAAACGGGTTTTGATTTCCGCCCCCGGCGCCAACGCCGACATCACAATTGTCTATGGGGTCAATGATGATCTGATAACCGGCGAACACAAGGTCATTTCCAACGGCTCATGCACCACCAACTGCCTGGCCCCGCTGGCCAAGGTGCTCAATGACGCCGTCGGCATCACCAAGGGTTTCATGACCACCATCCATTCCTATACCGGCGACCAGCCGACCCTTGATACCATGCACAAGGATCTCTATCGCGCCCGCGCCGCCGCCATGTCAATGATCCCCACTTCGACCGGAGCGGCAAAAGCGCTTGGCCTGGTGCTGCCCGAACTTGCCGGCAAGCTCGATGGGGCTTCGGTGCGGGTTCCGACCCCCAATGTTTCAGTGGTTGACCTTTCGTTCATTTCCGGCCGCCCGACCAGTGTTGACGAGATCAACCAGATTGCCAAACAGGCCGCCGGTGGAAAACTGGCCGGGATTTTCAGCTATGACGAAGAGCCCAAAGTGTCGATCGATTTCAACCACGACCCACACTCCTCCAGTTTTGCCGCCGCCCAGACCAAGGTGATCGGGGACGATTTCGTCCATGTGATGAGCTGGTACGACAATGAATGGGGCTTTTCCTGCCGCATGGTTGATGTGGCGGCCAAAATCGCCCAGACACTATAGGCTGATCACCTGAGACAGCCTTGCCCTCAAGCGAATAATGATCAGGCCGGGCCCCGCTGCCCGGCTTGCTTTTTTTAACCGGTGCTTCTTTATTCCCGCTCCATTTTCATTACATTTGGAAAAAGGGCGCGGCACTTGCCGCAAAAGCAAAAAAGCGCTTTGAACATCAACGCGAAACAAAACTCCGGAGCACGCGACACAAATGAGTAAATTCAACACACTTGACGATCTGGATCTGAGCGGCAAGCGCGTCCTGGTACGGGTTGATCTCAACGTGCCGCTTGCCAATGGCAAAATTTCCGATGCCACCCGCATCGAGCGCATTGTCCCCACCATCAAGGAAATCGCCAACTCCGGCGCCAAGGCGATCCTGCTCTCCCATTTCGGGCGTCCGGGCGGAAAACCCAACCCGGAAATGTCGCTGAAAATAACTGTCGACACAATTCACGATCTCACCAAGGAAAAAACGATCTTTGTTGAAACCGACTGGAACGATGTCAGTGCCGCAAAAGAGGCGATCGATCAGGCGGCGCCAGGCAGCGTAATCGTGATGGAAAACACCCGTTTTCATCCCGGCGAGGAAAAAAACGATCATGAGTTGGCCGCCCGCATGGCTTCTTTGGGCGACATTTACATCAATGACGCCTTTTCCTCAGCCCACCGCGCCCATGCCTCAACCGAAGCGCTCGCTCATTTGCTGCCCAACGCTGCCGGACGGGCGATGCAAAAAGAACTCGAAGCCCTGAACAGCGCCCTTGGCTCCCCGGCGCGCCCGGTGATTGCCCTGGTTGGCGGGGCCAAGGTTTCGAGCAAAATCGACCTTTTGGAAAACCTGATCGAAAAAGTCGACGCCCTTGTGATTGGCGGCGGCATGGCCAACACTTTTCTCAACGCCATCGGATTTAACGTCGGCAAATCCCTGTGCGAAAAAGAGCTGGCGCCAACCGCGTCCCGGATCATGGACAAAGCCACCGATAGCCAATGCGCCATAATCCTGCCGGTTGATGGGGTGGTCGCCTGGCATTTTGAAGCCGGTGCGCCAAACCGTCTTTATGGCGTTGACGCCATTGATCCCGACGGCATGATGCTTGACATCGGCCCCTCTTCGATCGAGCGGATAAAAGGGGCAATCGACGACGCCAAAACCCTGATCTGGAACGGCCCGCTGGGCGCTTTCGAGCTGCACCCGTTTGATCGTGGAACCGTTGAAGTGGCCCGCTATGCTGCCGAGCGCACCAAAAAGGGCCAGCTTGTCTCGGTGGCCGGGGGCGGCGACACTGTTGCCGCTTTGGCTCATGCCGGGGTAAAAGATGATTTTACTTACGTATCTTCAGCCGGTGGCGCGTTCCTTGAATGGATGGAAGGCAAGGCCCTGCCCGGCGTTATGGCGCTTGAAAACTGAACCTGACCAAATCCGTCAAAATCCTGTCTGATCGGCAGATTTTTTGGCTTTGGCTGGCGCTTTTCCCTTTTGTGGCCAAACTTAAGAGCCAAGGCATAACAATTACTTCCTTTGGTCTAAGGTCATGGACGGAACAAACGTGCAAATCTACCTGACAATGCCTGATAGTCTTTTTGAACAGCTGCCAGCCGAACGGCAAAAGTTTTTGGCTGATCTGAAAGCTGTTTTGGAGACATCCCTGGTTTCCGCCGCCCTTATTGAACGCCATGACCTGTCCGAGGGCGACTATAAAGACCTGGTTGGCCAAATCGCCCCCATAATCCAGACGCACGAATGCGCGCTGTTGCTTGATGGCTCGCCCGCTCTGGTGCGAGATCTGAAAGCCGATGGGGTACATGTCACCTCGGGCCAACGCGGGTTCAGCGAGGCGACAAACGCCCTTAAGCCCGACTTTATCGTTGGCGCCGGCAACATCAATTCGCGCCACGAGGCAATGTTGCGCGGCGAAGCGGGCGCTGATTATCTTTCGTTTGGCTCTCCCGTCCGCCCGCCGGAAACCGAACAGATCGAATTGGCTCAATGGTGGAGCGAAATGTTTGAAATCCCTTGCGTTTTATTTTATCCATCAACCCCGCTTGATCGTTTGGTCCCTATTCGCTGTGAATTTATCGGACTTGGCGAAAATCTCTGGTCCGACCCGGCAGGTCCCGCCGCAGCGATAAGAACATTCGCCAAAGGTGCGGGGGGGTCCTGACATGCGCCGTCTTTACGCTTTGGGTTTGTTGATTTTTTCACTTTCAAGCCCCGCTTTTGCCCAGATAAATTCCACCAGCATCACGGACAATGCCGATGCAAAAGCAATTTCCGCTGAAATTTTTGGCCCCAAGCGCCAGACCGACCTTGCCTTTGGCGCTTTTCAACGTGGATATTATCTGACCGCATTGAGCCTGGCGCTCGATCGCGCCGGCAAAAACAACAGCGCCGCTGCCGCCCAGACCCTGATTGCCACCATTTACGCCAACGGTTTGGGGGTGGCTGAAAATATGGCCCTGGCTTCAAGCTGGTATGCGATTGCCGCCAAAAACGGCGATGTCAACGCCACCTTTCAACTGGCCCTGCTTTACCAAAACGGTCGCGGCGTACCCAGGGACCGCAAACGCGGCGCCGAACTTTTCGCCCAGGCGGCCAAAATGGGCAGTCCGGAAGCCAAATATAATCTGGCCCTGCTTCATGTCGAGGGGATTTACGCAACACCAAGCTATTCCGAAGCCGCCCGACTGATGAAAGAGGCGGCCGCGGCCGGTCTGGCCGAGGCCCATTATAATTACGGCATTATGCTCAGCGAAGGGGCGGGGGTGGCCCCGGACGCAAAAGCGGGAGCCAATGAAATAAAAATCGCCGCTCAAATGGGCCTGAGCGAGGCCCAGGTCGAATATGCAACCATTCTTTATCTGGGCAAAGGGATAAACCGAAACCTTGCCAGGGCCGTATTCTGGTATCGCCAGGCCGCCAACGCCGGCAATCCGGTGGCCCAGAACCGGCTGGCCAAACTGATCGCGGCTGGCGAAGGGGTCAAACTGGATCTGCAAACCGCCGCCATGTGGCGCTCCCTGGCCCGACGTCAGGGCCTGGTTGACCCCGGGCTCGACCGGCTTTTGGTTTCAATCACCCCCGAGGACCAGGCTCGGGCCGACCAGCGCGCCCGCTTCTGGCCCGGGGTTGTGCAAAGTAAAACCAGCGCCCCTCCTCTTGCTCCCGCCAACGCCGGCGACGCCATGGGAAAAGCAATGCTCAACATGGACAAGCTGCTCGAACCGCAAAAAATCGTTCCCCCAAAAACCACCCCTATTGCCCCCTCCGGCTCGCCCGCCAAATAGCGCCCCCCTTATACCTCGCCCCTTGCACCTCGCCCCGATCTGGGGCACAAGCCAAAACCAGATATCGGCAAACCAGCCAGGAAACTTAACTTTCATGAAAATAAACGGCAACGAAATCCGCCCCGGCAATGTCATTCAGCACAAAAAAGAATTATGGGTGGCGGTCAAGGTCAATCATGTCAAACCCGGCAAGGGCGGTGCTTTCGCCCAGGTTGAACTAAAGGGCATTGTTTCAAACACCAAGCTCAACGAACGTTTCCGTTCCGCCGAAACCGTGGAAAAAATCCGTTTGGAACAAAAGGACTACCAGTTTTTATATACCCAGAACGACATGCTGGTTTTCATGGACAATGAGACCTATGAACAGCTTGAACTGATGGCTGAATTTGTCGGCGAGCGGGCCAAGTTTCTTCAGGACGGCATGAAAGTGACGGTTGAAAGCCACGAGGGCACCCCCTTGGGTGTTTCCCTGCCCCAGTTTGTCACCCTTGAGGTCAAGGAAACCGAGCCCTCGGTAAAGGGCCAGACGGCGGCCAATTCCTTCAAACCGGCTATTTTGGAAAACGGGGTCAAGGTAATGGTGCCCCCCTTTGTTTCCCAGGGCGAACGCATCGTTGTCGACACCGGTGAAGTCACCTATTTCAAACGCGCAGAATAAAATCGATACTGGAACTATAAAATGGCCGCATCGGCACTTTTAAACATCATGATCAAAGCCGCCCACAAGGCCGGCCGCTCACTGACGCGCGATTTTGGCGAAGTGGAAAATCTTCAGGTCTCGCGCAAGGGACCTGCCGATTTCGTTTCCAACGCCGACAAGAAGGCCGAACAGATCATCCATGACGAGTTGATCAAGGCGCGCCCGACCTATTCATTTCTGATGGAAGAGGGCGGAGAAATAAAAGGCACCGATGGCCAGCACCGCTGGATAATCGACCCGCTGGACGGCACCACCAATTTTTTACACTCCATTCCCATTTTTGCCTCCGCCATTGCGCTGGAGCGTAACGGGCAAATCGTTGCCTCGGTGATCTATAATCCGATCATGGAAGAAACCTTTACCGCCGAGCGCGGCGGCGGCGCCTGGCTCAATGAGCGCCATCGGCTCCGGGTTGCCGGCAGACGTTCGCTGGCCGACGCGGTTGCTGTAACCGGCATCAAACTGACCGGCACCGACAACGACACTCTCCAGTTGCGCCAACTGGCCGCGATCACCCCCGCCATTTCCGGCATAAGGCGCACCGGTTCCGCCTGCACCGATCTCGCCTGGCTCGCCGCCGGGCGTTTCGATCTCTTCTGGGAGGCGAAATTGTCGCCCTGGGACATCGCAGCCGGCCATTTGATGGTTCGCGAAGCGGGTGGATTTATCAGCGATTATTCCGGCAAGGACAATTCGATCAGCACTGGAGAGGTGGTCGCGGGCAACGAAATATTGCAAAAAGCGCTGCTCAAGGCTCTTAAAAACCTCTGAGAGGCGATGATACTGATTGATTGTAGGCGGCAAATTCTTTTCTGCCATTGTCAGGCCGCATCTGTCTGAATAGTCTTTAGGGTATTGCCCATCAAATCACTCGCAGAGTATCAAAGAGACAATGACCGAGCGCTACGACCCATATCTGCTTGCCAGCCCCAATGTTTATCTGGTCAAGATGATCATTTTTCTGATTCTGGTGGCCATGCTTGGCGGCATTTTAGCCCCGCAACTGGTTTCGGCGTTTTGGTCCAACCCCTTTATCAACGGCCTTATTCTGTTTGTCCTGCTGGTCGGGATATTGCTTTCCTTTCGACAGGTCATTCGTCTGTTCCCGGAAATTCGCTGGGTGAATTCCTTGCAGGAAGGCTCGCTGAGCGACACTTCGCGCCAGCCGGTATTGCTCGCTCCGGTCGCCTCGATCATACGCGACCGGCTTGGCGAAGCGGTCATCACCCCGGCTTCCTTGCGCTCCATTCTTGATTCGGTCGGCTTCAGGCTTGACGAAGCGCGTGAAACCGCCCGCTACATGACCGCTCTTTTGGTTTTTTTAGGCCTGCTGGGCACCTTTTACGGCCTGCTGCAAACCGTTGGTTCCGTCTCCGGGGTCATTCAGGGCCTGGATGTGACAGCCGGGGACGCCGGCAATTTGTTCTCCAATCTCAAGGATGGTCTGCAAGCCCCGCTCGCGGGCATGGGCACCGCCTTTGCCTCCTCGCTGTTTGGTCTGTCCGGCTCGCTTGTGCTTGGCTTTTTGGACCTGCAAACCGGCCAGGCGCAAAACGCCTTTGCCACCGAACTTGAGGACTGGATGTCCTCGATGACCGAGCTGGATCATCCCATCACCCAGATGCAGGCCAGCGGGCTTGGCATTACCGGTGAGGAAATGCAGGAAGCCTTTGAGCGCCTGGGCGATACCATGCAACGCACCGACAGTTCGCAAAACGCCATTCGCGCCATGGCCGAGCTGGCCCGTGGCATTGACGGGCTGGTCAAGCATATCCGCTCCGAACAGGAGGATTTACGCCGTCATATCCTTCAGCAGGGCGAGACCAACAAAAAGCTGCACGATCTGATTGACGCCATGCTGGCCGAAGGCGAGGATGATCAGGGCAAGCCCCATTGAATTTGTGCCCTGTTAAAGAAGTGAGAAGCCCATGCGCATGAGCCGCTCCAGACGAGGGGAACGGGTTAGCTACTGGCCTGGCTTTGTCGATGCCATGTCATCCCTGTTGCTGGTCATCATATTTTTGCTCACGCTTTTCATGCTGGCGCAGTTTTTTCTCAGCCAGGAGATTTTGGGCAAAAACACCGCCCTGACCCGTCTTAATAGCCAGATTGCTGAACTTAGTGATTTGCTGCAACTGGAGCGCGCCAATTCCAGCGACATGGAAAGTACCATCGCCACCCTGTCCGCCACCCTCACCGGCACCCAGAGCGAACGCGACGACGCGCTGGCCAAACTTGCCAACATCGGCAGTGGCATCAGCGACAAGAACGACCAGATTACCACATTGAACGACAAATTGCTGGCCGAACGCCAAATATCCAGCGAGGCGGCGGCCCGGCTTGGTCTGCTCAATCAGCAACTGGCGGCGCTAAGAACCCAGATCGGGGCTTTGGAACAGGCGCTTCAGGCCTCGGAAAGTCGCGATACCAGCTCGCGCACCCGCATTGCCGATCTTGGCCGCAGGCTGAACCTGGCCCTGGCGCAAAGGGTGCAGGATCTGTCGCGTTACCGCTCCGATTTTTTTGGCCGGTTGCGTAAAATTCTTGCCGACAGAACCGACGTGCGCATAGTCGGCGACCGTTTTGTTTTCCAGTCCGAAGTACTGTTTGCCCCCGGCCAGGCCGATATTTCGCCCAAGGGGGCCCAGGAGATCAACAAACTGGCCGACGCGCTTTTGCAACTGGAAAAGGAAATTCCCCCGGAAATCAACTGGGTGTTGCGTATCGACGGGCATACCGACAGTCGCCCGATTTCCACGGTGCGCTTCCCCTCGAACTGGGAATTGTCAGCCGCCCGCGCAATCGCTGTCGCCAAATTGCTGATTGCGCGCGGTGTTTCCCCGCACCGCCTGGTTGCCGCCGGATTTGGCGAATTCTCCCCGATCGATCCGGGCAATACCGAGGAAGCCTATCGCCGCAACCGGCGCATCGAATTCAAGCTGACGGAATAGAAAGCATTTCCCCATTCCCTGTATGGATACCACCCTCGGCGGGGGTGCCGGGGAAGGCCCTGCAAGGGCCGACGGCGGCAAGAATAAGAAGCGGGTGCCGGGGACGCGGGAGCGTAGCGACCAACGGCGGCGGGATTCTTTTGCCTCGCGGGGCGCACCGATAAAACCATGCCGGGCTAACCGCGCTGTGTCAAATGCTGCCCCTGCGGCGGCGCGGCCAAGAAATTGGCCGGCTCGCTCT
>UOEO01000104.1_pt1 | contig 10663 bp, 9 predicted proteins | sample 1989881 | NCBI WGS metagenome assembly UOEO01 (sample SAMEA4712198, study PRJEB27164) | hydrothermal vent metagenome | biome: marine basaltic hydrothermal vent biome; feature: marine hydrothermal vent; material: mineral | place: Pacific Ocean | collected 2011-06-14/2011-07-23 | depth 1691 m
GGTGCCGGGGACGGGAGCGAAGCGACCAACGGCGGCAGGAATTTTATGCCTCGCGGGGCGTACCGATAAAACCATGACGGGCTAAAACCGCCCTATGGTTTTATCTGCCCCTGCGGCGGCGCGCCGGGCTTCCGGCGGCTCGCTCTTCGCTCGCTAATTCTTTTCCCATTTTAATATGGATACGTTCCTCGGCGGGGGTGCCCGGGAAGCTGCCTATTTTAGCGGCAAAGTGAGAACGATCTCGCGGCCGCCATATTCGTGCACGCTATCGTGGGCGCGAATTGTTACTTTTTGTACGCCCTTTGGAATAACCACGCCCAAAAGCGAGCGGGTAAAGGGCTGCTCATCAACATGCGGGTGAAGCAAGGTGCGCGTGCCCAGCACCTTGCCATCCATATCGAGCACCTCAAAGGCGTCCGCATAATGCTCCCAGCCGGTATCGGCGTGAGCAATGGTTACGTCAAAACGGTATGTGCCCTCCTGCTGGAGAGCCGCCTTGGCCGCAATGACATCGGCCTCCCCCGCGCTTGCGCCAGATACAGCCATCATAGTCACCACCCCTCCAACAATCATGCCAAATTTAGAACGGGATATCGTCATCTGAACCACCACCTTCAAAAGCAGGCGCATTGGGCGCCGGCTGGCTTGCGCCGCCGGAAGACGGGCGGGCGGCGGAAAAACCGCCCTGATTGTCCGCGCGGCTGTCAAGCATGGTAAGGGTCGAATTAAAACCTTGCAAAACAATTTCGGTTGAATAGCGATCGCGCCCCTCATTGTCCTGCCATTTACGGGTCTGCAACTGCCCCTCGATATAAACCTTGCTTCCCTTGTGCAGATATTTTTCTGCAACCCGGGCCAGCCCTTCGGAAAAGATCACCACCCGGTGCCACTCGGTCTTTTCACGCTGTTCACCGGTGTTGCGATCTTTCCAGCGCTCGGAGGTGGCAACGCTCAGATTGACGATCGGGCGGCCATCCTGAGTCTGGCGAACATCAGGCTCGGCACCAAGATTGCCGACCAAAATGACCTTGTTTACGCTTCCCGCCATGGTTTATATCCTTTCGCGCCGCCATTGGCGGCAATAAAACAACTGTTCCCCCCTTAACTGGCACAATGGGGAGGATTGACCAGCCTGTCTGCCAGCTTTGCACAAAAAAATTTTTGCAAAAAAACTCGCCAAAATCAATTGCAGAGATAAAAAGCCACAGAACACGCCTTGACGCGCAGCCATTTGTTCTATTTATGTTCTGTCGTTTACACTTGCACTGTCAAGCATTGCTTTTTCCACGATAGCAGGGGAACGGCATGTTCAGGCCCGGGAACATCTTTACAATATGAGCACATCTTTTCAGGTCAATCGGCAAATCATCGTTCGCGGCGCCAGGGAGCACAATCTGAAATCGATTGATGTAACCCTGCCACGCGACACGCTGATCGTGATGACCGGGCTTTCGGGGTCGGGCAAATCATCGCTGGCGTTCGACACCATTTACGCCGAAGGGCAGCGGCGCTATGTCGAAAGCCTGTCCGCCTATGCGCGCCAGTTTCTTGAAATGATGCAAAAGCCGGATGTCGAACAGATCGAGGGGCTGAGCCCGGCAATTTCTATCGAGCAGAAAACCACCTCGCGCAATCCGCGCTCGACAGTGGGCACGGTTACCGAGATTTACGACTATTTGCGTCTGCTGTTCGCCCGCATCGGCATCCCCTATTCTCCGGCAACCGGGCTGCCGATTGAAAGCCAGACCATTTCCCAGATGGTTGACCGGATCATGGCGCTTGACGAGGGCACCCGTCTTTTTCTGCTGGCCCCGATCGTGCGCGGACGCAAGGGCGAATATAAAAAAGAGCTGGCCGAATTGCTGAAAAAAGGTTTCCAGCGGGTCAAGATCGACGGGGATTTTTATGAAATCGAAGAAGCGCCAACCCTCAACAAGAAGTTAAAGCACGACATTTCGATTGTTGTTGACCGGGTGGTTACGGGGAGCGGGATTGAGGGGCGGCTTGCCGATAGTCTGGAAACAGCGCTCGGGCTGGCCGACGGCATTGCCATGGCCGAATTCGCCGACCGCAAAGATACTAACGGCGAAGCCGAACAGATGATGTTTTCGCAAAAATTCGCCTGCCCGGTTTCCGGGTTCACCATTGCCGAGATCGAACCAAGGCTATTTTCGTTCAACAACCCGTTCGGGGCCTGCCCGGTGTGCGACGGGCTGGGTTTTGAGCTCAAGATCGACCCCGATCTGGTGGTAACCGACCCTGATCTAACGCTTAATGGCGGGGCAATCACACCGTGGTCGCGCAGCTCTTCACCCTATTACCGTCAGACCTTGATGGCTCTATGCAAGAAATTTGACGCCGGCATGGATGTACAATGGCGCAAATTATCCAAAGAGGTGCGCGAAGCAATCCTGTTTGGTACCGGCAAAACCATTATTGACTTTGTTTATGATGATGGGTTGCGCACCTACAAGACCTCCAAGGTGTTTGAAGGTGTGATCGGCAATCTGGAGCGGCGATTCAAGGAGACCGAATCGGCGGGCATGCGCGAGGAAATAGGACGCTATATGAGCCAGGCCCCCTGCGCCGCCTGCGACGGGCAACGTTTGCGCCCGGAAGCGCTGGCGGTAAAAATAAACGGGCTGCACATTTCCCAGGTCGCCGACAAATCAATCAGTGCCGCCGCCAAATGGTTTGAGCAATTGCCGGAAAAACTCAACGAAAACCAGTTGACCATCGGCACCAGGGTCTTGAAGGAAATCCGTGACAGGCTGACCTTTCTCAACGATGTCGGGCTGGATTATCTTACCTTGTCGCGCGCCTCGGGTTCACTCTCGGGCGGGGAAAGCCAGCGCATCCGGCTCGCCTCCCAGATCGGGTCCGGGCTAACGGGGGTGCTTTATGTGCTTGACGAGCCTTCGATCGGCCTGCACCAGCGCGACAATGCACGACTGCTGGAAACCCTTGTCCGGCTGCGCGACCTGGGCAATACGGTGATTGTGGTCGAACATGATGAAGACGCGATTTTGAGCGCTGATTATGTGGTCGATATCGGGCCGGGGGCCGGAATACACGGGGGCGAAATCGTCGCCGAGGGCACCCCGCAACAAGTTATTGCCAATCCCGCCTCTCTTACCGGCCAATATCTGTCGGGAAAACTTTCAATTCCCATTCCGGCGCAACGGCGCAAACCGGCCAAAACCCGCAAACTGAGCCTGAGCGGGGCCAGGGGCAACAATCTGAAAAACGTCTCGGTTGATATACCGTTGGGCCGGTTTATCGCCATTACCGGGGTGTCGGGAAGCGGCAAATCAACCCTTATAATCGACACGCTTTATTCAGCCATTGCGCGCAGGCTAAACGGGGCGCGGCTCAATCCGGCAGCCCACGACCAGCTCACGGGGCTGGAGTTTCTCGACAAGGTGATTGATATCGACCAAAGCCCGATCGGGCGCACCCCGCGCTCCAATCCGGCAACCTATACCGGAGCCTTTACCCCGATCAGGGAATGGTTCGCCGCGCTGCCGGAGGCCAAAAGCCGTGGTTATGGGCCGGGACGGTTTTCGTTCAACGTCAAGGGCGGGCGCTGCGAAGCATGCAAGGGGGACGGGCTGATCAAGATCGAAATGCACTTCTTGCCCGATGTTTATGTCACCTGCGAAATATGCAAGGGCAAGCGCTATAATCGCGAAACGCTTGAAGTCTTGTTCAAGGGCAAGTCAATCTCGGATATCCTTGAGCTGACGGTTGACGAGGCGGTGGAGTTTTTTGCCGCCGTCCCCTCAATTCGCGACAAGATGCTCACCCTGCAAAAGGTCGGGCTGGGCTATGTCAAGGTTGGACAGCCGGCGACCACCCTGTCCGGGGGCGAAGCGCAGCGGGTAAAATTGTCGCGCGAACTTTCCAAGCGCGCCACCGGGCGCACCCTTTATATGCTGGACGAGCCAACCACGGGGCTGCATTTTCATGATGTGGCCAAATTGCTTGAAGTGCTGCACGAGTTGGTTGAGGGGGGCAATACGGTGGTGGTAATCGAACATAATCTGGATGTGATCAAAACCGCCGACTGGGTGATTGATCTCGGGCCAGAGGGTGGAGATGGTGGCGGACAAATTGTTGTAAGTGGCACCCCCGAGGATGTCGCGGCCAACCCGGCCTCACATACCGGTAAATTTCTTGGCCCGGTATTGCAACGGCGCGCTGGCGCATATCCGAGCGCCGCGCAATAAATCAAGCTTAAATTAACCAGCCCTGCGTTGTCTGCATGGCGGTAATGTAAAAAAACACACTGCTCATATTGAACCCTTGCGCCTACATAACACTCATGAAAAACAAGAAAGGAGTTCAATCATGAACATTCGTCAAACATTCCGCAAGTGGAACGCATATCAGCGCACTCTTCGCGAGCTCAATGCCCTGGACAACCGCATGCTTGATGACCTCGGTTTGAACCGTGGCGACATTCAGCGCATAGCCCGTGATCATGCCAACCAGATTTAATTCTGGCGCAACCGAACACAACAAACCGGCAAATAATCGAACACCCGCTTTCATAATTTGAATGCGGGTGTTTTGTTTAAAAAAAGTTGCCCCAACCACCAAAGTGCTCTAGTTGCCGATCCATGAGCGAAAACCAGACAATACACATTATCGGCGGCGGACTTGCCGGATCAGAAGCGGCATGGCAGGCGGCACAGGCGGGCGCCAAGGTCGTTCTTTACGAAATGCGGCCACAGCGTAAAACCCCGGCCCACGTCACCGATAATCTGGCCGAGCTGGTATGTTCCAACTCCTTGCGCTCGGATGACGCCGAGCAAAACGCGGTTGGCCTTTTGCACGAGGAAATGCGGCGCGCAAACTCGCTTATAATGAATGCCGCGGACCACAACGCCCTGCCCGCCGGCGGAGCGCTGGCGGTCGACAGGCAAGGTTTTTCCGCCCACATCATGGCAAAACTGGAAAACCATCCAAATATCACCATCAAACGCGAGGAAATCGCCGGGCTGCCGCCCCAGGAATGGGACAATGTCATTGTCGCCACCGGTCCCTTGACTTCAGAGCCGCTGGCAAAAGCCATTCAGGACTTGACGGGTGAAGACGCGCTGGCCTTTTTTGACGCTATCGCCCCGATCATTCACGCCGAAACCATTGACAGGGACATTTGCTGGGCCCAATCTCGATATGATAAAATCGGCCCCAAGGGCACCGGGGCCGATTATCTCAATTGCCCGCTCGAGCGCGAGCAATATGAAGGTTTTATCGACGCTTTGCTGGCATCCGAAAGCCACCAGTTCCACCAATGGGAAAACGTGCCTTATTTCGACGGCTGTCTGCCGATCGAGGAAATGGCGGCGCGCGGACGCGAGACCCTGCGCTTTGGCCCGATGAAACCGGTTGGCCTGACCAATCCCAACGATCCCGAAACTCCCCCTTATGCGGTGGTGCAATTGCGCCAGGACAATGAACTGGGCAGTTTGTGGAACATGGTCGGGTTTCAAACCAAGCTCAAATATTCCTCCCAGGCCGAAATCTTCCGCATGATACCGGGGTTGCACGAGGCGAAATTCGCCCGCCTCGGGGGGCTGCACCACAATACTTTCCTTAATTCTCCCAAAGTGTTGACAAGCGACCTCAAGCTAAAGGCCGACCCGCGCTTAAGGTTCGCCGGGCAAATGAGCGGGGTTGAAGGATATGTGGAAAGCGCCGCCATCGGCCTGATCGCCGGAAAACTGGCGGCGGCGGACCAGGTGGGATATCAATTGCCCCTGCCCCCGCCAACAACGGCCCATGGCGCTTTGCTCAACCATATTACCGGCGGCCATTTGCCTGACGAGGGAGCCAAATTGCGCAGCTTTCAGCCAATGAACATCAATTTTGGCCTGTTGCCGCCAATCGAGGTTACAAAACCCGAAGGGGTCAAGCGCTGGCGCAAGGCTCAGCGCAACAGGTTCAAGCGAAAACTGATTTCCGAGCGGGCGCTAACAGATTTTGAGAACTGGCTGGCGGCAAACACGCTTTGAAGTATTGCCAAAACGCGGCCGTCATTACGAGGAAGCATGACGAAGAAGTAGAACAGATTTTTTGTTGTGCGGTGCGCTCTTTTCTTCTTTGCCGATTTTTACGGAACTGTTTTTAATTGCGATATGCCCACCAGGCCAGCGAAGCGATTTTTCGCCAGTTGGCCAAGTCGGGCGGGGTTATAAACGGGGTCCTGGCATTTTTGTTCAACTGCTTCAATTGGCTTTTCAGCAGCACCACAGGAGCAAAAACCGGCCGGATATCATCTGCAAGCAGCACAATGGCCTGGTCGGCCTTGTGCAAATGCTCTTGGGCTTTTTCGCGCAGCATTGCGCAGCCGGCGCGTATCTCCGGGCTGGATTTTCCCGCCAAATAGTCTTTCTCGCTGGCCCCGGTGGCAACAAAGACCGACCAGGGCAGAACAATCCGCCCGCCGCTGGCCGTTAGCGGCAAGGCGCGCAAATGCCCGACCAAAGCGTGAGCCACCCCAAGATGACCCGCCGCCTCGGCAGCTGCGGCGTCCCCGCCCCCGTTAACAATCATTGCCGCCAATTGATAAAGGATCGAATTGGTCTCCCCGGCATAGCCCTCAAAAGAGTTCAGGTCCGCCATCGGGTCATCATAAAGGTCAAACCTTCTGGCATTGAGCAAGCGCACCAAGGGCGGCACAGGCAGTTCAAAACTCTTTAAAACCGCCAGCAACTGAGCGGCCAACGGGTTTTCCCCAGCTTCACTTTCCCGCCGGCCCGCAAGCACATCAAGCCACCATTGCAGGCGGATTTCGCCCGCGGCAGGCTCGCTTATCCGGTCGCGGACCTGGGCAATCTCGGCGCCAAAAGCATAAAGCGCCTGCACTGGAGAGCGAGTTTTTTCCGCCAGCAGCAATGTTGCGGTAAAGCGGTCGGGGTCATTGATTTTCAGGTAGGAGCTGACAAAGCCGGCATTTTCAGACATTACTTTGACTCTACTTGTCTTTACTTGGCTTGGATTTACTGGCCTTATCTGGCTCCAGCGTCTGTAACCGCGATCAGGGCGGCGGCAACGGCGCGTTTTTCGGCAAACAAAATATTGTAGGTGCTGATTGCGCTTCCGGTACCAATCGCCTCAACAATTATATTGCGCTGTTTGAAAGCCCGGCGCAATTCGGGGTCAAAATAAGCGACCTGGACGCCCATGCCCACCATCAGGACATCAATTTTGTCGGCAACGGCAAACACGGGGGCAAAGCTTTCCATATTCAACTGGCCAATGGCAGAAACCGGCCAGGCGTGCATGCCGGAGGGCAGACACAATAGCGAGCCTTTGTGCGACATGTCGGCAAAGCGAAAGCCGCCATTGCCATAGGCGTCCACCAAAGTCTGATAGGGGTAATAGCCATCCCTTTGCATTGATTGACCTCCCCCAAAGGGATATTAGAGCGTTTTCAGGATAAGTGGATACCGCTTATCCGGTTCGAAAACGCGACCAAACAAAGACTTAGAGCTTGGCGTTCCGATATTCAACCTGAACGCATCTTGCTCTAAACCGCAGCCCCGTCGGAGCGTTTTTCCACCACCTGCTTTTCTGCTTTTTCGCGGGTTTTCAGGCCGAAGAAAATCAGGATCGGGGCGGCAATGAATATAGAGGAATAGGTGCCGACCACCACGCCCCAGGTCATTGAGATGGTAAAGCCGCGAATAACCTCGCCACCAAAGAAAACCAGCGCCAGCAACGCCAATATGGTGGTGAAAGAAGTAAGGGTGGTTCGCGACAACATCGAGTTGATCGACATGTCGATCAGTTCGCTGACCTTGATCTTGCGGAATTTGCGCAAATATTCGCGCACCCGGTCATAGACCACCACAGTATCGTTGAGCGAATAGCCGACAATGGTCAAGATAGCGGCGATCGAAGACAAGTTGAACTCAAAGCCAATCAATGAATAAAGCCCGATGGTAAGGGTAACGTCATGGATCAGCGCGACAATGGCGCCAACGGCAAACTGCCATTCAAACCGGGCCCAGATATAGATCAAAACCGCGCCCATGGCGACAACCACCGCGATGATGCCGGCAATGGCCAGCTCCCCGGAAACGGTTGGGCCAACCACTTCGACCCGGCGGATATCATAATCAGAGGAAAGCGCCTCGGTCACCTTGCGCACCGCTGCCTGCTGGGCGGTATCGCCGCCGGTTTGCGCTTCAATGCGAATTAAAACTTCTTTCGGGGTGCCAAATTCCTGCACCTGAATGTCGCCAAGTCCCAGGCTGCCGATACGCGAGCGAATATCGGCTATATCGGCATTGCCTTGCAAAGCCTGTATTTCAACCGAGGAGCCGCCCTTGAAATCGATGCCCAGATTGAGACCGCCAAAGGAAAATATCGCAACCGAACCAACCATTGCGGCAACGGAAATGCCAATGGCTACCTTGCGCCAGGCCATGAAGGGAATATGGGTTCCCTCGGGAATAAGGCGCAACAGGTGAATCTTAAGGGTTTTGGGCCGCCGTCTGGAATACCAGATGCCGATAATAAACTGGGTGACGAAATAGGCGGTAAAAACAGTGGTCAGAATACCAAGGGCCAAAGTGATGGCAAAACCCTGAACGGGACCGGAGCCAAGGAAAAACAATACCGCGGCGGCAATGAACGTGGTCACATTAGCGTCGATAATGGTGCTCATGGCGCGCTTGAAGCCGGCCTCGAGCGACTGGTGAACGCTTCGCCCGCCCTTCATCTCTTCCTGTATTCGCTCATAGATCAAAACATTGGCGTCAACCGCCATGCCAACGGTCAAAACGATACCGGCAATACCAGGCAAAGTCAGCGTCGCCCCGAGCATTGAAAGCGAGCCTAAAATCAGAATAACGTTCAAAATCAGCGAGATATTGGCAAACAGGCCAAACTTGCCATAAACGATGATCATAAAGGCGACCACCATCAAGGCGCCGACAATACCGGCCAGCAGTCCAGCCTTGACGCTATCGGCGCCAAGGCTTGGCCCGACCGAACGTTCTTCGATGATATCAAGGGTTGCCGGCAGCGCCCCTGCCCGCAGCAAAACAGCCAGATCATTGGCGCTTTGCGGGGTGAAACTGCCAGAAATCTGCCCGGAACCGCCGGTAATGGCGGTTTGAATGGTTGGCGCGGTAATCACCTTGCCGTCAAGAACGATGGCAAAACGGCGTCCGACATTGGCGGCGGTGATCTCGCTGAAAACTATCGCCCCCCTGGTGTCAAACCTGAAACTGACAATGGCCTGGCCGGTTCTTGAGTCAAAGCCGGGCTGGGCGTTGATCAGACTTTCCCCGCCAAGAGCGATATCCTCATAGAGCAATTCTTCGCTGCCATCGACCGAAGGCACGATATAGGTGCCTGGCGGCAGGCCCTGAGCCCGGGCCTGGGCGGCGGTGATGTTGGGATAGACCAGATGGAAAGTGAGGCGGGCGGTGCGCGAGATCAGATCCTTGAGGCGGGTTGAATCAGAAAATCCGGGCACCTGAACCAGAATACGGTCGGTTCCCTGGCGCTGAATGGTCGGCTCGGTGGTGCCCAGTTCATCGATGCGGCGTCTGATAACCTCAATCGACTGGGTGACCAGAGTGGACATGCGCTGGTCGATGCCCTTTTCGGTCAGCGTGATTATGATTTTTCCGCCCGCAGTGGTGCTGATTTCGGTTTCCTTGACCCCGCCTACCGAGAAAACCGAATTGCTGACCACCGTTTCAACCGCCTTTAAAGCCTCGCGGGCCTTATCAAACTGGCTCGGATCGGTCAGCGTAACAGTGAGCTTGAGACCATCGGTGGAAAGCAAATGGCCGATACCATTGTCGTTGGCCAGAATTGTGCGAACTTCACGCCGAAGGTCGCGCATCCGCTCGTCAATGATATTTTGCCGGTTGACCTGCAGCAAAAGATATGAGCCGCCCTGCAAATCGAGCCCAAGCACGATTTTTTGCTTGGGAAGCCAGTCAGGCATGGCGTCAACAAAACCCTTGGGAACAAAATTGGGAATTGTGAAAAGAATGCCCAGAACGGCGACAATCGCGATGATTGCAGTACGAAACGGCGAAAATTGCAGCATTTTCAAGTCCTTGCGACAGGCGCAATGTTTTGTTTGTCAACTAGTGGCGGCGTTTTGCTCTATTATAGCGGGCGAAAAATCATTTACCGGAATTGTCGTTTACCGGTTCGGGCTTGGAACGCACATCCGAAATCATCGAGCGCACGACCTTGACGCGAACGCCATCGGCGATTTCAACTTCCAGATCCGAGTCTTCCTTGACGCGAACAACTTTGCCCACCAGACCGCCAGTGGTAACGATCACATCCCCGCGACGTACCGCGCCAAGCATTTCCCTGTGCTCTTTGGCACGCTTTTGCTGCGGACGAAAGATAAAAAACCAGAAAATTATGATCAGCAGTATGATCGGAAAAAATGACGACAAAAGGTCTACAGTGCCACCACCGGCTGCCTGAGCATAAGCGGGTGTTACAAACATAAAATAACTCCTTGATGTGAACGTGCTTTCACACACGTTAACTGGCTTGTCAAAGCCCTTGGGTTGATCCCATATAGGATATGATAGGGGCGAATGGATAAACCCATCGACCTGAAAATCGCGCGGACTATACAAGCGCCCCTTGATGATTGCAAAGGCAATCG
>UOEO01000236.1_pt1 | contig 10562 bp, 8 predicted proteins | sample 1989881 | NCBI WGS metagenome assembly UOEO01 (sample SAMEA4712198, study PRJEB27164) | hydrothermal vent metagenome | biome: marine basaltic hydrothermal vent biome; feature: marine hydrothermal vent; material: mineral | place: Pacific Ocean | collected 2011-06-14/2011-07-23 | depth 1691 m
AGGTTGATGTACGCTGCGACCGCTCCGGCGGCGAAACCAAAATCGGCGCCGGCGATGACTGGATGGAAATATTGGGCTGCGGCATGGTTCATCCCAATGTCCTCAAAAATTGCGGGCTCGACCCGGAAGTCTATCAGGGGTTTGCCTGGGGCATCGGCATTGACCGGCTGGCCATGCTCAAATACGGCATGGCCGATTTGCGGGCGTTTTTTGACGCCGACAAACGCTGGATCGACCATTACGGCTTTCGCCCGCTTGATATTCCGACCCTTTTTGGTGGGTTAAGCAGCTGATGGGCTTGCTATTTGACGAAGTAACCCCCACCCCGGCCCTCCCCACAAGGGGGAGGGAGTTTGTATCGCGCTCAACCAAACTCAGCGCGTCACCCCGGTCAAGGCCGTGGCCTTTGGGAGTGTGGCAACAAGATCCCGGCGCAAATGGCCGGGATGGTGCAGAAATTATTGCAAGCCCTCATCCTGAGCTTGTCGAAAGAGGTGGGCGACATTGCCTCGTGGTTCGACAGGATCACCATGAGGCGAATTGCGCCCGAATTTCTTTTCTTTCCTTCTCCCCTTGTGGGAGAAGGTGCCCGACAAGGGCGGATGAGGGGTATCGGCAGGGCCGAACATATTCGTTCAACCCCCTCACCCGATTTCGTTTCCCCCCCCACCCCAACCCTCCCCACATGGGGGAGGGAGCAGACCCCGCGCTCAACCAAACTCAGCGCGTCACCCCGGTCAAGGCCGTGGCCTTTGGGAGTGTGGCAACAAGATCCCGGCGCAAATGGCCGGGATGGTGCAGAAATTATTGCAAGCCCTCATCCTGAGCTTGATAAAGGAGGTGGGCGACATGTCTTTATCACCAATAACCAATAATACCGCCGGAGCTTAAAAAAATGAAATTCACCATCGACTGGCTCAAGGATCATCTGGAAACCGACGCCTCGGTAAAGGAAATCGTTGAAACCCTGACCATGACCGGCACCGAGGTCGAGGCGGTTGAAAATCAGGCGGAACAACTCCAGGAATTCACCATCGCCCGGGTGATTTCCGCTGAAAAACACCCCAATGCCGACCGGTTAAAAGTATGTATGGTTGATACCGGCTCTGGCGATCCGGTCAAAGTGGTGTGTGGCGCCCCCAATGCCAAAACCGGCATGAAGGGGGTTTTTGCCGCCGCCGGAACCTATATTCCGGGCACTGATTTTGTCCTGCAAAAAGGCGTCATCAGAGGCGAGCAAAGCAATGGCATGCTGTGTTCTCAGCGCGAATTGATGCTTTCCGATGATCATGACGGCATTATCGAATTGGCCGATGATGCCCCCCTCGGGCAAAAATATGCCGACTATGCCGGGCTCGACCAGGTGGTGATTGAAGTTGAAATAACCCCCAATCGCGGCGATTGCGCCGGGGTGTTTGGCATTGCGCGCGAGCTGGCCGCCGCCGGTCTCGGGGAGCTTAAAAATCCCGCTATTCCCGATGTGGCGGCAACCGCCGGTCCAACCACGATCCCGGTTGAATTGCGCTTTGGCGAAAATGAGCCAAAGGCATGTAAAATATTCATTGGCCGCCTGATCAAAAACGTCAATAACGGGCCGTCTCCCGAATGGTTGCAAAAGCGCCTTGTCGCCATTGGTCTCAGGCCGATCAATGCCTTGGCCGACATAACCAATTATATTTCGTTTGATCGCGCCCGGCCATTGCACGTTTATGACGCCGACAAGATTTCCGGCACCATCCATGCCCGCATGGGCAAAAAGGGCGAGAAATTTGACGGGCTCGACGACAAGCCACACGAAGTTGACCAGAGTATGTGCGTTATTGCCGATGATAACGGGGTTCTGGGCCTGGGCGGCATCATGGGCGGCGTCAGCAGCTCGTGCACAAGTGAAACCCGCAATGTTTTGATCGAATGCGCCTGGTTCGACCCGCAGATAATTGCCGCCACCGGGCGCAAGACTTCGATTGTCTCGGACGCGCGTTATCGTTTTGAACGCAATGTCGACCCGGCTTTCGTCAAACCAGGCATGGAAATGGCGACAAAACTGGTTCTTGATATTTGTGGCGGCCAGGCGTGCGAAACCATCACTGCCGGCGAAATATACGCCAAGGAAAAAATCATTGATTTCCCCCTTGCCGAGATCAAACGCCTGACCGGGCTGGAAGTTTCCTACCCCGAGGTCAAGGCGGTTCTTAACCGCCTCGGGTTCTGGCTTGCCGGGTCGGGGGATGTGATCAAGATTGCCGCCCCCTCATGGCGGCCCGATGTTACCATCAAGGCCGATGTGGTTGAAGAAGTGATGCGCATGGTCGGGGTTGACAAGGTGCCGGTTGACCCGTTGCCGCGCTTGTCCGGGGTGGCTGAAAAAATCCTTACCCCGATCCAGAACCGGCGCCGCATCGCAAGGCGCGCCCTGGCGGCGCGCGGGCTTTCAGAAGCTGTCACCTGGTCGTTCGTCTCCGCTGATCAGGCTCAAAAATTTGGTGGCGGCGCCCCCGAACTCAAACTGGCCAACCCGATCGCCTCTGACCTCACTGATATGCGCCCCTCGCTCTTGCCCGGCCTGTTGGCGGCGGCGGTGCGCAATTCCAACCGCTCGCTGTCCGATCTCGCCCTGTTTGAGGTTGGCCAGATATTCAAATCCGACCTGCCGGAAGGCCAACGCAATTTTGCCAGCGCCATTCGTACCGGCACCGCCGGATTTTTGGGTTACGGCCGTCATTGGCAAGCGGCAAGCGGCAAGGTCGATGTTTTTGCCGCCAAGAGCGATATGGGGGAAGTGTTGTTTGCGCTCGGGCTTGATATCGACAAGACGCAACTGGTCAGCGAGCCCGCCCCCTGGGCCCATCCGGGCCGTGGCGGGCGCATTCAATTGGGGCCAAAAAACATTCTTGGCTGGTTTGGCGAACTGCACCCGACAATGGTTGCTGATCTTGGCCTTAATGGGCCGGTGGTCGCCTTTGAGATTGATCTTGATGCCATTCCCGCTCCGCGCAAAAAATCCTCTAAAGCCAAACCGGCAATTAAACTCTGGGATCTGATGCCGCTAAAGCGCGATTTTGCCTTTATCGTTGAGGCCGGTGTGCCCGCCGCCAAAGTAATAAAAGCGATACAAAGCGCCAATAAATCATTGATTTCAAACGTAAATATTTTTGATGTTTTCCAAGGAAACCATGTTGAACAAGGCAAGAAATCGCTTGGGCTGGAAGTTACCTTGCAGCCAAAAAACAAGACCCTGACCGACCAGGAGATCGAAGCGGTCTCCGCTTCTATTGTGGCGGCGGTAAAAAAGGCGACCGGCGGTGAGTTGCGTAGTTGAAAAGTGCGATGAAAGCAAAAATTCTGCAGGCGAATAATTCATCGATATTTTTACCCGAGGGCTCGCATTTGCAACGCCTGCCGCGGGCGCCACAGCGAAAACGGCCGCAAAAATTCTGGAATGAGTTCGAGAACAAGGCGCTGGTCTATGATTTGTTCTGGCATTTTGATGGGCAACAGGTTCTTTTGGTCGGCCCGCCGGCACTAAACCTTGAAAACCATTGGCTAAGCGCAAAATTTGTCGCCCTGCCCTCCGGCAAACCCCTTGATGCGGTTTTTCACCATGTGCGCTCCACCCTGACGGTGGCGCTGCAACAAGTACCCGCGCACACCGAACAGATCCAGCTCGAATTTGCCGGACTGAGCTTTGTTGCCCCCATCCAGCCCAATATGGTCGACCAATTTGCCGGAAAACGGGTTTTGTTCACCATGAGCAAGGACAATTCGCTCAACTGGATCAAGGAATGGGCGCTGTTCCATCAGATCACCCACGGGGCTGATGCGGTTATTGTGATCGATAATGGCTCCAAGAGCTACCAGCCTCAGGACGTAGCCAAGGCACTCTCTGAGGTAGTCGGAATTGACAAGGTACTGGTGATTTCCTGGCCCTATAAATACGGCCCCCATGATCCGGGGGTTGTCTTTCATCGCTTCTGGGCCAATTTTTTGCAGGTCGCCAGTTTTGCGGTTATTTTGCGCCGGTTCGGCCGGCGCGCCTTCGGGCTTTTAAACGTTGATATCGACGAGTTGGCCGGCCCGCTAAAGGGAACGGATATTTTTGCCGCGACAAAGGAAAGTCAGGACGGCTATTTCCGGCTTTTGGGCCATTGGGTGGAAGCTGTGGCGGACCCCGGTTATAGAGAAGAGGCGCCAATACATCCTGCATACCGGAGTGTGCGCCGCGATATACGCCATCGCCTGAACGCCAAGAAATGGTGCCTTGACCCAACCCGTTCCTGGCTCGACAATCTTGAGGTGCTGCCCAGCGTCCACCGGGTAATGAACATATCAAAACAAATGTCCTCCCGGGCGCCACGCGGCCATTTTTGGCACTTCAAGGGTATCAACACCAACTGGAAGCATGACCGGCTGGGGAAAAAACCGCCAAAAACATTCATGCTCAAGCGCCCAAACGAATTAAGGGAAATGTTTGAAACCTATCTGGAGCAGAAAAGCCGTGGCGCCGAAAAAAGCTGACCCTGACCCCACCCTTGCCTCCGCTCTTGCCCCTGGCCGGACCCGTCTGGTTGCCCATTCAGCGGCGTTTTTGCCTGAAGGATATGCTTTGGCGCGCAAGCCGCGTTTTGGCTGGCGCTCCCGTCCGGAAAGCTTCTACCAAGGCTTTGAAAAAAGAGCGCTTTTTTATGATGTTTTCCGCCACGCTGACGGCGAACAGGTGCTGCTTGTCGGCCCGCCGCCGCGCAATCTTTTGGGGTTGTTAAAACGGGCGCATTATTCGGTAAAAGGCAATAAGACAAGCTTCAAGCCAAAATTCTTCATCTCCCAATCAGTGATGATCATGACGTTAAAGGGAGTGCCAAAAAACGCCGATATTTTGGATGTGCGAGTTGATGATCTGGAATTCGCCCTGCCCATTGGCGAAAATTTTGCCCGCGAACTTGCCGGACGCCGGGTGCTTTTTACCATGAGCAAAAACAACCCATTGCCCTGGATAAAAGCCTGGGCCCACTATCATCAGCGCTTTCATGATGTTGATGCAGTCGTTTTGATTGACAATGGCTCATCGGATTATCCGCCTGAAGAAATCGCCCGGACGTTGGAAAAAACCAGGGTCAAGGAAATAATGATTATCTCCTGGCCCTATATTTACGGAGCGATTGACAGGGCGGTAATTTTCAATCCCTATTGGACACATTTTCTCCAGATTGCCGGGTTGGCTCTAGTGCTGAGGCGATTTGTCGCCCGGGCCGAAGGAATTCTCAACTGCGACATAGACGAGCTTGTTGCGCACCGTAAAGCGCCGTCGATCTTTTCCGCACTCCAAAATACCCCGCAGGGACTATTGGCCATGAACGGATCATGGGTTGAGCCGCTCCCGCTTTCCTCGAATTATGGCGACCACCGCGATTTTATCTATCGGGTCAAGGATCAAGAAAAACGGGTATGTCACGAGCGCAAATGGCTGCTCGACCCCAGGCAGGACTGGGTACAAAATCTTGCCATTCATCCATATATGCACTGGATCAAAGGCCGCCCGCGGGGATCAAAATTCATGTCCGAAGACGCCTTCTTCTGGCATTTCAAAGGGATCAACACCAACTGGAAGGTCAAGCGCAACAAAATCACCCCGGAACAGGCTCAAACCATGGAGCCCGACCCCGAATTAGGCGAAATATTTTCGCGCTGGCCTGACATCAAATAAAGCTACTCATGTTTGAGCGGGCAGGTATTCAAACCGAATATCGAATATAAAGGGCAGGTTGCAAACAGGCCGGTGACCAGCGGCACAATGCCGATAAGGGTAAACCAGCGCCAGCTTGCGTCCGGGTAAACAAAGAAAAGGGCAAGCAGCACCACCCCGGCGATAACGCGAATGATCCGGTCGACATTTCCTACATTGTGTTTAAACATGGTAATTCTCCTGTTGACGGTTTTGTTATTAACAGAACCTAAACGCCAAAGCGCTTATCGGTCTGTGACTTGATCACCAACATTCAGATAAAATCAGCCGGCCAGCTTTTTTAGCGCCCCCGCGTCAGCCAATTCAATCATGCCGCGCTGCGCCTTGACAATCCCCTTGCGCACCAAAACCTCAATCCGGCGCGACACCACTTCGCGCGATGTGCCGATCATGACCGCCAATTCCTGATGGGTTGCGCGCACCACCCTATTGTCGGCCCTTTCCAGCAGGCAGCGCGCCAAACGCGCCTCTATGGTGACAAACGCCACTTTCTCCAAAACCCGCATCACCGTTTGCAGCCGGTCGGCAAAGGCCTTGAAAACAAAGGTGCGAAACCCGCTCGAGTTGGCCATCAGTTCCATAAACATGGATTTGGGAACCAGAACCACTGAAATGTCGGTTTCGGCAATGGCCTCCCCGGTATAATATTGTTCCCCGAGCAGGCCCAATGTGGTCTGGACGCAAGTCTGGCCCGGAACCACCGAATAAAGCAACAATTCGCGTCCGTTGGCCCCGGTCAAATAAACCCCGAGGCGGCCCGAAAGCGCCATGACAAACCCTGAAACCGCGTCCCCGGGTCGAAACAGAATATGTCCGGCGGGCAATATTGTCGGCTTGAGAGCGCCGAGCTTTTCGCGCGCCTCTTTATCAATATCCTCTAATCCCAAAGCGCCAATAGTCCAGTTGCTCATCGCTGTTCCTGTTTCATGCGCCACAATCATTCAGCAAAGCCTGTTCATCAAGGCAGCGGAGCTTCAAGGGCGTTACAATTCCGGCGAGCCGGGCTGCCGCCCGGTTCTGGAGCCGACATAATCTAAAATTATCTTACGGATTATTTGTGGCTGGTCCAGATTGGCGAAATGGCCGATATCCTTGATATCGCGGATAAAGAACTGCCCATTCGGGTCCATAATACCAAGTACTGGACCCAGGGCCTGATCATTGTTTTTGCCGCCGGCACGCTGAAGCAACAGCATATTTCCTTCAAAATCGATTTCGGTGTCGATGAAATCGAGATTTTGTAAATGCCGGGCCTGACGGACAATTGTTTGCCGGTCGGCCTGTTTGAGCATGGCGTATATTATTGCGCGCGCCTCAGGGTTTTTCGAGGATATGCCGGCTCCGATCCGGTTCAAATGGTCGCGCCGCACCAGCCGGGATAAAACAAGCATGATGGCAAAGGAAACTGGCGACACTTCCATCGGAAAAGAAGTACCAAAACAAACCAGGCGGCCAATCATGTCCGGCTTGTCCCCCATTATTTTTACCGCCAGAACAGCACCCAGCGAATTGCCGACCCAATTGACATGTTCAACCCGCTCCGCATCAAGAATGGCCATTAAATCCCCGGCCATGTTCTCAATACTGAAATCCTCTTTACGACGTAATTTCCGCTCCGGCATTTTGGAGCGCCCGTGCCCGCGCAGATCAGGAACGATTACCCTGAACCCTAAATCGGCAAAAAAATGCGCATCATCAACAAATTGCAAGCCGTTTGCCGCCAGCCCGTGGCACAAGACCAGCGGCCGGCCATCTTTTGGCCCGACGCTGAAATAGGCGGCGGTATAATAGCCCCGCGCCACATAATGCGCCCGAGGCAATTCGGGAAGCGGCAATGTCAAATATTGAACGCTACGCACTGCCAATAATTATCCCGGCGGCAAATACCAGCGAGCCTCCCAATACTACCTGCATCACCGCGCGCCAGAACGGGGTCGACATATATTTGCTCTGGATAAAGGCAATCGCCCACAATTCGATCAGCACAATGACAATGGCCAGACTGGTTGCGGTCCAGAAATCAGTAATGAGATAAGGCAAGGCATGGCCCAGCCCACCAATTGTGGTCATGATCCCGGCGGCAAACCCGCGCTTGAGCGGCGAGCCGCGCCCGGTCAGCTTGCCATCGTCCGAGGCCGCCTCGGTAAAGCCCATAGAAATGCCGGCCCCGACCGCCGCCGCCAGACCAACCAGAAAGGTTTGCCAAGTCGACCCGGTGGCAAAGGCGGCGGCAAAAACCGGAGCCAGGGTTGAAACCGAACCATCCATGAGACCGGCCAGGCCCGGCTGGACAAAGGTTAAAACGAATTGGCGGTGTTTTTGGCTGGCCTCTTCATCGCGCTCTGTTTCGCCCAGGAATTTTTGTTCCAGCCGACTGGCTTGCTCGCCATGCTTGCTCTCCTCCATCGCCAGATCGCCAAGTAGCTTGCGCAATTTGACATCGGTGGTCTGCTTGGCCGCCTCGGTGTAAAAACGAAAAGCGCTTTGCTCCATCTCCCACACCTGCTGGCGTATGGTGTCAATCGAAAGCTCCTTCATCAGCCACACCGGCTTGCGGCTCAAAAACCCGCGCACATGCTCGCGCTTGATCGGGATCAGCCTGTCACCAAACTGCTCTTTATAAAGGTCAAGCAGCCGCCGGCGATGGCCATCCTCTTCCTTGGCCATGGCGTCAAATATTTTGGCCGAAGCGGGATATTTGTCACGGATCTTATCGGCATAAGCCATATAGATACGCCCGTCTTCTTCTTCGGCGCTAATGGCGAGCGACAATATCTCGGCGGCGTTCAGCGAGGAAAAATCGCGTTTTCCGGGTTCAAGAAAGCGGTTAATCATCTCTGTGACCTTCCCATGAGATAAAATATGATGACCGTTAAAAAGCCTGTTTAAAAGCTGGCTTAGCCGCAATCAATTGGCAAGTCGATTTTTTAGAATAATTATAAATAGCTCGTATTGACTTCACTTGCCGCCAATACACCATCCCCCTTTGCGCATCCTAATCAAACCTGCTACATGCGCCTGATAATGACAACACAGCTTAAAAATATCCGCAATTTTTCCATCGTCGCCCATATCGACCATGGCAAATCCACCCTTGCCGACCGGCTGATCCAGATGACCGGCGGGCTGAGCAAACGCGAAATGAGCGAGCAGGTGCTTGACTCAATGGATATCGAGCGCGAGCGCGGCATCACCATTAAAGCACAAACCGCCAGGCTGCATAATAAGGCCAATAACGGGGAGACCTATATCCTCAATCTCATCGACACGCCGGGTCATGTTGATTTTGCCTATGAGGTCAACCGCTCGCTGGCCGCCTGCGAGGGCTCGCTGTTGGTGGTTGATGCTTCCCAGGGGGTGGAAGCCCAGACTTTGGCCAATGTTTACCAGGCCATTGAGGTTGACCACGAAATCGTTCCCGTTCTCAACAAGATTGACCTGCCGGCGGCCGAGCCGGAACGGGTCAAGACCCAGATCGAGGATGTTATCGGGCTTGATACTTCCGATGCAGTTGAGGTTTCCGCCAAAACCGGGCTGGGGATGGAAGCGGTGCTTGAAGCTATCGTTAACCGGCTGCCGGCGCCCAAGGGGGATATTGAGGCGCCGTTAAAAGCCCTTTTGGTTGATAGCTGGTATGACGCCTATTTGGGGGTTGTGGTTCTGGTTCGGGTTTTTGACGGGGTGATCAAGAAGGGCCAAAAGGTCAGGATGATGGCCACCGGGGCCACTTATGATCTTGACCGGGTTGGGGTCTTTACCCCGAAACTGGTCCAGACCGGCGAGCTTGGACCCGGCGAAATCGGCTTTATTACCGCCTCGATCAAGGAAGTGGCCGACACCAATGTCGGGGATACCATAACCGACGACAAACGCCCCGCTTCAGAGGCGATGGCGGGCTTTCGCCCGGCCCAGCCGGTGGTATTTTGCGGCCTGTTTCCGGTCGACGCCAATGAGTTTGAGGATTTGCGCGCCGCCATGGGCAAACTGCGGCTCAATGACGCCAGCTTTTCCTATGAGATGGAGACTTCCGCCGCGCTCGGCTTTGGTTTCCGCTGCGGATTTTTAGGCCTTTTGCATCTGGAAATCATTCAGGAACGTCTCTCGCGCGAATTCAACCTCGAACTGATCGCCACCGCCCCTTCGGTTGTTTATCAGGTGGTGATGAATGATGGCTCTGTTCTCGAACTTCACAACCCCGCCGACCTGCCGGATGTAGTCAAGATCGACCATATAAAAGAGCCCTGGATCAATGCGACCATTCTCACCCCGGATGATTATCTGGGGCCAATTCTAAAATTGTGCCAGGATCGGCGCGGCATCCAGACCAACCTCACCTATGTCGGCAGCCGGGCGATGGTTGAATATCAATTGCCGCTCAACGAGGTGGTGTTTGATTTTTACGACCGTTTGAAATCGGTTTCCAAGGGCTACGCCAGTTTTGACTATCAGATTGATCAATATCGCGAGGGTGATCTGGTCAAACTGACTGTTCTGGTCAACGCGGAACCGGTTGATGCGCTTTCAATGCTGGTCCATAAATCGGCCGCCGAAAGTCGCGGACGGGTGATGTGCGAAAAGCTCAAGGAGCTGATCCCGCACCATTTGTTCAAGATCCCCATTCAGGCGGCGATTGGCGGCCGGGTTGTGGCGCGCGAAACCATCTCGGCCCTCAGAAAGGACGTAACCGCCAAATGCTATGGCGGCGATGCGACGCGCAAACGCAAATTGCTCGACAAACAAAAAGCGGGCAAAAAACGCATGCGCCAGTTCGGCAAGGTCGAAATTCCCCAAGAAGCGTTTATCAAGGCGCTGAAGATGGGTG
>UOEO01000247.1_pt1 | contig 10524 bp, 6 predicted proteins | sample 1989881 | NCBI WGS metagenome assembly UOEO01 (sample SAMEA4712198, study PRJEB27164) | hydrothermal vent metagenome | biome: marine basaltic hydrothermal vent biome; feature: marine hydrothermal vent; material: mineral | place: Pacific Ocean | collected 2011-06-14/2011-07-23 | depth 1691 m
CCAATATATTTGCGCGCGGAGCGGGACGCCTGAAGAATGACCGGGGAATTGGTTTTATCGGCCGCCGCCATCACCGCCTGCATGGTTTCAAGATTGGTAATGTTGAAAGCGGGCATGCCATAGCCATATTCAGACGCATGATCGAGCAATTGACGCAGGGTGATAAGGGCCATTTTTTTATCGTCCTCACAACTTAAAAATTCATCTGGTTTCCGGCAAAACCGGCATTAAAAAACCGGGAGCGGCCAATATCTGCGCTCCCGGCCTGATTTTATCTGGTCAGGCAGCGTTGCTACTGGCGGCCAGTATTTTGCTGACAGCGGCGGCTTTGGGACCAAGGCCGACAAAGTTTTTAGCGAACAAATCAAGCAAACGATTTGCCTGCTCGCGATAGGCGGCGGCATCGGACCAGGTTTTTTCCGGTTCAAGCAGGTCCGGCTCAACCCCGTCGATTGCCGTGGGCACGGCCAGGGAAAAAATATGGTCGGTGCGATATTCGACATCATCAAGATCGCCATCAAGCGCCGCTTCGAGCATTTTACGAGTGGTTTTAAGGGCGATGCGCTTGCCGACCCCGTAAGGGCCGCCGGTCCAGCCGGTATTGAGCAGCCAGCAATTCACCTGACCCTTTGCCAGCCGGTCAGCCAGCAATTCCCCATAATCAGCGGGATGGCGGGCCATGAACGGAGCCCCGAAACAAGCGGAAAAAGTGGCCTCGGGCTCAACAATTCCACGTTCGGTGCCGGCAACCTTGGCGGTATAGCCGGAAAGGAAATAATAAATCGCCTGCTCGGCACTAAGCCGGGACAGGGGCGGCAAGACGCCAAAAGCGTCCGCGGTCAGCAAAACGATATTTCTGGGCAGCGGGGCGACCCCGGAAACCACCCGGTTGGGGATAGCGGAAAGAGGATAGGCGATGCGGGTGTTTTCGGTAACGCTGGTATCGAAAAAATCAGGGTTGCCGGTTTCCTTGTCCAGCGTCACATTTTCCAAAATGGTGCCCGCCTGCATGGCGGCATGATAGATTTCCGGCTCGTTTTCCTCGGTCAGATTGATCGCCTTGGCGTAACAGCCGCCCTCAAGATTGAACACATTGTCAATGCTCCAGCCATGCTCGTCATCTCCGACCAGCGCCCGGTCGGGGGAGGTCGAAAGGGTGGTCTTGCCGGTGCCGGAAAGGCCAAAGAACAATGCGGTGTCGCCTTTTTTGCCGACATTGGCCGAACAGTGCATGGGCAGGATATTTTCAGCCGGGGCATGAAAATTAAACAGCGAAAACACCGATTTCTTGATCTCGCCAGCATAAGCGGTGCCGCAGATCAAAACAATGTTGCGGGAAAAATCAAGCACAATGGCGGTGCTGGTCCTGGTGCCGTGACGGGCCGGGTCGGCCTCGAAATCAGGCATGTGGACCACGCTGACATTGGTGGCAAATTCGCTCAGTTCGCGATCATTGGGATGGATCAGCAAATGGCGGATGAACAGGGCATGCCAGGCGCTTTCGGAAAAAACATCAACATTATAGCGGCTTTTGGGGTCGGCGCCGGCAAATAATTGCTGCTCGAAAACAGCGCGACCAATGGTGTGCTCGATCATGTCGGCGAGCAGCAGGTCAAAATGACCGGCACTCATGGCGCCGGTATTGTCCCACCATACGGTATTTTCGGTCGTGGCATCGCGCAGAATAAATTTGTCATTGGCCGAGCGGCCGGTAAATTTTCCGGTGGAGGCGACAAGGGCCCCCTGGGCGCTTAATGCAACCTCACCGCGGCGCAACGCGTGCCCGCTCAAGGATTGGGTTACTTCGTTCTGACGCACTATTCTTGCGTTCTTGTGGATTAAAGCGGCGATATCTGAATGGTTCAATCGCTGTTGGGTAAGGGGATCCTGTTGGGCACTCATAAGCCTTTGGCCTGTTAACTGAAACACATTATGTTCGGCGGCGGATATCCGGACACTTTTTGCATGCGCATGCAATAGCGACTTTTGCATGCGCATGCAACAGCAAATTTACTTGGCCCAGATTTTTTTCCCGTCCCTGGTCAAAACCCCTTGATCGGGCAGACGCGCCGATCCGCGCAGGATCAATTGCCCGCCAACCTCGCGGCGCTGGGCGCGGCGACCCGGCTTGGCGATTTGAAAATCAATGATCTTGATCGCCTCTTCGGCCAGGGCGGCGGCAGGCTGGGAATAGGTGGTCAGATCATAGGCGGCATAAGAGGCCTCGGGCACGTCATCGACCCCGACAACTGAAAGTTCCCCCGGAACGGAGAGGGAAAATTCACGTTTGGCAACGTCAAGAGCGGCAAAGGCCATATAGTCGGAAGCGCAGAAAATGGCGTCGACCGGCTTTTTGCCGCCAAGCAACTGGCGGGCGGCGGCGGCGGCGCCCTGAAAAGTATAATTGCCAAAGGCAATGCTGACATCCTTGACCCCAAGCGATTTTAAATGCTGGGAATAGGCATTCTGGCGGATTGCCGAGGTGTTGGAGGTTTCGGTTCCGCCGATAAAACCGTAGCGCTTGTGCCCCCCGGCAACAAAAAACGCCGCCACCTGTTCGCCGGCACGCTGGTTTTGTCCTCTGATCGTTGAAATTCCGGGCAGTTTGCTTTCGCGGTTGATCTGAACAATCGGGACGCCGGTCTTCTGGCATTGCAGGGTGAGTTCGAGCGACGCGGTGGTGGCGGTCAAGATCAAGGCGTCAACCTGATAGGAGAGCACCTGTTCGAGTTCCGGGTCGGCGGTGCCGTCGAGTGAGGTGGTGAACAACAGGATATGGCGGCCGGTTTCGCGCAAACGCTCGGAAAGCTCCTTGACCACCTGGGCGTAAAACGGATTTTCCAGATTGGAAATGGCGAGCGCGATTATGTTGGAGCGCCCGGTGGCCATCGAGCGCGCCATCAGATTTGGCTGATAGCCAACCGATTGCGCAGCCTTGAGGATTTTTTTGCGCGTGTTTTCAGCCACGCTGGCGCCGGGGGTAAAGGCGCGCGAGACGGCGGACTGGGAGACCCCGGCGAGTTTGGCGACATCGCTTTCAGTGGGAGCGCGCTGCATAACGAGTTTTTTGGTCACGGAAATTCCTTGGTCACAATCTTGGGGGTCAGAATTTTACTTTTTTACTGCATGGCAAAAGATAATCGGCAGGTTTACACCTGTTGCCAGCTTTTTGCTGTGACAAACATATGAAATTTACAAAAAAATGATAGCGGAGGCAAAACCGCACAAAAATATCAAGCCGGACCGGCATGGCGAGGCCGGGCGCAATCGCTGTTACTTGCTCTATTAGTATTTTGGGGTAACGTTGCTATACTTGTTTGTATTTTCAACGATTCTCCCCTTTTCCAAACCCGAAATCTGATCATGACAAAGCCATTGCTAAATCCTGATATATTGTTTCCCGCCGATCCGGGAACCAGAAAAATTGCCCGTGAGCTTTATCAACAAATCAAGGGATTGCCGCTGATTTCCCCGCATGGGCACACCGATCCGGCATGGTTTGCCAAAAATGAGCCTTTCCCCGACCCGGCGCAACTGTTGGTGGTGCCGGACCATTATATTTTTCGCATGCTATATAGCCAGGGGGTGGCGCTTGAGGATCTCGGGGTGCCCAGCATTGATGGCAGCGCGGTTGAAACCGACAGCGAAAAAATCTGGCAAATATTCGCCGACCATTATTATTTGTTTTATGGCACCCCGACCCGGTTGTGGCTCGACCATTCCTTTTCAAACCTGTTCGGGATAGACGAGCCGCTCAATTCCGACACCGCAGCCAGTTATTACCAGCATATTTCCCAGTGTTTAGCGCGCGATGATTTTTTGCCACGCGCCCTTTATGAGCGCTTTAATCTCGAGGTTCTGGCGACAACCCAAACCCCGCTGGATGATTTGGCCGACCATAAAACCATCGCCCAAAGCGACTGGAAAGGGCGGGTAATCAGCGCTTACAGGCCTGATTGCGTGGTTGACCCGGATTATGAGGGCTTTGGCGAAAATATCGAAAAACTGGCCGCCATAAGCGGCTGCGACACCAGTAGCTGGCAGGGCTATCTTGAGGCCCATCGCAACCGGCGCGCCTATTTCATTGCGCTGGGGGCCACCTCAACCGATCATGGCCACCCCAGCGCCCGCACCGCCAACCTTGGCGCGAGCGAGGCGACGGCTCTTTTCGATATGGTGTTGAGCAAAAAGGCAAGCGCTGAACAACGCGACTTGTTCCGGGGCCAGATGCTAACCGAAATGGCCAAAATGAGTATTGAGGACGGGTTGGTGATGCAATTGCACCCCGGCTCCAGGCGCAACCACAATAATCATATTTTTGAACGTTTCGGCCGCGACAAGGGTTTTGATATCCCGACGCGCACCGATTATGCCGGGGCGCTAAAACCGCTGCTTGATGCTCTTGGCAATTCACGCCAATTGACGCTTATTTTGTTTACGCTTGATGAAACCGCCTATTCGCGCGAACTGGCGCCATTGGCGGGGGCCTATCCGGCGCTCAAACTGGGGCCGGCATGGTGGTTTTTTGACAGCGCTGCGGGGATGAAACGCTATCGGGAGCAAACAACGGAAACAGCGGGGTTTTACAATTCGGTCGGGTTTAACGACGATACGCGCGCCTTTCCCTCAATTCCGGCCCGCCATGATGTGGCACGCCGGGTTGATTGCTCCTTTCTGGCCGAACTGGTGGCAACCCACCAATTGCGGCTTGAGGAAGCGCAAAAGCTGGCGGTTGAGCTTACCTATTCCCTGGCCAAGAAAACCTATAAATTGTGAGAGAGATTTAAGGATACTTAACTGCCCAGTCCATTGAGCGTCACCCTCGGGCTTGACCCGAGGGGCCATGAAAGCCGCCAAGATAAAACAGATTTAAAAATGGATGCTCGGGAGTTTTGTTCTCACGCCGAAGGGCTGCCCGAGCATGACGAACTGAATGCGAGGGATTAAATGTCTTGCCTCACTCTGAGCCTTCGTGGTTCGCAGTTCGACAAGCTCACTGTGAGGGCTCACCATGAAGGCTTGGGTTACTTCCTTTGGTATATAAGGCAAAATAATAGACAAAACCCCTGAGCGTCACCCCGGCGAAGGCCGGGGTCCATCTTTTCTCATCTCGACAATAACATAAACAAGAATGGATTGAGGCCTGCGCCGGAATGACGAAAGAGAAGTTGAATGGAAAAAATGAGGCGAAGCCTCAGCGAGCCAAGGGCGAGCCGCCGGAGGGGCAACATTTGACGCAGCGCGGTTTTAGACCGTCATGTTGATTGTGGTATGGCGCGCGAGGCATATAAAAAGCGCAAGCGCCCCCCCTCATCCGGCGCTATGCGCCACCTTCTCCCACAAGGGGAGAAGGAAAGGGCGAAGAGATATAGCGCGAGCCAAGAGCGAGCCGGCCAATTTCTTGGCCGCGCCGCCGCAGGGGCAGATAAAACCATAGGGCGGAATTAGCCCGTCATGGTTTTATCGGTGCGCCCCGCGAGGCATAAATCATGCCGCGGTCACTTCCGACAAGAATGTGTCAATGGTGTCGCGCAGGGTAACCGCCTGCGCGGACACCCCTTTTGAGGCTTCGAGCACCTGGGCGGCGCTGGAGTTGGTTTCTTCGACCGAGGATGTTACCACCTGCATCGAGCCGACCACCTGTTCGGTTCCGGTTGCCGCATGGGAAACGGAACGGGAAATCTCCTGGGTGGCGGCGCCCTGTTCCTCGACCGCCGAGGCGATCGAAGAGGTATAGGAATTTACTTCGGCCATGATGCGGGTAATCTCGGCAATTCCCGACACCGCGTCCCCGGTCGAGTTTTGAATATCGGCGATCTGGGCCGATATTTCCTCGGTGGCGGTGGCGGTCTGATTGGCCAGGCTTTTAACCTCGGAGGCGACAACGGCAAAGCCCTTGCCCGCCTCCCCGGCCCGCGCCGCCTCAATCGAAGTGTTGAGAGCCAAAAGGTTGGTGCGCTCGGCTATATCCTGAATGAGCGCGATTACCTGACCTATTTTCTGGGCCGCATTGGCCAGCGCGGTAACCTTGTCATTGGTGGCGTTGGCGGCGTCGTTGGCGTTGTTGACAATGGTATTGGTCTTGGAAACCTGATGCGAGATTTCCTCGATCGAAGCTGACAGCTCCTCGGTTGCCGCCGCAACCGTTTGCACATTCTCGGAAGCGGACTGGGAGGCGTTTACCGCCTCATTGGCCTGGCCGGAAGTGTCGTTGGCAATATCGGTCAGCCTGTTGGCGGTGCTGTTCATCTGATCGGCATTGGTTGAAACCTCAACCAGCGCCGTTTTCACCGTGTCGCGGAAACCGGAGATAAGATCATCAACCTTGTGCTGGCGTTCGGCGCGGGCGCGTTGCTCCTGTTCGCTTTCCCCTTCCAGGCGCTGGCGTTCAATGCCGTTCTTTTTGAAGATTTCCACCGAGCGGGCCATGTCGCCAAGCTCGTCGGCATCCTCCACTCCGGGCACATCAACATCGAATTGACCCTTGGCCAGGGTAACCATCGTTTCCATCAATCTTGCAATCGGACCGGTGATCGAGCGAACAATGAACAGGGCAATGACAATGGTTGCCAGCAAAATTACGATATTGATCGCCAGCATTTTCCACAACGCGCCACTGTCGGATATCACCTCATTTTGCGCTTCGCTGAGCAGTTCATCAATGGCGAGCGTTTCAAGTTCGGTCATCACTTTAATTCGCGCCGTTGAGGCATTGAACCAATCAAGACCGCTTATCGAGGTGACCGAGCCGCCATAGGGCGAGGCATATGCAATCTGGCGCATTTCCTCAACTTTTTTCATGGTATCGCTGTTCAACATCTTTTGATAAAGATCCATTTCTCCCGGGCTGGCATAGGCTTCGAAATCCTCCATATAGGCCGCATCTTTCGCGCCCTGGGCAATAAATGCCTGATAGGTCGGCGCATCAAAATTACCATTGCCGAAACCGGCCGCTCCCTTGGCTCTTTCAAGCCCGGAAGCCTCGATCGCCCTGACCATTGCGATATAGGCGAACGCCCTTTGCGCCAGATCGGCGGTTTGCGCCTGATTGGCAATCACTTCCTGGGCTTCCATCAGGGAAAAAATTGTCGAGGTATAAAAGGAAGCCATATCCTTTGTGCTCACCGAGGAATTATCAATCCTTTGGCGCATGCCCGATATGGTTTTCAAGCTGGCGATTGCGCTTTGCATTTGTTCATTTAAAGCAATGATGCTGCCTTCGGCTCCCATTTTTTCCACCTTGGAAAAAAGAACATTAAGCGCCGCGTCAGTGCGCGGTCTGGCCGCTTGCAATTGCTGAATGAAATCGGCGCGGGCCGCACCAAGATATCCGGCGGAATATCCGCGCTCCTCTTGCAGGGCATGCACGGCCTTGGTGACAATCGGCACAATGGAGAATTCATTGATCATCGCATTGGCGTTTTGCACATTGTTGAATTTTTCAAGGGAAATTTCCACGCCCAGGTAAATCACCGCGATGATCGGCACAACACCTACCAGCAGAACCCGGCCTTTGACCGACCAGAGCATTTTTTTAAACCGCTCCACCATTGAGCCAGCATGTTTCTTGTTCATTTTTCCAAATCCCCTTTTGGCAGACAAGCGGTTTAGCTCAATAACCAGACGCAAAATGGCCTGAGCATGAAATGTCGCCAAATAGATTTAGGCAGATAGCGTTAATCACGCGTGGCATAGCCAGTATGGCCAAATACTTAATTGGGGGCGGCGCTCTTTAACGATCAAGAGATTTTTCAGTCGGGGCGGATGTCGCTATAATCATGGGTGAAGGGTTTGCCGCGAAAAGTTACCCAGAAAAAATTGAGCACATAGGTGCCCGCGGTCTTGAACACCCCCTCTTCTTCCAGACGACGCCCGGAAGTGTACATGGGCAGCTTGAAAGTCCATTTGACCGGGCCGACCTTGCTCAGGCGAATGGCGACATCGGTATCTTCGCCATAAAAACTGATCGAGCGGTCAAACCCGCCCACTTTTTGCCACGCCGAGCGGCGAAGAACGAAATTGCCACCCTGAATCATCGAGCCAACCCGCAAAACAAAGCGGTTGATCAAATAGATCAAAAAGGAAATATAATAAAACCCGCGCACCATGGCCCGGTTGTACCAGGCCATGTCGTGATAAATATAGGGGCCGGAAATTGCGACCAGTTCGGGTTTTTTTTCAAATGCTGAAAGAACCGTGGTGATCCAGCCCTCGGGCAATTCGGTGTCAGCGTCAATATTGGCGACCAGTTCGGCGCTGGTGGCTTCAAAACCGGCGTGGCGGGCGTGAACCAGACCTTTTTTTTCTTCATCAACCACCCTTACGCCGGGAAACCCCAGGGCAATCTGTTTGGTATTGTCGGTGGAGGCGTTGTTGACCACAACTATTTCCGCGCTACAGCCGGAGCGCTCGACCTCTTTAACCACCGAGGCCAGACAGTTTCCTATCAGGGCCTGTTCATTGTAGGCTGGAATGACAAAAGCCAGGTCCATAAGAGTTCTCCGGGTGATAGGTCACAGGCCATGGATTAAGCTGGAGCGTTTTCAGAAATAACCGACGCCCGCTTATTGGTGAGGCGCTTTATCTTTGCGGCGATAAATGTCCGTGGCGGCTTCGACTACAAAAAAAAGAGCAATTTGGCAAGCGCGACAATCGGGCACAACAATATCGCAACAGCATGTTGACGGGCTTTGGCTTGATTAATTTGCATGCAAAACAGTGGCGGGGGCATAAAGAGCCAGAAAGTGTTTTTTCGACAGGAACAAAAAAATGACCGCCGACAACCCGACCGAACTGAACAGCATGATCATGACCACGATTTGATATTTGGCCGCAATAAGCGGGGTTACCCCGGATAATATCTGGCCCGTCATCATGCCGGGCAGGGAAACAAGTCCGACGGCGAACAGTGAGTTGAGAGTGGGGATCAAAGACGCGTTAAAGGCAATGGTGCGGGCCTGCTGATAGGCAAGGCCGCGTTTGAGTTCAGAGACCAGGCGTTCGCTGGAAAGCGAAATCGCCGTCATGGCCGAGGAAAAGATCATTCCCGCCAGCGGGATCATTTGACGCGGAGCATACCAGGGGGTGATTTCCAGAACGCCTCGGGTAACGGCGAACAGGGTAACGCTGCCGGCGACAAGAATGGCAAAAAACGCCGCGATATAAAGCGGCCTGGTCGGCCCCTTTAGCGGATTGAGCGATATCCAGGTCGCGGCAAGCATCATGAAGGTGAGAACCAGCAATACCCAAAGCGCGCTTTGCGCCTCAAAAATAAACGCCAGCACATAACCGATCGCCAACAGCTGGCCCAGCATTCTGGCCAGGGCGTAAATCGATTTTCCCAGATTAAGGTTCCAGTAAAAAAGCACCGTGAGCACGACGATCGCCGGACCGGCAAGAGCCAGAAAATTGATCAGCGGAATATCGTGAACCGTGCTGCTGGTCATTCAAAACTCCAGTGTTCAATCCAGGGTCTGGACCTGATTTTCAAGGGAAGAATATTTGGCGACCAGCGCCTTGGCGGCGTCATAGAGCATCTGGCCGTTTTCGGTTTCAGAAATCCAACGCTCAATGGTGGGTTGGGCGGCCTGTTTCCAGCGCGCGGTTTCCTGAGCATCAAGAGTGATGATGTTGTTGCCCAGATCCTTGGCCACCTTAAGCCCCTTGAGGTCTCCGGCGTCCATTGCCGCACCAAATTTGGCCGCCAGCTCAATGCCGGAATTGGCGTCAATTATCGCTTTGAGATCATCGGGCAATCTGTTGTAGCTGTCCTTGTTCATCACCAGGGCGAAGGTTTGGGTATAAAGCCCGTTGGGGCCGGAAAAACCGGTGTGATTATGGACCAGTTCCGAAATCTTGAAGGCGGTGGTTACTTCCCAGGGAATGGTGGTGCCGGAAATAACCCCGGTGGTGAGCGCTTCGGGAACCGATGGCAGCGGCATGCCGATCGGGGTCGCCCCGAGATCGGCCAGCATCTCGTTGATGATGCGCGAGCCGCCGCGTACCTTGCGCCCGCGCAGGCCTTCAAGTGAGGTCAGCGGCTCTTTCATATGAAACAGGCCGGGGCCGTGGGTATGAACGGCAATCAGTTTTACGTCCTTGAATTCGTCCATGGCGTAGGTTTCAACATATTTCTGAAAAGCGCGCGAGGTGTTTTCAGCGTTGGTGACCATGAAGGGAGTTTCAAAAACCTCGGATTTGGGGAAGCGGCCCGGGGTATAGCCAAGAACAGTCCAGATGATATCAACCACCCCGTCTTTGGCCTGATCAAACAATTGCGTCGGCGAGCCGCCAAGTTGCATTGAGGGGTAAAGCTCGATTTTCAAACGGCCGCCGGAGGCCTTTTGGATCCGCTCGGCCCATGGGGCCAGCCCCTTGGCGGGGATGGTCGAGGTCGCGGGCAAAAAATGATGCAGACGCAGGGTATATTCCTGGGAGAGAGCAGAGCCAACAAAGGCAAAACCGGCAATGATGACGCCAAACAGCAAAGGCAGAAGTTTCATTTCGACAATTATCCCGTTTTGA
>UOEO01000135.1_pt1 | contig 10484 bp, 9 predicted proteins | sample 1989881 | NCBI WGS metagenome assembly UOEO01 (sample SAMEA4712198, study PRJEB27164) | hydrothermal vent metagenome | biome: marine basaltic hydrothermal vent biome; feature: marine hydrothermal vent; material: mineral | place: Pacific Ocean | collected 2011-06-14/2011-07-23 | depth 1691 m
GTTTTGGGCGCTAACCTGTTGGCTTGAAAACATGAAACGCGCCCGCCACACGGGCCCTCATTGGCGATTGGATGGCGATATGGGACAAAAAACACTCACCCGGGCAGACTTGGCCGAGGCGGTATATTCATCGGTTGGCTTGTCACGAACCGAATCAGCGGAAATGGTCGAGCGCATTCTCGATTTGATCAGCGATGCGCTGGTCGGGGGAGAGAATGTGAAACTATCCTCTTTTGGCTCGTTCCAGGTACGCTCGAAAAACGAGAGAATCGGGCGTAATCCCAAGACTGGTGAGGAAGTTCCTATTTTGCCGCGGCGGGTTTTGATATTTAAGCCATCCAATGTATTGAAATCCAAGATCAACAAATCTATGGTTGGCTCTGGAAAATAACGTTTTTATTTTTACGGAGGCGTGCGAGATTGGGGAAATCACCGGACGCCTTCCGTACCATTTCCGAAGCGGCTGGCGAACTGGATCTGCCGCAGCACGTGTTGCGGTTTTGGGAAACGCGCTTTGCGCAAATCAAACCACTCAAGCGTGGCGGGGGGCGTCGCTATTACCGCCCCAATGATGTGCTGTTGCTCAAAGGCATTCGCCACCTGCTTTATGATCAGGGTTTTACCATCAAGGGTGTGCAGCGCATCCTTCGCGAGGAGGGGCCCGGCTATGCCATTTCGATTGGCGAGGCGGGAAGCCTGGAGGCCATGGACCTTGCCAAAAATCAATTACCGTTTCCTGTTGTCAGGGAGCTGGCTGAAGCGCCTGAAGGCGCTGCCAGCGAAACTGACGCGCCAACATTGTTTTCGGGCATGGAGCCTGACCCGGACATTGTTGAGGCCCCTATGGCGCAAACCCAAACGGCGCAAACCAGAACGGCAACAGGAATTTCTCCTCAGGGCCGGCAAAAGCTGACCGAAGTCATGCGCGAACTTTTGGAATGCAAACGATTGCTCGACAATTCCCGCAAGGGATAATTGCTTTCATGGTGAGCTTGCCAATTCGCAGATTTTGCTCAACACTGAACCCAACATCAATCAAACGGGAGGAGGTGATCCAATGTCTGATGAGAAATCACAACAGCGGTTGGATCTTGGAGATATGTCAATCGTGTCGGAGAAATCCGCTCCCTGACCACATCTTCTTTTTCGGCGAGCTTCGTTAAAACCGAAATGCGTTCAAACGCTTTAGTGAGCTCAATGAGGGCCGTCTTTTATGTGAATTGTAAAAGGCGGCCCTTGTTTTATTTCGTCTGGGCGGGCTGGTCTGGTGGCTTGCCGTATCTAATTGAAAACCGCTCAGGTGATAATTTATTACCATTATACTCTTGACGCCAAAGCCCTTAAAAACTAGAGCTTTGAACCAGTCGGGGCGTAGCGCAGCCTGGTAGCGCATCTGTCTGGGGGACAGAGGGTCGTAGGTTCAAATCCTGCCGCTCCGACCATTTCTCTTTTATCGATAAAACCATGATCATTGCCGATCAAAAGGCTTGTGATTGGCTGGACCATGGGCTTTTTCCTCCCGCCGTCAATGCTCTGGTAATAAAACCCAGCCATATTCATCCCCTTGTTAAAACTATTAGGGTAATGCCCCTAACAGTAACAGGGGTCTAATATAATGGACGATATCAGAACTTTTGGTTTTGAGTATATTTCTTTACAGCGTTCGCTGCGCTTGTTTGGCGTTGCGGCTTTGATACTTCTTGTTTCCGCCTGTAATCCGTTTGGCATCTCCATTGAGCAAGAAGTGGTCAACTGGGCGATTGCAAATTACAATGCCGCCTGTCCGTGCCCGTTTTCCCTTGACAGTTTTGGCGACCAGTGCGGGGCGCAAAGCGCCTGGACGCTAAAGACCTTGAACGCCCCGGTTTGCTATCCTTCCGAGGTCACCTCGGACATGATCGCAAAATTTCTTGCCGCGTAAGCTGATACTCAACAGACCCTAAATCAGCGCGCCCCGGCGCGTTTTTTGCGCCTTGCAAGTTCGCTGATAGCCGGCATGAATTCCCCACACCATGCCCACCACCAAAAAATAATGCCGCCAGTGATCAGTGTCGATAATCGCCGCTTCCAGCACCAGCGGCACAAAGACCGAAATCACCGGGATCAACAGCAGCCGGTTGGGCGAGGGGCGCGCCAGCACTGAAAATCCGCGCTTCAGGGTCATCCACACCAGGGCGAAATAGGCCAAACCACCACCCCAGCCATAGACATGGAGCACATTGACATAGGTATTGTGCGGCTCTTCGGATATCCGAAGATTACGAAACTCAAGCGGCCCGATCCCCCATGGATTGTTCAGCGCCAGCCCGAACGCGTAAGCTTGGCGTCCAAAGCGGCCGGTGGACCCGGTATCGTAATTTTGCGCCAGGGAAGCCCGGGTCAAAAACAATTCGCGGACCGAATCAATGCTCAACAGCGCCACCAGGGCCACAATCAGCGCCCCGGCCCCGGCCAAAGCCAGCATTGTCATGCGCCCCTTGTCCCGGGCATTGGCCTCGAGCGTAAAACAAAGGACGAACAGGATCGCCGAGGACAAAAACATATAGCCCCAGGCGGCGCGCGAAAAACTGACAAAAACCCCGATGAACAAAATTCCATAGATCAATGCAGAAACCAGCGCCCGCCGGCCCTTGTCCATCAGTGCGCGTTGCAGAGCGAACATTGCCGGGATCATCAGGAACGGCGCAAACACATTGGGGTCTTTAAAGGTTGAGCGCACCCGGGAATTTTCGATCAATTGCCCAAAGTCCGGGATCAGGCGCAAATAGGCCAGCGTGCCTAAAATTACGATGAAAACCGCAATTCCCGTATAGGCGTTTATCATCACCTTGAGCCGCTGATGCGGGGCGTCAGCGATATAGTTTGCAACAAAAAAGGCGGTGAACCACAGGTAAAACGTCACCGCCGAATACATCATCGCCTTATAGATCGGCATGAAGGTTACCTGAAAATCGGCAATCAGGCCAAAGGCGATAAAAATCACCAGCAGAAACAGAATATTAAGGGTTGTTTTGTGCATGCCGACCCCGGCCAGAACCGCAACCGGCAGCACAATGAAAAACATCAACTCATACGGGGAGGGGTCAACCATCACCAACCCGCCGGTAATCATCCACAGTCCCATCAAGGGGTTGAGCCATTTTTTGGCCAGAAGGTTTAATTTGGTGGTGGTTTTTGCCCCGCCTCCCGGATAGTGAACGGGGCCAATTGTGCCCGCTCCGGCGTTCGGAGCGCCATTATTCGCCGACGTGCTCAAAACGCATTCTCATTGCGGCTGAACAGGGAAAATGGCGTCATGAAAACAATATAGATGTCAAACATCGGTGACCAGTTTTCAATGTAATAAAGATCATGATCAACCCGCTGCATGATTTTGTCCAGCGTGTCGGTCTCCCCGCGCCAGCCATTGATCTGGGCCCAGCCGGTCATGCCCGGTTTCACCCGGTGACGGGCGAAATACCCTTCCACCGCTTCATAATAAAGCGTATTGGCCGCCTTGGCCTCAAGCGCGTGCGGACGCGGCCCGACGATTGAAAGCTCGCCCTTTAAAACATTGAACAATTGCGGCAGCTCATCTATCGAGGTTTTGCGGATAAAACGGCCTACTTTGGTTACGCGGCTGTCGTTCTTTGTTACCAGTTTGCTGGCCGCCTGGTCGCTCTGGTCGGCATACATCGAGCGGAATTTATAGATATTGATCAGCTCATTGTTGAACCCGTGCCGCTTTTGGCGAAACAATACCGGCCCCCGGCTTTCCAGTTTTATCGCAATGGCGGCAATGATCATGATTGGCGAGAGCAATATCAAGGCACTTAGCCCAACAATTCGGTCAAACACCCATTTATAAACCAGGTTCCAGTCCGAAATTGGCCGGTCGGCCATGTCGAACATCGCCACTTTGCCTATATAGGAATAGGCGGAGCGCGAAAAGCGCAGTTGACTCATATGGGCGCTCAGCCGGATATCGACCGGCAATACCCACAGCCGCTTGAACATCTGCAAAACCCGCTTTTCCGCCGAAAGCGGCATTGAAACGATAACCAGATCAAGCCGGGTTCTCCGCGCAAATTCGATAAGTTGCCTGACATTGCCCAGTTTTGGGCAATTGGCGACAATATCCGGGCTGCGCTCGTCAACCCGGTCGTCGAACAGGCCGACCAGATCAATATCATTGTCGGCGCTTTCGTGAATTGACAGGATCAGTTTTTCGGCGTCCTTGCCGCCCCCGACAATTACCGTGCGCCGCTTTAACCGCCCGTCGCGCGTCCATCTTTGCACCAGAAAGCGCAAGAACATGCGGTAAATCACCAGCATCACCGCCCCGGCGATATACCATGAGACCAGCCACACCCGCGAAACCTGGTCCGAGATCTTAAACATAAACGCCAAAAGGGTTATGGTGACGAAAACCAGCGACCACGCCGCCAAAAGCCGCCCGATCTGGCGTAAGCCGGTGCGATAGATATGAACGGAATGGGTGTGGGCCATGTTGAAAAAGATATTGGCCAGCAATGTCGCGCCAAAAATGGTCGCAACGTAAAATGAAAGATTGTCCTTCATCACATATGACCAGTAGATGGCAAACCCGAGCCCAGCCAGCAACAAGGCTTCAACAAGTTGGGCAATTCCGGCGATAACGGCCGAGGAAAGGGTTTTTTCCACCGGGCGGTTTATGATTTCAAGCGCTGCCTTTGAAAGTGAGATATCGCCCCCTGGCTGCGCACTGCCCTTGGAGATGTGTTCACGAACAGTCTTTTTGGCGTCCAGTCGAAGCATAATAAACCAACAAATAATTTAAGCTTATTTATGCCATTAAAGGAGTGAAAAGAGCGTGAATGCAGAAAAAGGATTAAAATTTGCCGGCGCAATAGAGCTGAGCCTGCAATATTTTAAATCCAGCGTTGCACAACAACGATAGTGTCGCCCGGCTGAATGGGGAAATCCAGACCAACCACCCCCTTGATCACTTGCGTTCCCCGTGGCCGGAAAATATTGACTTTTGTCCGCTCAGCGGTGTCGCTGAAACCGCCCGCGGTGCTGATTGCGGCGCGTACGCTCATTCCGTAGACATAAGGATATTGCCCGCTTGAAGTCACTTCGCCCTGAATGAAAAACGGCCGGTAGGTGGAAACTTCAACCGCGACATTGGGGTTGCGCATGAACCCGTTGGCCAGCGCCGAAGTAAGCCGCGCCGCCGCCACCCTGGTGGTTACCCCACGCACATTGACCGGACCGACCAGCGGAAACGAAATCGCGCCCTTGTCGTCAACCTGGTAAAGACCGCTAAGTTCAGCATCGCCATAAACACCTACCCTGACCACATCACCGCTATCCAGCGTATAAGGGGCCAGCGTTTGTGCCAGATCAAGCGTTGGCTGCCCGCTGATTGCGCAGGCCGAAAGCGGAATTAGCAAAGCTAAAATCAGTAAGCGTAACCAGCGCATGTTTTCACCAGCAAGAGTTCATCAAGCCCTATTGGATCACATTTTATAGTTAATATTCCTTTACCTTTGGCTTCACCTTGGCGTGTTCAGGAAAAAATTAACCGATTACTTACCACGTTTGTTTAGCCTCCAGTGGGGAATGGCAAAGGGCCGGTTATGGATAATCAAACATCTGGCATGGCTGGCATTGACGGCGTGCAAATTGATATGAAGGCGATTGTTGCCAAAATCTGGCGGCACAAATACCGCATTATATTTGTTACGCTGCTTTTGAACATTCTGGTCTATGCGTTTTTGCTGTTTGTTCCCAAGCTTTACCAATCTTCAGCCTCGGTGCTGGTCGAGCCCAGAAGCAGCGTGTTTTCCCGCGCCGCCAATGATCTGGGCAATACCACCGGCTCGGTCGCTGATGCGGTGCTGATGTCGTCCCAGGTTGAACTGCTGCAATCAACTGATTTGTTGTTGCGGGTTGTCCGTTCCCAAAAGCTTGTTGATATCGCTGAATTCAACGGTTCGTCCAAATCCCTGCTCGACCCGGTTTTTTCGCTTTTGGGCCGCTCCAAGGCCCCGAGCAACGTCGAGCAAATCGCCCTGGCCAACCTTTTGAATGCACTAACGGTCATTCAACAACGCGATTCAAGAGTTATCTCCATTCTGGTGCGCACCCGGGATCGCAACCTTTCGGCCAGGCTGGCCAACGCCATTGCCCGGGCCCACGTAAACCGGCGCGCCGAACTTTCAATCGATGATACCGCGGACGCAACCAAGTGGCTCAAAACAGAAATTGCCAAATTGCGGATCGCGGTGGTCAATGCCGAGGCGGCCGTGGCCAAATTCAAAATCGACAATAATTTGTTCTCCGGGACCAACAACACTTCCCTTGTCGACCAGCAGCTTTCAAGCATTGCCAATCAGATAACCACCGCCCAGGAGCGGCGCGACACCGCCCGTTCCCGGGTTACCCTTATTCGCGCCATGATCAATTCCGGCCAGTCGATCGACGGGGTGGCCGATGTTCGTGACTCCGCGGTCATTCAGCGCCTGTCCGAACAAAAAGGCCGCCTTGAGGGCGAGCGGGCGCAATTGCTCTCCACCCTGTTGCCCAATCATCCGCAAGTTAAGGCCCTTAGCGCCCAGATCAACGAAACCAACAAGCAAATAGTGGTTGAAGGGCGCCGCGTCGCCGACGCCCTGGAGGCTGAAGCCCAGATCGAACAAACCCTGATCGCGTCCCTTCAGGATGAGTTGACCCGCCTCAAATCGCAAGCTTCCACGGCCGCGACCTCCTCGGTTCGCCTGCGGGCGCTGGAGCGCGAGGCACAAGCGCAAAGCGATTTGCTGCAAACCTATCTTTTGCGTTTTCGCGACGCCTCGGCGCGCACTGATGCCGGGGCCGCCCTTCCTGATGTGCGTGTGATTACGATTGCCATGCCAGCCATGAAAGCGGTGTCGCCAAAAACTTCCCTGATAATGATCGCGGTAACCATAGTCTCTCTGGCCGTTCAGGTGGGGTCGATATTTTTTGCCGAATTGAGCGCACCGGTGCCGTTGGCCCCCTTTGGCCGCACCCGCGATGAAAACCAAGTTGCAGCAAAAAAAGCAGAAGAGGAGGAGGAGGAGGATCTGGAAGTAAAAGACAGCCCGTTAGCCCCGTTAGTCCCTTCTTATGGCGAGCCTGTTTTGGTCCCTCAAGTGAGCGCGCCGGTTTCTGGCACAAATATTTCCGCTCCATTGCCGCCCGACCCCGCCGCGCAACAGCCGGATGCTCCGGAAAAAGACAAAACAGCCGGTGAAAATGAAACCGGGCCGCTCTTTGCCGCACATATTGCCGACCTGAGCGAGCTTGTCCGCTCTGGCAAAGAGCGGCTGGTGATCTTTTCTGGTCTTGATGATGAAGCCGATTGCGCCAAGGCCGGAAAACTTCTTCTGGATGATATAATGTCAGCGGGAATGCGGGTGGCGGTGGTTGACGCTGCCAGTGCCATTATTTCGCAAAAACCGGGAATTTCCGATCTGGCGGCGGATAAGGTTGAATTCGGTGAAGTCGTCTTTTCCAGTGATGAGGGGGATCTGTTTGAAGTCTATTGGGGCGGTGAGCCGGAAATAGCCCGGGGTTCATCAAAACCGCTCACCCTGATCAAGGCTCTTGGCGATATTTGCGAAGTGGTGGTTGTTTTTGCCGGACGCGCTGGTGACAAATCTTCTCTGGCGCTGTTTTCCGGCGCCAGGGCGGCGCTGGTCATGGTTGCCGGGGCTTCCGTTGATGCCGGACAAAAAGCCGCCGCCCTTGGTGAAGCAAAAGAGCTGGGCTTTAGCCATACCGTGCTGATTGCCGACCCGGCGCCAAAAACCAATGTCGCCTGAACAGAGCATTTTCTTTGAGAAGTTGGCCATGAAAGCTCCCTTATGCCAGAGCTGAAATATTTAGCCTACAGGGGACTGTTTGAAATTCTCTGGGCCTCCCAGGTCAGCAAGCTGGTTCGGGCATTGTCGCGCTCGCGCGGGGTTATCTTTACCCTGCACCGGATCGTACCTGCTCCCCCGCCGGATTTTTCCCCCAATGCGATTTTGCAGATAACCCCGTTATTTTTGGAATATGTCATCTTAAGGGTCAGGGAGCTGGGTTTGGAAATCGTCTCGCTTGACGAGGCGATAGAGCGCATCAAAGCGCCTCAAACCCCGAAAAAATTCGTCGTTTTCACCTTTGATGACGCTTATCGCGACAATCTGGTCCACGCCCTGCCGGTATTGAAACGCCGCAAATGCCCGTTTACCCTTTATGTCCCGACAGCCTTTGTCGATGGGGTAGGGGAGGTGTGGTGGCTCGCCCTTGAGGATATTATCGCCCGTCAAGACGCGCTGGCCCTTGCCGATGATAATGGTGAAATTCACTATTTCGACAGCAAGACCCTACGGCAAAAACAGGCCATTTATAAGCGCGTTTATTTCCAGATGCGCCAAATGCCCGAAGATAAGCGCGTCGTTCTGATGCGCGAGCTTGCACAACGCTACGGCCTTGACCTGGAAAAGCATTGCCGCTCCCTGATCATGGACTGGGGTGAATTAACAGCGTTTGTCGACCATCCCCTGTGCACCATCGGCGCCCACACGGTGCATCATTATGAACTGGCCAAGCTGGAGCGCGAGCGCGCAAGGGATGAAATTGAGCAAAGTATGCGCGTGATCGAGGCGCAATATGGCTTCACTCCAGAGCATTTGTCCTACCCGATCGGCGGAAAAAACTCCGTCGGAAAACGTGAATATGAAATTGCGCGCGAGCTTGGCTTGCGCTCGGCGGTAACCACCCGCCCCGGTGGGCTTTATCAGCGCCACAAGGATCATTTGCTGGCCCTGCCCAGAATTTCCCTCAATGGCCTGTTTCAAAACAAGCGCTATGTCGAGGTGCTGGCCACTGGGGCCATTTTCTCAATGATGTCGCGCCAATAAGTCAAGAAATCAGCTGTTTTCGTCTGGTTTTGCCATCCATTTGATGATTACCCCGGCCGGCAGCGCCCAACCCAGGCCGGCGGCGGCCAGATAAATCAGCGATGCCCATATGGGCAGCCAGTCAAGGAATTGAACAGAGATAACCACCGCTACGGCTGAATATACGATCAAAAGGGCAATTATCAGCCAGATGCCGGCGAATTTACGCGCACGTTGTTTCATTACGGGTGTTTTCCGGGTTAAATATTATTATCAAGCAATCAGCTTGTTGCCATCTTTGCGCTCTCCCTTTACCACTTCAGGAGGCGTTTTGCTACGCTCCAAATAACCGAATTAGCCGGAATTATTACCGTGAACATGTCAATTCAAACCGCAATCAATTCCCTTGATGCTCCCAAGGATGACCTCCTTGGCCCGGTTCGCGTCTGGCTTTATTCGCTGGCGATCGCCATTTTGGCCATGGTCGCCCTGGGCGGTCTGACCCGTCTCACCGATAGCGGGCTTTCAATAACCACCTGGAAACCGATCTCGGGGATCATTCCGCCGCTGAGCAATGCCGACTGGCTGGCTGAGTTCAACGCCTATAAGCTGATCCCTGAATTCAAGCTGCAAAATTCATGGATGGATCTGGCGGCGTTTAAATCCATTTTCTGGTGGGAATGGGGCCATCGCTTTCTCGGGCGCATGATCGGTTTTTTGTTTGCCGTTCCGTTCATTGTCTTTCTGGTGCAAAAGCGCCTGTCCTGGCGTCTGGCGCCCTCGCTGGGATTGCTGTTTGTCCTTGGCGGCTTTCAGGGCCTGCTCGGCTGGTGGATGGTTTCTTCCGGGCTCAGCGAGCGGGTTGATGTTTCCCAATACCGTCTGGCCGCCCATCTGGCCGCCGCCAGTTTGTTGTTCGTCTCCATTTTATGGGTGGCGCGCCGCCTGCGGCCATCATCAGAGCTGGCCGGGTGCTCCCGCTCCTGGCAACTCGCTGTTTGGGCCTTGGCCATTTTGGTGTTTTTGCAGATCATCATGGGCGCTTTTGTCGCCGGGCTTGATGCCGGATTTGGTTACAACACCTGGCCGCTGATGGAAGGGCGCTTTATCCCCGGTGGCCTCAACGAGATGCAGCCGGGCTGGCGCAACCTGTTTGAGAACCCGCTGGCGGTGCAATTTACCCACCGCATGATCGCCTATACGATTGCCCTTTATGCCGGATTGTTGTTCTGGCTGGGCGCGCGCGCCAATGGACTGGCCGATCTGGACGGCTGGCTCAAGCTGATCGCTGTGTTGATTGTCGCCCAGATAGGGCTTGGCATCACGACCCTGCTGCTTGTTGTTCCCATTCCTCTGGCGGTTGCCCACCAGGTGCTGGCCTTTATTCTTTTTGGCTCGATCATTGCGTATCTCGCTGATATGAGCAGGCGTGCGGTATAATAATACCGCTAAGGTAACACCTTGAAATCAAAGGGTAAAAATTTAGTGCTTGACGAGATTTGCATCTCCCATTAACACCCGCACATATTTCTTTGTTAGGAACATGAAAAAATGAAAACTTACTCGGCCAAAGCGAGCGAGATTGACAAGAAGTGGATCTTGATCGATGCCAGT
>UOEO01000075.1_pt1 | contig 10236 bp, 6 predicted proteins | sample 1989881 | NCBI WGS metagenome assembly UOEO01 (sample SAMEA4712198, study PRJEB27164) | hydrothermal vent metagenome | biome: marine basaltic hydrothermal vent biome; feature: marine hydrothermal vent; material: mineral | place: Pacific Ocean | collected 2011-06-14/2011-07-23 | depth 1691 m
CCGGGACGCATTCGGGTTTTGGTCAAGCATCCGATGCTGTGGGGAACGTTTTTCTGGTCGGCGGGGCATTTGATGGCCAATGGCGATCTTGCTTCGGTAATCCTGTTCGGCTCGTTTCTGGTCTATTCTATAGTTGATCGTGTTGCATCCTACATCAAGGGCGACCCGAACCCGGTATTCGTTTCTTATCGCTCTGATATCATTGCCATTGTCGCGGGCACGGTTTTGTACCTGATTTTCGCCTTGTGGATCCATGGATATTTGTTTGGCGTTACTCCTTTTCAGGCGGCATCTTAAGGCGGCGCCTGTTTTCAGGCGCTGCTGACAAGCAGTTCGGCATTGCCGCCAGAAGCGGTGGTGTCGATGCAGACATGGCGTTCGACATGATATCTTGAAAGATCGCCCTTACCGGTAACAAGCGGGATCAATTCGCCGGAACGCCGGGCAAGCGCAATGCGCAATGCTCGCGCCTCGGCCTCTTGACCCCAGAAAACAATAGCACAAAAGCCGCTTAGCCGGCTTAAGTCATCTGGCGCCAGAATGCCGTTTATTTCTCCGCCCTGAGTGACGCAAAGGGCGCTACACCCGGCGGCAATGGCCTCGCTTGCCTGCTCTTTGGCAATGTCTTTTCCCGGGCCCAGGCACAAAACCTTGCCGCGGGCAAAAATAGAGAGCTGGTTGGCTTCCCCGGTCGGCCCGGGCAGGTCAATCATGTTCAAGGGGTGCTTTGAAGGGGCGGGCAATGCGTCCAGCGCTTTTTGAACCAGCGCCAAATCCGCCGCCCTCTCCTGCTGTCGGGGGCCTGCTTCAAAGACAGCTCTGGTCAGCCGGTTCAAATAGTTGGGCCCGCCCGCCTTGGGCCCGGTGCCTGAGAGTTTCTCGCCGCCAAAGGGCTGCGAGCCGACAATTGCGCCGACCTGATTGCGGTTTACGTAAATATTGCCCACTTCAAGAGTATCAATGATTTGCTGGATGCGCTCGTCAATACGGCTGTGCACGCCAAAAGTCAGCCCGAAGCCGCTGGCGTTTATTTGCGCCAGCACGGAGGAGATTTCCGACGCGGCAAAAGTGGCCACATGCAATACCGGACCAAATATTTCCTCCTTGAGATCCCCAATGCCGTCAACCTTTAAAACCGTGGGGGCAATATAGTTGGTGCAGGCGGTGGCCGGCAATTGCTTGAGCAATTTTCCCTTGGCGCGATATCGTTCAATATAGGCTCTAAAATGCTCAGCGGCGGCAATGTCGATAACCGGTCCGGTGTCGGTTGCCAGATCCCATGGATCACCGGGGCGCAATTCATCCATGGCGCCAAAAAGCATTTTTAACAAGGGAGCGGCGATATCGCGCTGAAGATAAAGAATTCTTAAGGAAGAACATCTTTGCCCGGCGCTTTGAAAGGCGCTGGCAATAATATCGCGCACCGCCTGCTGATGCAGGGCGCTCGAATCAACGATCATGGCGTTCAAACCGCCAGTTTCAGCAATAAGGGGGGCATTGGGCGACAGGCTTTTGGCCATGGCGCGGTTGATGTTTTGCGCGGTTATGGTGGAGCCGGTAAAGCAAATCCCGTCAATTCGCGGGTCGCTGGAAAGCGCGGCCCCGACAATTGGGCCCGGCCCCGGCAAAAATTGCAACGCCGTTAACGGAACCCCCGCCTCGTGCAGCAGGCTGATGGCGTGGGCGGCAATCAGCGGGGTTTGTTCGGCCGGTTTGGCCAAAACGGCATTTGCCGCCGCCAGCGCGGCGGCGATCTGGCCGGTAAAAATCGCCAACGGAAAATTCCACGGCGAAATGGCGGCAATGGTCCCGCAGGCGGGCCGGGTCAACCCGGCCGCCCCATGTGCATAATAGCGCAAAAAATCAACCGCTTCGCGTAGTTCCGAGACAGCATCAGGCAGGGTTTTTCCAGCCTCGCGAGCAGCAAGGGCAAAAAAGACGCCAAAATTTTCTTCAAACAGATCCGCGGCCTTGTTTAATATTTTCGCCCGTATTTTTGCGTCTGCCTCCCACGGGGCCGCGCTGGCCAGCGCCCGTTCGACATCGGCGGGCGAGGCCTGTGTTATCGAGCCTAAATGGTCGGCGCTGTCATAGGGGCTGACCACTGGAACAACTTCACCTCCCCCGGGCGTGCCGACAATGATCGGGGCGGCCGTAAAGCGCTCATGGCGAAAGGGAGCGCGCGCCTTTTCTATTTCATCGATATCGGCCTGATCGCTAAGGTTCCAGCCGCGCGAATTTTTGCGACTGGAGCCAAACAGGTCCGGCGGCAAGCGGATTGCCGGATTATCAATGCTGGAGAGGGTATTTCTTGCCATGGTGAACGGGTCGGCGGCGACTTGGGCGGCGGGGACGGATTTATCGACAATCTGGTTGACAAAAGAGCTGTTGGCGCCGTTTTCGAGCAATCGGCGCACCAGATAGGCCAACAGATCCCGATGAGCACCGACGGGGGCGTAAATACGGCAGTTGGCGCCATATTTTTGCATGATGATGTCGTAGAGATTTTCTCCCATGCCGTGCAAACGTTGAAATTCAAAGTCGCGGTCATCACCGGCCATTTCCAGTATGGCGCAAACCGTATGGGCGTTATGGGTGGCAAACTGGGGATAGAGACGATCGCGCATACCTAAAAGCTTATGCGCATTGGCGATATAGGAAACATCGGTTGCCGCCTTGCGGGTAAATACCTCAAAGTTGGCCAGCCCCAGCATTTGGGCATGCTTGATTTCAGCATCCCAATAAGCGCCCTTGACCAGACGCACCATGATTTTGCGGTCAAGCCGTTTGGCCAATTGATATAACCAGTCAAGAACCGGGCCGGCCCTTAAACTATAGGTTTGTACGACAACACCAAAACCATCCCAGCCTTTTAGCGCCGGCTCGCTTAAAACCGCGTCGATCACCTCAAGCGAGAGCGCCAGACGATCGATTTCTTCGGCATCAATATTAAAACCGATACCGGCGGTTTTGGCCAATAGGGCAAGCGCTTTGAGGCGGGGGACCAGTTCGCTTAAAACGCGATCACGATTGGAGAACTCATATCGGGGGTGAAGGGCGGAAAGCTTGACCGATATCCCCGGGTTCAAGCGTATATCTGAATTTGTACAGGAAGCGGCAATAGTGCTGATGGCGGCTGAATAGGAAAGGTGGTAACGCTTGGCGTCGGCCTCGGTCAGTGCCGCCTCCCCGAGCATATCGTAGGAATAGGTAAAGCCTTTTTCTTCAAATGCGCGGGCATTTTTGAGAGCGGCGGCCATGTCCTGACCCAAAACAAACTGAGCGCCCATTTCATGGATCGCCCGTGAAACGGCGGTGCGTATCAACGGCTCGCCAAGGCGTTTGAGCACCGAGTGAAGGGTGCCAACAAGTTTTGCCTCCCCTTCCTGAAGAACTTTTCCGGTCAGCATCAGCGCCCAGGTGGAAGCATTGACCAGCGCCGAGGTCGAATGGCCCAGATGTTTGCGCCAGTTCGAGGCGGCGATCTTATCCTCGATCAACGCGTCAATGGTCAAGGCATCAGGGACCCTTAACAAGGCTTCAGCCAGGCACATCAGCGCCACCCCCTCGCTGCTCGACAAGCCATATTCGCCAAGAAAGGCTTCCATCAGGCCGGGGCGCGCGGATGATCGGATTTCTTCGACCAGGCTGGCGGCATTGTCTGAAATCCGTTCAAGCGCCGGCGCGTCCAGTTGCGCCTCAGCTAGCAAAGAGGAGAGCAATGCGCCCTGATCGGGCAAGGGTGCACCTGTAAACAGATTTTGCGATTGCGCTTTGCCGGGCATCAGAGCCTCCATTAAACCGTTTCAAGTTTTGATTAGATCAAAACAACAGTACAGGCTCTTGTTCAAGCGCTATCATTTGTCCGCTAACCGCTTATCAAGCAGCAACGCTTGCGATTAATTTTTAAAAGCGGCGCGCATCCCGTCAATCAGAGCGGAAGCGCAAACCCTTATGCGTTCGAGCTGGGCATAATCCTCATGCACCACAAACCAGAATGAGCGGGCAAACGATATTTCATTTGGCAAAACCCTGACCAGGCAATCATGACCCCTGGTCATGAAATCAGGCAGAATGGCAATCCCGGCGCCGTTGAGCACCCCGCTAAGCTGCACATGAACACTGGTGCTGGTCAGGCGCGGATGAAAAGACGGGTCAACCAGCGGGATATAGTCCAGCTCCTTGTCAAAAATCATGTCGGCGACATAGCCAATGCCGCGCAGCTTTTTCAAATCGGCAATTGCGCCAACGGGCGGATATTGCGCCAGATAATCTTTTGAACCGACAAGGTGCAGTTGATAATCGACTATCTTTTTAACCCTGACCCGGCCCGATTGCGGCTGGGAAACGGCAATGACAAAATCAGCCTCGCGTTTGGACAGTGAAAATTTCTGCGGCAGGGCGACAAGCTGAATTTCCAGACGCGGATAGGCTTCACAAAGCTTTTGCGCCGCCGCTGCAACAACATAGCTCGCTATGCCTTCGGGAACCCCGACACGCACCGGGCCGGAGAGGTTTTTCTGCTGGCCGCCAAAGGCCTCCCCGGCCAGCATGGCTTCATTTTCAATCCGCTCGGCGATGGCGACAAGATCAGCGCCGTTACGGGTAAGTTTATAGCCGGTCGGGGCGCGATCAAACAAAATTGTATTCAAGGCATCTTCAAGCGATTTTATCCGGCGCGCCACCGTTGCATGATCGACCCCGAGTTGGCGCCCGGCAATACTCAGGCGTCCGGAACGCGCCAGGGCCAGAAAAAAACGAAAATCGTTCCAGTTCATCGGCACATTGAAGCCCTGCCTGCCTGTGAATTTTTGCACAATTGTTAGCGCATTTTGTGCACTTTCAAGCAGTTCTGTCAATTTGTAATCTTGTAGCGACAGGGAGCGGCACTGCTTCAACTGGATAAACAGGAGCATATCATGGTTGCAGAAATCGGAAATTTGATTGGCGGCAAAAGGGTCAATTCTTCTTCGGGCCGCCAGCAGGATGTATTCAACCCAGCCACCGGCGAAGTTATTGCAAAGCTTGGACTTTCCAGCACAGCGGAACTTGGCGAGGCGGTTGAAAACGCCAAAGCGGCACAACCAAAATGGGCGGCAACAAATCCGCAGCGCCGGGCGCGGGTGATGATGAAATTCGTCCAGCTTCTCAACCGCGATATCGACAAACTGGCCGAAGCGTTGTCGCGCGAACATGGCAAAACGCTCCCTGATGCGCGTGGCGACGTTATCCGGGGCATGGAAGTGGCGGAATTTTCCATTGGCGCGCCGCATCTTTTAAAGGGCGAATTCAGCGAAGGGGCCGGGCCAAATATCGATATTTATTCGATGCGCCAACCTTTGGGCGTTGTCGCCGGCATCACCCCGTTCAACTTTCCCGCCATGATCCCGATGTGGAAATTCTGCCCGGCGATTGCCGCCGGAAACGCCTTTATCCTCAAGCCGTCCGAACGCACCCCGACTGTTCCCCTTATGCTGGCCGAACTGATGGTTGAGGCGGGACTGCCCGAAGGAATATTAAATGTGGTCAATGGCGACAAGGAAGTGGTGGACGCCATTCTTGAACATGACGACATCATGGCAATCGGCTTTGTCGGCTCAACCCCGATCGCTGAATATATCTATACTCGCGGCTGCGCCAACGGTAAACGCGTCCAGTGTTTTGGCAGCGCCAAAAACCATATGATCATCATGCCAGACGCCGATCTCGACCAAACCGCCGATGCGCTGGTCGGGGCCGGATATGGGGCGGCCGGGGAGCGCTGCATGGCAATTTCGGTGGCGGTTGTGGTTGGCGATAAAACCGCCGACCGGCTGGTGGAAAAGCTGATCCCGCGCATTGAAGCCTTAAAAGTGGGGCCCTACACCGCCGGAAACGACGTTGACTATGGTCCCCTGATCACCAAACAGGCGCGCGAGCGGGTGCTGGGCCTGGTCAATTCCGGGGTTGAACAGGGAGCCAAACTGGTTGTTGATGGCCGAAATTTCTCGCTACAGGGCTATGAGAACGGCAATTTTGTCGGCGGCTGCCTGTTTGATAATGTCAGCAAGGACATGGATATCTACAAGGAAGAGATTTTTGGTCCGGTGCTCAATATCATCAGGGCCACAGATTATGAGGACGCGATAAGGCTGCCGATGGAAAACCAGTATGGCAACGGGGTTTCCATTTATACGCGCGACGGGGATACGGCGCGAAACTTTGCCTCAAGAATCAATGTCGGCATGGTCGGGATCAATATTCCCATTCCGGTGCCGCTGGCCTATTACACTTTTGGCGGCTGGAAAAAATCCGGGTTTGGCGATCTCAACCAGCACGGCCCCGACGCTTTCCGCTTTTACACCAAGACCAAGACGGTGACCTCGCGCTGGCCGTCCGGGGTCAAGGAGGGAGCCGAATTCGTCATCCCGACCATGGGCTAATCAGGCATAAACCGTAAATTTTGGAGGCAGAAATGGATTTTGCGCTAACCGAAGAACAGGTGGCCATTTTTGACATGGCCAAGGATTTCGCCGAGGAAAAACTGGCCCCTCATGCCGTTGAATGGGACCAGTCGGAAACCTTTCCGCTAGAGACCATTCGCGAGGTCGCCGCCCTCGGGATGGCCGGAATTTATGTCGGGGAAGAATATGGCGGCTCCGGATTGTCGCGCCTTGACGCCACTTTGGTGTTTGAAGCGCTTTCCCATGGCTGCCCGAGCATTGGAGCTTTTATTTCCATTCACAATATGTGCGCCTGGATGGTGGATAGTTTTGGCTCCGAAAAACAACGCGCCCATTGGCTGCCAAAACTGTGTTCGATGGAAACCATTGCCTCTTATTGCCTGACCGAGCCTAATTCCGGCTCGGACGCGGCCGCGTTAAGAACCAGCGCCAAAAGAGACGGCGATGATCTGGTGCTCAATGGCTCCAAGGCGTTCATCTCGGGGGGCGGGGTTTCAGACCTTTATATCGTGATGGTACGCACCGGAGAAAAAGGGCCCAAGGGCATTTCGGCGGTTCTGGTTGAGGACGGCACCAAGGGGCTGACATTCGGGGCCAACGAAAAGAAAATGGGCTGGCACACCCAGCCCACCGCCGAAGTGCAATTCTCCGATTGCCACATTCCAGCCGCCAATATGCTGGGAGAAGAGGGGAAAGGCTTTACCTATGCCATGAAGGGGCTGGATGGCGGGCGGCTCAACATTTCCGCCTGTTCGCTGGGGGCGGCGCAGGCGGCATTGGACAAGGCGGCGCGCTATATGCACGAGCGCAAGGCGTTCGGCAAACCCATCGCCAGTTTTCAGGCGCTGCAATTCAAGCTGGCCGATATGGAAATCGAATTGCAGGCGGCGCGTACTTTCCTTCGTCAGGCGGCATGGAAACTGGACACCGGGGCACCTGACGCAACAAAATTCTGCGCCATGGCCAAGAGCTTTGTCACTGATGCCGCCTTTAAGGTGGCCAATGAGGCGCTACAAATTCACGGGGGTTATGGTTATCTGGCGGACTATGGCATAGAAAAAATCGTACGCGATTTAAGGGTGCACCAGATCCTTGAAGGAACCAACGAAATCATGCGGGTGATTGTCGCGCGTCATTTGCTCAATGAGGCGCAACCGTGAGCAACCAAGACGAAGTGATTATCTGGCAGGAGGCGGCAATTGGCCGTATTCGCCTCAACCGCCCCAGGGCCCTGAACGCGCTTTCCCACCAGATGATCCTTGATATTAAAGATGCTCTGATAAAATGGGAAAATGACAACAATATTTCTGCTGTTGTAATTGATGCGACGGGAGAAAGGGCGTTTTGCGCCGGTGGCGATGTGGTCAATCTATATCACACCGGACGGGCGGACCCGGAACCGGGGCGGCAATATTGGCGCGATGAATACCGGCTCAATGCCCTTATCGGGCGCTATAAAAAACCCTATATTGCCTTGATGGACGCCATAGTGATGGGCGGCGGGGTTGGCATTTCCGCCCATGGCTCGTGCCGGATCGTTACCGAAAAGACATTGCTGGCGATGCCGGAGGTTGGAATTGGCTTTTTGCCCGATGTCGGAGGCACATATTTATTGGCGCGCGCACCGGGCAAAACCGGGCTATATCTGGGCATGACCGGCATGCGGATAAAAGCGGCGGATGCGATATATGCCGGTTTTGCCGATGTCTTTGTCCCCGGCGACAAGCTCAATGAACTGGTGGCAATGCTGGAGGAAGGTGTCTCTATTGAAAAGGCAATTGGCAAATTCAAGACCAATCCCGATCCCGCGCCGCTAAAACAACTCCAGGAACGTATCGAGGACGCCTTTGGTCGCGATACCGCCCTTGGCTGCCTGATAAGGCTTGAGGAAATGTCCAAAGCCGGTGATCAGTGGGCCCAAACAACCCTTGATGCAATCCGGGCGAGCTGTCCGATGTCGGTGGCGGCAACTTTTGGAGCCATCAAGAACGCTGAAGGACGCTCGCTTGAACAATGTCTGGCGGCCGAATACCGCTTTTCCCACAAAGCATTATTGGGGAGCGAATTTTACGAAGGGGTCAGGGCGGCGGTTGTTGACAAGGACCGCTCACCGAAATGGAGCCCGGCCACGCTTGAGGAAATCACCCCTGAAATGGTAGCGGCGGCGCTGGCGCCAATCGGGGACAGGGAATGGAGCGCGCATTAGGCGCAGCGGGAGGAACTAATGGCGAAAATAGGATTTATTGGTCTCGGGAATATGGGCCTGCCAATGGCGCTTAATCTAAAAAAGGCCGGCCATGAGGTGGTCGGCTTTGACGCGGTTGACAAAGCGCGCCAGAGGGCGCTGGAACTGGGCCTCACGCTGGGGGCAAGCAATGAAGACGCCGCGCAAGCGGGGCAAATTGTCATTCTCATGCTGCCCAATGGGAAAATAGTCAGCGAGGTGGCAACAGAAATCCTCAAGGTAATGCCGGCAGAAAGCCTGTTGATTGATTGTTCGACAATTGATGTCTCCTCGGCCAAAAATCTGCACGAGCTGGCGCAAAAAGCTAATATCGGTTGTCTTGACGCCCCGGTGTCGGGCGGAGTTGGCGGCGCAACAGCGGGAATTTTGACCTTTATGGTCGGCGGCTCAAAAGACGCGTTTTCACTGGGGACTGAATATTTTGACATAATGGGACAAAAAGCGGTTCATTGCGGAAATGGCGGAGCGGGCCAGGCGGCCAAGATCTGCAACAACATGCTGTTGGGCATTTCAATGATCGGAACCTGCGAAGCGTTTTTGCTGGCTGAAAAACTCGGGCTTTCCCAATCAGCGCTGTTTGACGTAATCTCCACCTCATCGGGCTATTGCTGGTCGGTAAACAATTATTGCCCGGTGCCCGGAGTGGGGCCAAAAAGCCCGGCGGACAATGATTACAAGCCGGGGTTTGCCGCCGCCTTGATGCTCAAGGATCTCGGCCTGTCGCAACAGGCGGCCAAACAGGCTTCAGCGTTGACCCCGCTGGGAAAACATGCGAGCGAACTTTATAGGGAAATGGTTGACGCCGGACATGCGGGAGACGATTTCTCGGGCATGATTGAATTTTTGCAATCCAAACAAAAAGCGGGGAAAAACTGATGAGCGAAACCGTCCTGTTGGAAAAAGAGGGGCGGGTGGCAACACTGACCCTTAACCGCCCCGAGGCCCTTAACGCCTTGAACAATGAATTGCTGAGCGCTCTTGATAGCCATATCAACCAATTGGCCAATGACAGCACCATTGGCTGCATAATCATTACCGGGTCTGAAAAAGCCTTTGCCGCCGGAGCCGACATCAAGGAAATGGCGTCCCAGAGCTATATCGACATGTTGATGGCTGACTTTTTCGGCCGTCATAATTCGATTTTGCGCTGCCGCACCCCGATCATTGCCGCGGTATCCGGATATGCGCTGGGGGGGGGATGCGAGCTGGCAATGATGTGCGACATGATTTTGGCCTCCCAGAGCGCCAAATTCGGCCAGCCGGAAATCAAGCTCGCGGTCATTCCCGGCATGGGCGGCTCGCAGCGCCTGACCCGCGCCGTGGGCAAGGCAAAAGCGATGGACATGATCCTTACAGGAAGGATGATGGATGCTGATGAGGCGGAACGCTCGGGCCTGGTCGCACGCATCATTGCCAATAAAGATTTGCTGAAAGAGACAAAAAAAACCGCCGCAATCATTGCCGGGTTTTCCCTGCCTTCGGTGTTTGCGGCAAAAGAAGCGGTCAACCGCGCCTTTGAAACTTCGCTTGCCGAGGGTCTTTTATATG
>UOEO01000084.1_pt1 | contig 10169 bp, 5 predicted proteins | sample 1989881 | NCBI WGS metagenome assembly UOEO01 (sample SAMEA4712198, study PRJEB27164) | hydrothermal vent metagenome | biome: marine basaltic hydrothermal vent biome; feature: marine hydrothermal vent; material: mineral | place: Pacific Ocean | collected 2011-06-14/2011-07-23 | depth 1691 m
AAGGGATATCTTGCCGGATCGAACACCGGGATCTCTTCGTCTGGTTTGAAAGGGACGGTGAAATCGCGAACATGCAATTGCTGGGCGAGGTGGGTGTGGGGGCCTTCCTCGAGCATGACGCCGCGCGAATGAAGCTGCCAGAAGAAAAAACTGCGCCCCATGGCGGCCTGGGAAAGCCCGGTGGCAATCGAAACGGTAAACAGCAGGGCGATCGAAAAGGTAAAACCGCCGGTCAACTCGAATATCATGACCACCGTTGAAATCGGAGCGCCAAGAACAGCGGCGGCGACCGCGCCCATGCCAATGATGGCGTAAAGCCCCTCGGAGGAGGCAAATTGCGGGAAAAGGCCGGCGGCAACCATGCCAAAGGCTCCCCCGGTCATTGCCCCGAGATAAAGGCTGGGCGAAAAAACGCCCCCGCCCATCCTGGAGCCGAAAGTGATGGCGCTGGCCAGGGTCTTGGCAAAGATAAGCATGATCATCAGGCCAAGTTCGAGCTGGTTGGATAACGCGGCGTCGGTTGCCTCATAGCCAACCCCGAGCACCTGGGGGAAAACAAGGGCAATAAGCCCGACGGCGAACCCGCCCAAAGCGGGCCTGATAAAGGTCGGGATAGCCAGGCGGCGGCTGAACCAGTCCGAGCCCATAAGGGAAATCTGGAACATGATGGCGACCAGGGCGCAGGCAATGCCCAACAGGGCGAAGGCGGGGATTTCCAGATAAGAGGTGATTTGAAAGTCAGGCAGGATGAAAGCCGGCGCCTCGCCAAACCAACTGCGCGAAACAACCGCGGCAATGACAGAGGAAATAACCAGCGGCACAAAGGCGGTCATGGAAAAATGGCCAAGGATGACCTCATGGGCAAAAAGCACCCCGGCGATCGGGGAATTGAAGGAGGCGGCAATGCCGGCGGCAACCCCGCAGGCAAGCATGGAGCGGCGCGCGGATGGGGGAAGCTCAAAAAACCGGAACAGATATTTGGCGACGGCGGCGGCATAATAAACCACCGGTCCCTCGCGTCCGGCGCTGCCGCCCGAACCAAGGGTTATCGCGGACACAAGGGTGCCGATGCTGGCGTTGCGCAGCGAAAGCTGTTCGCTGTCGCTGGCGCGCGCCTCAATGACATCCGCGACCCCGCCGGCGCGCTCGCCCGGGCCCCAAAAGTGCAATATCGCCCCGACCAGCAACCCGCCCGCCGTTGGCGCGGCAACAACGATCCACCACGGGATTTCGCTTAGCCGGCCAAGAAAAACTTCCGACATGGTGCCGGTCCACAGCCATTGGAAAGCGCCAATCAGATGGCGAAAGAGGATGGCGACCACCGACCCGGCAAGCCCGGCCAGAATGGCCAGCGCCCATAATTTGGGTTTTTGCAGCCGCAAGAAACTGTCAAGATTTGGCCGTACCCAGCGAAACAGCACGTAATAAATCTGGCGAAGCCCGACTCTTGCGCTTTTCATGAGTTTTGTGTCTTTGCCAATTGTTCCTCCATTTTGACTCGTTTGCTTGGTATATACTTTTTATCAGACAGGGCCAGATGGCTGTTCAGATGGTTGTGCTGGGCAAAATGCGGCGGCTAATGATACGCATTGACAATTCAACGCATAATTGAAGGATGTTGCCGGTTGCGGTTGAAGGATGGCGCTACTTGTATAAATACTTAAATTATCAACGTTCCAGCAAGGGATTCGATCCGTCGTGCTAAACCGGCTTTACATTGTGATCGGCGTGCTGGCCATTATGGTTCTGGGGGCGGGATTTGTCGTTCCGCGCCTGATCGACTGGAGCCAATATCGCGATCGCCTGGAAACCCTGGCCGCGGTAAATCTTGGCACTGATGTTGCAATCGGGGGCGAGATCGATCTGGCGTTGTTGCCCCAACCGCGGGTGGGCTTTGGCCGAACGATTGTCGGGCCGCCGGACAAGCCATTTTTGGAAATTGGCAATATCGTTGCCGATTTTTCGTTGATGGATTTTTTGCGTGACCGGCTTAGCGTTACCCAATTGGTGCTCGAGGCGCCACAGATAAATCTGAACATCGATAAAAACGGCAAGTTCAATATCCCGTTTGCGTTTCCCAAAACGCTTGGGGCATCCAAGATTTCGGTCGCCAGCGCCCAAATCAAGGCCGGGATGATCAGTTTGAGCGATGCGCGAACCGGGCAGAGTTTCAAAATCGACCAGTTTGAAGGCTCTTTGCGTGTTTCGAACCTGCGCGGCCCGTTCGGCCTGCAGGGGGTCGGCATGTTTGACGGGCGGCCGATGGAGGTCAAGCTCAACACTTCAGCGATGAATGAGGCTGGGGGAATGCAGGTTTCGCTATTGATAAGGCCTCAGGACGGCGCATATTCATTTTCTGGTGAAGGGCTGTTCAGCGCCAGTTCCAACCCTGGTTTCAAGGGAAAAGTCACCTATCGCGCTGCCCCTGTCGGCGCCGATGAGGCTGAGCGGGTGCGCGGCGATCTGGTCATTACCAGTGAAGCGGAATTCAGTGCGCAAAAACTTCTTTTGTCGTCTTTTTCCATTAAGCCGGATGAAAACCGCGCCAGTACCCGACTTAGCGGGGCGGCGGTGATCAAACTTGGGGCCAATCCCGAATTCGATGTGGTGATTTCGGGTGGGGTATTGTCAATGGCCCCGCCTGACATGCGCAAAAATCAGCAGGAAACCCCTTATGCGCTGGTGCAATTGCTCAATGAAATTCCGGCACCATACGTACCCTTGATGCCGGGGCGGATCGGGGTTGATATTGCCGAATTGGATTTACGCAGTTTTGCGCTAAGAAAGGTGCGCATCGATGCCACCAGCGACGGCAAAAGCTGGAAACTGGCGGATTTTACCGGAATACTGGCCGGCAATTCCCGTTTGACCTTGACGGGAACGGTTTCTGGCGTAAACGAAAAGCTGGCCTATGATGGGGTGATAAAGCTTGAAACCTCGCGTCTTGATGCGCTGGCGCGGTTGTGGCGGCGCGAGGACAAGCGCAATTTATTGTTTAATCGTGACGCTTCGATTGCCGCGGATATTACGCTTGAAAATGGCAAGATCGGGGTCGCCAACGGCAAGTTCACGCTTGAGGATGTGGTGCATGATTTTGCCGCCCAGTTGCAATTGGCCGGCAAACGCAATGCGCTGATCAGCGCCCGCTTTAAAACATTAAGTCGTGATCAAAGTCAGGCGCTAAGTGCGTTGTTGCCCGATTTTTCCGGTGATGGGCGCTTTAAGGCCACCTTTGCCAGCGGTTCGCTGGATGTGGCGGCTGAAAGCGCCAGCCTGTTTGATCTGGCCGGAAAAAATCTGGCGTTGCAAATGGATTGGGGCGAAAACGGCATCAAAATCGTGCGCGCCAGCGCCCAGGATCTGGGGGGGGCGCGGCTTTCGTTCGCCGGTGATTTTAGCGGGACGCTGGCAAAACCGACAATTTCGGGTAATGGGCGCATCAGCTTGAGCGCTGTGGCGCGTACGGGCTTTGCAGAAAAGTTATTAAGCGCCGCCGGGGCAGATAAAATATTGCAAGACGCGGTGGTGGGCGCGCTGCCGCTTGCCGCCACATTCAAACTTGCCGCGCCGGATGAAAATGGCGGACAGGAACTTTCCGCCACGGGCCGGGCGGGGGTGGCCGATTTCAAAGTCAGCGTTGGCGTCAAGGACAATATAGGCAATTTTATCCAGGCGCCGCTGGTAATAAACGCCTCGATCAGTTCCGAGCTGCCGGATGCGTTAAACAAGCAGTTGGGGCTGGGGCCAAATTCATTATTGGCCTCGAACGGGCCGGTCTCAATAACTGTGATTGGCCAGGGTACGCTGCTCAACTCGCTTGCAACAACTCTGGTCGCCCAATCCGGAGATGACAGGGTCGGGTTCGCCGGAACGCTTATCTTGTCGGATCTTTCCAGATTGCGTGGCCGCGGTTTGCTCGATTTTTCTTTGTCGGACCCTTATCCATTGTTGCAACTGGCGGGGATGGATGGAATTCATCTCGGGGCGGTCGAGGGAACGGGCGAGATCAATTTTACCGGCTCGCAAACGCTTTCCTTGCAAAATATCGTGGCCAATGCCAAGGGGGCCAGCGGCGCGCCGGTGGCCGGGCAGCTTGTCATGAGCGAAAACGGGGACAGCAGGCTTGTCACCGGGCAACTTGATGTCGGGGCGCTTGATGTCAGCCAATTGCTTGCTTTGGTTGGTGGGCCGACGGCGCTGGTGGCCGGGGACGGGGTGTGGCCCGAGGGGCCGGTCGATCTTGGCTCCTTGGTTCGTTCAACCAGGGGGCGGGTTGAGCTGACAACGCCGGCGATCAGCGCTTTCGGGCGCGTTTTGATTTCTGATGCCGGGTTTGAATTGAGCTGGGACGCCAGCCGTATAACGCTGGCCAATATTGCGGGCAGCAATGGGGCGGGGTCTGTTTCCGGCAGTGTTGAATTTTGTTGTTCGGCGCTTGCCGAGCAAAAACAGCTTTCCGCCCGCATGTCCCTTAATGGGGTGCCGCTTGAAAACATATTGCCCGATGCCATTAAAAGCGATCTGAAGGGAACCCTTGATGCCGGGGTGCGGATTGAAGCAAGCGGGGCCAGCGTTGCCCGGATGATGAAGACGCTTAGCGGGGAGGGCAGTTTTGCCATTAAGGGTTTTGAGGTGGCCCGGTTTGATCCGGAGGTATTTAATGCCCTGGCCGGGGTGAAGGATATTGCCGAAATGGACAAGGGAGCGCTGAGTTCGCTGGTTTCGCAAGCGCTGGGGCAGGGCAATTTCAAGGCGGCGGATTTCAGCGGGGTTTTCCAGTTGGCGCAAGGAGCCGCGCGGGCGGAAAATCTGGCGGCCGAAGGAGTTGACGCGCGGCTTTTGGGCAATCTGGGGGTTGATTTTTCCGATCTTTCAATCTCGGGAAAATGGAGCCTTAGCCCAACCCAAATGGACAATCATATTGGTCTGGTCAACCAGAGCACGGCGCAGGTGAGCGCGATTTTGACCGGAAATCTTAATGCACCAAAACGCCAACTTGAACTGGGGGCAATGATTGACGCCATTCAGGCGCGGGCGCTTGAGATTGAACTGGCGCGGCTGGAGAGGGTACGGGCCGAGGAGATGCAGCGTTCGGCGCAGGCAGCGGCGCAACGGGCAGAGGCGATGGCGCGCGATGCCAGAATAAAAGCAGAGGAAGCCTTGCGCAAGGCGGCGGAAGAAGAAGCGCATAAAATAGCCAAGGGAGAAACAATCCCCGTTGACAGTGACCCGCAAAACCCGGCGCCAACAGATCTTGCTCCGATAGAGCCGAGGACAACAGAGCTGGCGCCAACAGAGCTGGCGCCAACAGAATTGCTGCCAACAGATCAGGGGCCGGCAGCCACCGATTTGCTGGGTGGGCAATAATCAATAGAGCGTTTTCAGGATAAGTGGACACCACTTATCCGGTTCGAAAACGTGACCAAATAAAGACTTAGAGCATGCGTTCCGATTCAACCTGAACGCATCTTGCTCTAAGAGTGAAAGTAATGGCCGCCCGATAGTCCAATATCAGGAACAATCGTTATTGTTCGTTGTGCGAAAATAGGCCAGCACGAAAACCCGAATGGCGGATGACAGGTTTTTGGTTTTACGCCCGGCATCGATCCGGCTGATCAGGGCTGGAACGGTGCACCCGCTTTGGGCGGCAATCTGATCGAGCGCCTGCCAGAACGCTTCTTCCAGGGCCAGACTGGTTTTGTGCCCGGCCAGGGTGATGGAGCGTTTTTGCATCTGAAATCAGGGCTTTGATCAGGGTTTTTTACGAAAGGCGTCGAGCATGATGACTTTTTCGCCTGTTTTTTCGGTGTCGCTTTCTTGCTGCGTGTTGGCGGGTTCCGGCTCTTTTTCCCCGGCTTTGCTTTTTTTGCCGCTGGAGGGGGCCGTCATGTCGTGCTTTGCCTTGTCGGCGGCCTCTTCTTGCTGGCCCGAAGAGCTTTTTTCGGTGGCTTCGGCGGCTTCAAACTGCAAACCGAATTGCACCGACGGGTCAAAAAAGCCCTTGAGGGCCGAATAAGGCACGAGCAGGGTTTCGGAAATGCCGTCAAATGACAGGCCGATCTCGAAACCGGTTTCAGTAGTCTTGAGGTCCCAGAACTGGTTTTGCAGAACTATGGTCATTTCCTGATCATATTGTTCGAGCAGGCGACTGGAAATGCGCACCCCGGGGGCCCTGGTGGAAAACGAGATGAAAAAATGATGTTCTCCGGGCAGGCCGGTCTTGGCGACTTCGGACAATACCTTGCGCACCACGCCACGAAGAGCGTCCTGGGTCAAAATATCGTAGCGAATGTGATCTTCGGCCATTCAGGCATTCCTAATGTTGCGTTTTCTCAAGGAAACAGAATCTCTTTGCCGCTATTTGACGCCAAACAAGGGGTAAATTTCAAGGGACATTTGCAGTTGCTTTTTAAAAAGTGCAGGCGTTCTGTTGCCAGGTGCCTGCGAGCCCCGCCTTAGCCCCGCTAAGGGATAAGGACTTCAATTCGAGGTGTCGAACCGCTTACGCAGCCAAACGAGCCTCAGCATAGTTGTTATCGTTTGCAACTATAAAATGGTCCGATACGGTGGTACCATGCCGAGCAAAAACACATCCTTTACGCCCTCGTCGATCCTATTTCGCCCCCATAAGCCTTCCCCGGTAAAGTCGCGGGGAAAATTGGTGGAGGCGCCGGGTACCGCCCCCGGGTCCGATGGGTTTATTCCGATGGCCATTTATCGCCATAGCTGTTGCCAGCACATCCAATATAGGGGTTTACCAGCAATATTGCAAAGGGCATGAGCGTTATTTGCCAACAAAATTTACCAACTCGATGATGTGGTCGACATTTGCCCCGTTCAACGATAGATAGCCGTGATGCAAAACGGCCAGCGGACAAAAAAAGGTGGCAAGCGCCGGCTCGGCTGGGCCATCGCTTTTTTCGTCATGGCGATTGCGGCGGCGGCGGCGTTGTTTTTCGTTGCCCTGTCCTATTTTCAAAATGCCGAATATCAAAGGGCTGAAAACCGCGCCTCGCTTTATCGCAGCACGTTGGTGGGGGCGTTGGGGCGCTCGGAATATTTGCCGTTTATTCTTTCCCAGGACCCTTATGTGATCGCCGGGGCGCAGGGAAAGGACCTTTTGGGGCTGAACCGGCGGCTGGCCGAATTCGCGGCGCGGGCCAATCTGGATGCGATCTATTTGATGGACAAGACCGGGTTGACCATTGCCGCCTCAAATTATGATGCGCCGGTGACTTTTATCGGCCAGAATTATGGTTTCAGGCCCTATTTCAAGGATGCAATGGCGGGAAAACGCGGCGAATTCTTCGGTATCGGGGCGACTACGTTGCAGCCGGGATATTTTATCGCCGAAATGGTGCGTGGCGCCAGGGGCGAGGCGCTGGGGGTAATCGCGATCAAGCTCAATTTGACCGATCTGACCAAGGCGTGGGCCGCGGGCGGGGAAGTGGTTTTTGTTTCCAATTCCGACGGGGTGGTGGTTTTGTCCTCGAACAAGGACTGGCGCTACAAGACGCTGGCGCCGATATCGGCGGCGCGGCGGGCCGAGATCGCAAAGGAGCGTCAGTTCGCCAGCGAGCCGCTGACTACGCTGGGCTGGAAGGTCGCGGGAAATCAGCGGGCGCGCCTTAATGGGCGTGACTATATCTATGCGGTAACGCCGGTTTTGCGCCCGGGCTGGGAATTGCATTTCCTGTCCGATGAAAGCCGGGTGAGGGAGAGGGCCTGGTTTACGGTGATCGCGGCGGCAATCCTGGCGTCACTGCCGCTGATGGTGGCATTATTTTTCAGGGCGGAAAGAATTCGCGCGGCGCTGGACGCGTCTCAGGCCGACCGGCGCCAGTTGCGCTCGGCCAACAAGAAACTGGCCCGCGAAATCGAAGAGCGACGGGCGGCGGAGAGGCGGCTGGAAAAAGCCCAGGAAGAGCTGGCGCGCTCAAGCAAGCTGGCCGCTTTGGGCCAATTGTCGGCTTCGGTTACCCATGAATTGGGCCAGCCGATCAGCGCCATGCGCAATTATCTGGCGGCGGCTGAATATGACACCAACAAAAAAGAACGCGCAACAACGCTCAAGCGTTTGAGCGAGATTGTCATTCGCATGGTTTCGATTACCAACCAGTTGCGCTTTTTCGCCAGCCCGGGCGATAGCGGATTGACCAGGATTGATCTCAGAAAGGTCTGGCAGGGGGCGCTGGTGCTGATCGAACCTGATATCAAGGTGGCCAAGATCAGGCTTGATGCTCAATTGTGGCACAGCCCGGTGATGATCAGGGGTAACCGGTTGCGGCTCGAGCAGGTTCTGGTCAATTTGTTGCGCAACGCCATTGCCGCTATGATCGGGGAAAAAGAGCGTACCCTTGGCGTCAATATCGGGGTTGTAAACGGGCGGGCGGTGATTTCGGTGTCCGATAGCGGGCACGGGCTCGGCGAGCGCTCGATCGAGCAGCTCAAGGAGCCGTTTCACACCACGCGCGCTTCGGGCGACGGGATGGGGCTGGGGCTGGCGATCTCGGCGGCGATCGTCAAGGAGCATGGGGGCGTTTTGCAGGCGCAAAACAATAAAGAGGGGGGGGCTGTGTTTTGCGTTGAACTTCCTCTTGCGGATGGGGAGATATAGATGAAACATCACAAGGGCAATGGCTTCAGGGTGATTGTGGTTGATGATGACCGCGAGATGCGCAATTCGCTTTCCCATCTTTTGACCAGGGCCAACTGGCAGGTCGAGACGCTGGGGCGGGGGGAGGATGTCGCCGCGCGCCTGCGCGAATTCCGCCCTGAGGTGGTTTTGAGCGATGTCAGGATGCCGGGTATGAGCGGTCTTGAACTGCTCTCGTCTTTGGGACATGAAGATGTACCCCCGATAGTTCTGATTTCCGCTCATGGCGATATCCCGACCGCGGTCAAGGCGATGCAGGATGGGGCCTATAGTTTTCTTGAAAAACCGTTTGATCCGAACCGGCTGCTAACGGTGCTCGTTCATGCCGCCCAGCAATTCCGCCAGCAGATGGAAACCGGGCGGCTCAAGGCTCGGCTAGCCAACCTTTCGGGACTGGACCGGATACTTTTGGGGGAATGCCCATCCATTGTCGCGCTGCGCCAGGAAGTTTTTGATCTGGCGAACAGCGATGCCCCGGTGATGGTTGAGGGGGAAACCGGCACCGGCAAGGAGCTGGTGGCCCGGGCGCTGCACGATTTGAGCGCCCATGCCGGAGGCCCGTTTGTCGCCATCAATTGCGCCTCAATTCCGCTTGAGCATTTTGAGGCTTTTATGTTTGGCACCGCCGGCGGGGTGCGCGGTGTTTTGGCCAGCGCCGACAGCGGCACCTTGTTTCTTGATGAGGTCGCCGCCTGCCCGCTGCCATTGCAGGCCAAGCTGTTAAGGGCGATTGAAACCCAGGAATTTACCATGCTCGGGGCTTCAGGGCCGACAAAAGTGAAAATGCGCCTGGTCTCCGCTTCCAATGAACATCTGGATACGGCAATTGAGCAGGGACGGTTTCGTCAGGATTTGTTTTTTCGTCTCAATACGTTGGAGCTTACTCTTCCACCCCTGCGCGAGCGGCGCGAGGATATTGTGCTGCTTTATGCGCATTTTTTGTCGCAACAGGCGGAACTTTATGAAATTTCGGCTCCCGAACCCAGCGCCGAGGATATTGCAGCGTTGATGTCGCATGACTGGCCGGGCAATGTGCGCGAGTTGCGCCATGTAGCCGAGCGGCGCATTCTGGCGGCACGGCGTGGCAGCGGTTCGGTGGCGGCGGCGATCCGGCGTGACGATGATCTGGATGAGGTGCCCGAAACCTTGCGTCTGGCGATTGCCGCTTTTGAAAAACAATTGATTTCCCAGGCGATCCGTACCCATTTGGGGCGCATGGACGCGGTGGCGGAAGCGTTGGGGATCGGGCGGCGCACGCTGAACGAAAAAATCGTCAAGCTGGGGCTGAACAAGGCGGAATTATTGTAGTTTTTTAGGTGCCGGGCGTGCCGGGGCTGGTCGCTGCGCTTGCTCTTTAACTCGCGCCGCCGTTGGTCGCTGTGCTCTCGGCTTTTTATTCGCGCCGCCGTCGCAGGCTGTGCCCGCTTCCCCGGTACCCGCTTTTCTTTCTTGCCGCCGTTGGTCGCTGCGCTCCCGTCCCCGGCACCCCCGGCTTTTTTATTCGCGCCGCCGT
>UOEO01000015.1_pt1 | contig 10022 bp, 10 predicted proteins | sample 1989881 | NCBI WGS metagenome assembly UOEO01 (sample SAMEA4712198, study PRJEB27164) | hydrothermal vent metagenome | biome: marine basaltic hydrothermal vent biome; feature: marine hydrothermal vent; material: mineral | place: Pacific Ocean | collected 2011-06-14/2011-07-23 | depth 1691 m
TATGTAATTCCCCATCACGGAAAAAGAACACATTTGCCCCGGTCGCCTCGGACACCAGCCCGCGATAATCCAGCATCATTGCGTCGCTATAACCCTTGTCATCCGCCGCCTGCTTGGAAAGGGTGCAAATCATATAAAGTCCCGCCGCCTTGGCCTTGCACGGAATGGTGTCCGGCGCCGGCCGCCGCCAGTCGGAAATGGTCAGCCTGATCCCCCTTAGCCGCTCCTCGCGCGAAAAATAGCTCGGCCACTCCCAGGCGGCAACAGCCACATGCACCTTGTTGTTGCGCGCGTTGACCCCCATTTCCTCGGAGCCGCGCCAGGCCACAGGGCGCATATAGGCGTCTGAAAGATTGTTTTTTTTCAGCACCTTGCGGCAAACATCATCCAGCTCGCCGGCACTGTAAGGCAAATCAAAATCAAGATATCGCCCCGAGCGGATCAGGCGTTCACTATGTTCGTGAAGTTTATAAACTTCTCCCCCATAAGCGCGCTGGCCTTCAAACACCGAAGACGCATAGTGCAGCCCATGGGTAAGCACATGCAGTTTGGCTTCTTTCCAGGGAACAAACTCCCCATCATACCAGATCCACCCGTCCCGCTGATCCATTGCCAGCCCAGCCATTTTGTCTCTCCATAAAAAAGCGATCAGAATTTTCCGATCAGAATATCTGTTTTCCTCCATGCGATCATGGACCACATGATTGCCCTTGGCAAACTCTTCCCCCTTTGGGATAAAGGGCGCAAGAGGCAATATTATCAGATACGATCATTCAGGCACAATCACCAATGGCGGCACGATGGCACCAACCCAAAACAATGTCAATAACACTGACATAAACTCCGAATCAGAACCCCATCTCCCAATGCCGATGGATGTAATGGGACTGTTTTTTTTCGCCTATCGTGATTTTGTTTCCGATGCCGACGCCCTTTTAGCCCGCCACAAATTCGGCCGCGCCCATCACCGGGTGCTTTATTTTGTTAACATCAGGCCCGGAATGTCGGTCGCCACCCTGCTCTCCATTCTTAAGATCACCAAGCAAAGCCTGGCCAGGGTTTTGCGCCAGTTGATCGACAATGGCTATATCAAACAAAATATTGGCGATAATGACCGCCGTCAGCGCCTGTTGTTTCCTACTCAAAAGGGGCGCGATTTTTTTGCCACCCTGTCCGAAAGTCAGGCCAGCCGCATCAACACCGCCCTTGCCGGCCTGCCCCCTGAAACCGCCAATTCCATTCGCAGGTTTTTTATCGCCATGATCAAGGATGAAGACCGTCCTGTTTTGGACCGTCTGCAATTAACCAGTTATCTGGATGACTGATTACATCAAGCGCTTGCCGTTTGGCACCGCCATTTTAATTGAGGCCAGAACTACCGCCCCACCCTCGTCTTCAAACCCGAGGGTCAACACTTCAGATCTTATCGGCCCGATCTGGCGCGGCTCAAAATTGACCACCGCCATCACCTGCCGCCCGACAAGCTCTTTTGGCGTATAATGGACGGTTATTTGCGCTGAGGATTTCCTGATCCCGATTTCTTCGCCAAAATCAATCATCAATATATAGGCCGGCTTACGCGCCTCGACAAATTCGCGCGCCTCAACAATGGTGCCAGCCCTTATGTCCACTGCCAGAAAATCATCAAAACTTATCGGATCGCGGCTCACTGATCACCCTCCTTTAGGCTCCCCAAGCTCCCGGCTGCGTTTTGTTGCCGCCTCAATCGCTTTTGTCATCAAATCCGTCAAACCGTCCTTGGCCATCAAAACCGCCAGCGCGGCCGCCGTGGTTCCGTTTGGCGAGGTGACATTTTTACGTAAAACAGCCGCCGGAGCAGGGTCCGCCTCCAACAAACCCGCCGCCCCGATAATGGTCTGGCGCGCCAGCATAAGCGCGGTTTCTTCCGCCAACCCCTGCTTCACCCCGGCGGCGGCCATTGCTTCTACCAGCAAAAAAACATAGGCCGGCCCGGACCCGGAAACTGCGGTCAGCGCGTCCATTTCGCTTTCAGCACCAAGCCATACCACCAGCCCGGACGCTGATAATAAAATATCGGCTTCAATCCGATTTTTTTCAGTCACCCCGCTGCCAGCAATAGCCCCGCTTGCCCCTTTTTTAACCTGGGCGGGGGTGTTGGGCATCGCCCGTACGATCCGTTTGCTCCCCAACCCGCGATAAAGCTCATTAAGCGATATCCCGGCAGCAATTGATATAATCAACGTATCGGAAGAAATCCTGGGCGTTATCTGGGCCATTACCGGCGCAATGATTTGCGGCTTGACCGCTATGACCAGCACCGAAAACGGCTGGCCTGGTGCTTCATCCACCAATTTGAGATTATTGGTTTTAGCAAAATCCACGGTGCTTTGGCGCGGGGCCGGGTCAACCAGGGTCAGCTTTGCCCGATCAAGCCCCGCCGCCAGCCAACCCGTGGCCAACGCCATGCCCATCTGGCCCGCACCGACCAGAACCACCGCACCAATTTCGTCAATATTCATGCCTGCCCGGCTGTTTCAAACATCACATATTCCAGCGCTTCGCGCGCTGATTTACCGGCCCAGACGACAAACTGGAATGCCTGGTAATAATGGTCGCAAGCCTCGGTTGCCGAGCGCAAAAGGGTTTCGCACTGCTGCGGGGAAACCTCAGCGCCACCAGACAAAAGGTGCGAATTGCGAAACAACACCACCCCCTCACCGCTCCAGATATCAAAATGACCAATCCACATCTGTTCATTGATCATCCCGATCATGGCGCGCACTTCCGCATTGCGCGCATCCGGCACCTTGAGATCAAAAGCACTGGCCACATGCAGGGACTCCATATGCTCCATCCAGGAGAATGTCACATGATAATCGCTCCAGCCGCCGCGCACCGATATTGAAATTTCATCGGCATCCTGACGCTCAAACGCCCAATCATTGATCGCCGCGATATGCTCAATGATATCAACCGGGTGCATACACCGGTCAGGTTCGGATTGCAGCATAAGAGCCATGATTTTGTTCGTCCCCGGAATTTTCTAAAGCATCACGAATCGAAAATGACCAAACGATCCTACACCGGCGGCAAACTAAACAAATACCAACATCGCCCAGAGTGGATTTCTCCTGTGGATGTTCCAACTGTTCGGGTTAATAATGGGTTAACCACAATCCCAAACAACACCTAATCCACAAAAAGGAACCCGCCCGGATATTGGGAGCGTGCAATCCGCAAAAAAAGCCCGTCAGCTGGTTTTTTTACGGCTACGCAGCGCTGCCAGCTCCTTGCGCAATTGCGCTATTTCCTCGCCCTGCGTTTCAACGATTTCTCGCAAAACATCAAATTCCTCGCGCCGCGCCAGGTTGAGATCACCAACAACACGCTCCATTTGCGATTTGACCACGGTTTCCACTTCGCGCCTGAGGCCATCGGCCATCCCCGCAGCATCATTCATAAGCCGCCCCAGATCATCAAATATCTTGCTGCTTTCATTCATTATGCTTTACCTTTCACGATAGTTTGTTGTGCGCTCATGCTTGTGCGCCCTGTTTGTGTCTCTATTTAAGTGTCCAACATCAATTTGACCAGTGCTGACGCACGCACCATGTTGCATTAAATCCCCAAAGGAGCCACTATTGCCTTTCCCGAATATTGATCCGATAGCCTTTTCTTTAGGACCCCTGGTGGTGCGTTGGTACGCGCTGGCCTATTTGTTTGGCATTGGCCTTGGCACCGCTTATGGCGTTATGCTTTTGGCGAGAAAAGACTTGTGGTGGCGCAACCGCCCACCCCTGACCGGCAACCAGTTTATCGATTTTGCCTTCTGGGCCGTTTTGGGCGCAATACTTGGCGGGCGCATTGGTTATGTCCTGTTTTATAACCCTTCGTACTTTTTCGCCAATCCGATGCAGATTTTAGAAGTGTGGAACGGCGGCATGTCCTTTCATGGCGGCCTGCTCGGCGTTGTGATCGCCATGACGTTTTTTGCCCGCCACAAGGGGGCCAATATACTTTCTTCATGGGACTTGCTGGCCACCCTGGCCCCGATCGGTCTGTTTCTTGGCCGCATCGCCAACTTTATCAATGGCGAGCTTTATGGCCGTGTAACAACCCTGCCCTGGGGGGTTGTGTTTCCGGGAGGCGGTGATTTGCCCCGCCACCCTTCCCAGCTTTATGAGGCCGCGCTCGAGGGCCTGATCCTGTTCATTATCTTAAGGGTCGCCACTCATGTCTTTTATTCCCTGCGCCGCCCCGGGCTTGTCGCGGGACTGTTCGGCATCGGCTATGGGCTCTCGCGCATTCTGGTAGAACAGGTGCGCCTGCCCGATGTCCAGATCGGCTATCTTTACGCCAACTGGCTAACCCTTGGCATGGTCTTGACCCTGCCGGTTCTGATTGGCGGCATGATCCTGGTTGCCATCAGCCTGAGGCAACCAAGTGACCCCCAGAAATAAAGTGAAGACAAGAGATAGAGTGGCCGACAAAAATAAATTGAAATCAGGCGGGCAAGAAAACACCTCCCCCGCCCGCCTTTCCCTTGGCGATGAAATCCGCCTCCAGATCAAGACCCACGGGCCGATTTCTCTGGCCACCTATATGTCTTTGTGCCTGACCCATCCCCAAAAGGGCTATTACAAAACCGCCGACCCGCTGGGGGCCAGCGGCGATTTCATCACCGCCCCGGAAATATCCCAGATGTTTGGTGAAATGCTCGGCGCCTGGGTTTTGCTGCAATGGCATATTCTGGGGACCCCAGACCATTTTGATCTGGTCGAGTTGGGCCCCGGCCGGGGCACCCTGATCGCCGACGCCATCAGGGTGATTGCCCACGACCCCAAAGCGCTTGGGGCCTGCAATATCGTGCTGCTGGAAACCAACCCGGTACTGATTGAGCTTCAGCGTCAAAAACTTGCTCCCCTTACACCACGCTGGATCACTGAGATAGCTGAGATCAACAAAACCGGCGGTGACAACCGGCCTCTGATCATTCTGGCCAACGAATTTTTTGATGCCCTGCCGATCAGGCAATTCCAGTTTCAGGACACCAATTGGCACGAACGCGAAATCGGTTTGAAAGACAATAAGCTTGTCTGGGGCCTCTCCCCGACCCCGCTTCCCGCCTCCATACTGCCCACCGGGACCACAAACCCATCTGAAGGGGAAATCCGCGAAGTCTCTCCACTGGGACAAAAAACCATCGCCAGTCTGGCGCAAATTCTCAACTCCAATTCCGGCGCCATGCTTATTGTTGATTATGGCTATGAACAAACCCGCGCCGGAAACAGTTTTCAGGCAGTTTCCAGCCACAAATATGCCGACCCGCTGGCCGATCCAGGCCAAAGCGACCTGACGGCTCATGTCGATTTCGCCGCTTTGATAAGGGCGGCCGAAAACCAAGGGGCGCGGGCATATTTATCAGGCAGCCAAAAAAGCTTCTTATCCGAAATGGGCATAAAACAACGCGCTGAAAAGCTTATCCAATCCAACCCTGAACGGGCGGACAGCATCAAAACCGATCTGGAGCGGCTGATCGATCCATCACAAATGGGGGAATTGTTCAAAACCATGACCATCTATGGCGTTCCCGATCAGGCCCCTTTTGAAATCTGCGCCCCGCTGTCTGAAACAAGCGGAATCAGCCATGGCTTTTTTGGCCGCCGCGGCGGCTGCTCGGGCGGCGAATTTTCAAGCCTGAATACCTCTTTGGCCTCCGATGATCAGCGCAATAATGTTATGCGCAACCGCGCCATCGCCATGAACTCGCTCAAACTGGAGCCAAAAAATTTGGTTACCATGAGCCAGGTTCATTCAAGTCGGGTTGTTGAAATCGGCCCCGGTCACGACCCCAAAAACCGCCCCGAGGCCGACGGCATGGTGACCAAACAGACCGGCGTCGCCCTTGGGGTTCTGGCCGCCGATTGCACCCCGGTCTTGTTTGCTGACCAAAGGGCAAAAATTATCGGCGTTTGTCATGCCGGCTGGCGCGGCGCATTGGCCGGCATTGTCGGCAATACCGTTGAGGCCATGGTGCAGATGGGCGCCGCAAGAGAAAACATCATTGCCGCCATCGGCCCGACGATCTGGCCTCAAGATTATCAGGTCGGCCCTAAATTCACTGAAGAATTTTTAAAACTGTACCCCGATGGCGGCCAATATATTGTTTTTCCTGACAAAACCGCCAGCGAGCATTTTGACCTGCCCGGTTTCGTGCTTGATCAATTGCGCCTGGCCGGCATTAAAAATCCGGTTACGGTTGGAGCGTCCACCTATCAGCACCCTGAACTTTATTTCTCGCACCGCTTCGCCACTCATCAAAACCGCAAAACCGGCCGTCAAATTGCAATTATCGCCCTGAACGGTTGAAAAAATGCGCCCGTTAACATTTGTCACAATATCGCTGTTGCCCCAGCCAGCACGAGGCGCTATGGGTGCCCAAATAGGGACCAAGGGGGCTTGATCCCAGTTCAATCAACTATCAGGACGCCATAAAACATGAAACTGGTTGCTGGAAACTCAAACCCGGTCCTGGCCAAAGCCATATCCAAATATCTTGCCCGCCCATTGGCGCGCTGCGATGTCAAGAAATTCGCCGACAAGGAAATTTTTGTCGAAATTCATGAGAACGTACGCGGCGAGGATGTGTTTATTCTGCAATCCACCTCCTACCCCGCCAACGACAATTTGATGGAACTGCTCATTCTTGCCGACGCCGTGCGCCGCTCTTCGGCCCGCCGCATCACCGCGGTCATTCCCTATTTCGGCTATGCCCGCCAGGACAGAAAATCCGCTCCCCGCACCCCGATTTCGGCCAAGCTTGTCGCCAATCTGATTGTTGAAAGCGGCATCAACCGGGTTTTGACCCTTGATTTGCACGCCGGACAGATCCAGGGCTTTTTTGATATTCCGACCGACAATCTTTTTGCCGCCCCGGTCAGCGTACGCGATATCAAGGAAAATTACGACACCTCGAAACTGACCATAGTTTCCCCTGATGCCGGCGGGGTTATGCGGGCGCGAAATGTCGCCACCCGCATCGGCGCTCCTCTGGTCATTGTCGACAAGCGCCGTCCCAAGGCTGGCATATCCGAAGTCATGAACATTATCGGCGATGTCGAAGGGCACACCTGCATCATGATCGATGATCTGGTTGATTCGGGCGGCACCCTGGTCAATGCCGCAAAAGCCCTGCTTGACGCCGGAGCCAGGGAGGTTTCCGCCTATATAACCCACGGGGTTTTGTCCTCCGGCGCTCCTGAAAGAATTGCGGCCTCCCAGCTCAAGGAACTTGTCATCTCGGATTCGATTGCTGAAACCGATGATGTTAAAAGCGCCCGCAATATCCGTATTCTTTCGATTTCGAATTTACTGGGCGAGGCCATTGCCCGCACCGCCGCCGAACGCTCTGTTTCCAGCCTGTTTGATTAGGGTTTGCCGACAACACAAAACCTGTTGCCAGAATGCCTGTTGTGCCTTATAGAGCCCGCTTATGAAGCGTTTGTCACCCCTGGAGGACAGGCGCGTGGTCTGTTGAATGTTCGATCGGCCACACCAACCTGATTTGGAAAAAATCATGAGCGCTGAGCTTAAGGCTTCGGTGCGGGACCGGGTGGGCAAGGGGGCCGCTCGTGAACTGCGCCGTAAAGGTCTGATACCCGCCGTCATTTATGGCGACAAGAAAACACCCCTCTCCATTGCCATTTCCACCAAGGATACAACAAACGCCATCCATTCCGGCGGTTTCTTGTCTTCGACCATGGTGGTTGATGTAGGCGGCACAAAACACAAGGTCATCCCGCGCGACTATCAACTCGACCCCGTGCGCGACTTTGTTTTGCATGTCGATTTTTTGCGCATTGGCGCCAACACGTCCCTGACCATTGAGGTTCCGGTTCACTTCATCAATGAAGAGGAAAGCCCGGGGCTTAAACGTGGTGCGGTGCTCAATATCGTGCGCCACACGGTGGAAATCAATTGTCTGGCTTCTGCTATTCCGGAAAGATTCGAGATTGATCTGACCGACACCGAAGTCGGTGATTCGCTAAATATTTCAATGGTCAAGCTGCCCGAGGGCGCAACCCCGACCATTACAGATCGCGATTTTACCATCGCCACCATTGCCGCACCTTCCGCTCTGCGTTCCGAGAAATCAGATAGCGAAGAGGAAGAGGTTGAAGGCGCCGAAGAAAGTAGCGAAGAGACCCCAAGCGACTAGAGCAAGCGGCGTTCAGGTTGAATCAGAACGCCAAGCTCTTGCATCTTTGTTTGGTCGCGTTTTCGAGACGGATAAGTGGTATCCACTTCTCGAAGAAAACGCTCTAACAAAACCATTATGCGGCGGCCGCTTTTCATAAAAGCAGCCGCCCCAATTCGGGAATTGAACCAATGCACCTGATTGTAGGTTTGGGCAATCCCGGTGACCAATATGCCGGCCACCGGCACAATATTGGGGCAATGGCGCTTGACGCGATTGCCCGCGCGCATGGTTTTGCCCCCTATAAAAAGAAATTCAACGGGCTGTTCAGCGATGGCAAAATTGCCGGCAACCGTGTCTTGCTGCTCAAACCCCAGACTTATATGAACCGCTCGGGAGACGCGGTCGGTCCCGCCGTCAAATTTTACAAGCTGGAACCGGGCGATATTACCGTCATTTATGATGAACTGGATCTGGCGCCATCAAAACTCAAGGTTAAAACCGGCGGCGGCACCGGGGGGCACAATGGCTTGCGCTCGATAAACCCGCAAATAGGCACTGAATATCAAAGGGTTCGTCTGGGGATCGGCCATCCCGGTCACAAGGATCTGGTTTCGCGTTACGTTCTGTCCAACTTTGCCAAAACCGACAGGGTCTGGCTGCTGCCCCTGCTTGATGCCATCGCTCAAAATGCCGATTTGCTGGTTACTGGCGACGCCGCCAATTTCATGAATAAAGTAGCCCTGGCCATGCAATCATTACCATCGGCAACAAAACCCGGCCCGGCCAAAAAGCCTTCCCCCGGTTCAACCTCAACAAAAGCGCAAAAGCCCAATAGCGGGCCACTGGCTGATATGCTCAAAAAACTGTTCAACAAAAACTAGTTTCAGGAAGTTTTCTCATGGGTTTCAAATGTGGCATTGTCGGCTTGCCCAATGTCGGCAAATCAACGCTTTTCAACGCGCTCACCCGCACCGCGGCCGCCCAGGCCGCGAACTTCCCCTTTTGCACCATTGAGCCTAATGTCGGCGAGGTTTCGGTCCCCGACCCCCGGCTGCAAAAAATTGCTGAAATTGCCGGTTCCAAGGAAATATTGCCCGCCCGCCTCAACTTTGTCGATATTGCCGGACTGGTCAAGGGAGCCTCCAAGGGCGAAGGGCTGGGCAACCAGTTCCTGGCCAATATCCGCGAAGTTGACGCCATCGCTTATGTGCTACGCTGCTTTGAGGATGATAATATCGTCCATGTAGCCGGAAAAATTGACCCGATATCCGACGCCGAAACGGTGGAAACCGAATTGATGCTGGCCGATCTGGAAAGCCTGGAAAAACGCGCCGCCCCGCTGGAAAAACGCATCAAAAGCGGCGACAAGGACGCAAAAATCTCCCTTTCATTGATTGAACGCTCGATTGTTGTTCTCGAACAAGGCCGGCCGGCCCGCCATGTCGAGCGCACCCAGGATGAGGAGAAACTATTTCTAGAACTCCAGCTCCTGACTTCAAAACCGGCGCTTTACGTGTGTAATGTCGATGAGGCATCGGCGGCCGGCGGCAATGAAATGACCAAAAAGGTCGCCCAATACGCCGCCTCCCATAACGCGGCTACGGTGATTATTTCCGCTGAAATCGAAGCCGAGCTGGCCCAGCTTGATCAAGACGAGCAGGCTGAATATCTTGAAAGCCTCGGGCTGAGCGAGCCGGGTCTTAACCGGCTGATCAAAGAAGGCTACCAATTATTGGGTCTGCAAACTTATTTTACCGCCGGACCCAAGGAAACACGCGCATGGACCATTCACAAAGGCGCCAGGGCCCCCGAGGCCGCCGGGGTAATCCACACCGACTTT
>UOEO01000179.1_pt1 | contig 9948 bp, 4 predicted proteins | sample 1989881 | NCBI WGS metagenome assembly UOEO01 (sample SAMEA4712198, study PRJEB27164) | hydrothermal vent metagenome | biome: marine basaltic hydrothermal vent biome; feature: marine hydrothermal vent; material: mineral | place: Pacific Ocean | collected 2011-06-14/2011-07-23 | depth 1691 m
CCCCCCCCCCCCCCCCCCCCCCGCAAGCGGGGGAGGGGGCTTTAAGGGGAACCGCTGCAAACGGGGGAAGGCGATGGCCTTTATTATTTACCCTCCTCTGGGGGAGGGCCTTTACTTTCTTCCTCCTCCCCCCATTGGGGGGAGGATTGAGGTGGGGGGCTTTTGCCAGTGAATTTTGGCGCCTATTGCGGTTGTTTCTCTCTGACCCAGAACAGCCCGATGGCGCCGATGGCCAAGAGCACTATTACCGGAGTGATGCCGATGCGCTGGCTTTGCGTGGCAGTGGTGACAAAGGCAATCGAGAGCGGGGCGATAAACGAGGTCGCCCGCCCGGCCAGCGCATAAAGCCCGAAGGCTTCGGTGGTTTCGTCCCGGCCCACCTGGTCAACCAGAAGGGTGCGCGAGGCCGCCTGCAATGAGCCACCGGCGGCCCCGATCAGCGATCCGGCGATATAAAACACGATCAAGGGGGTGCTGGCCGAGGTAACCGGCACCACGAACAATATGCTTTCAGGGGTCGATGATACGATAACCGTTCCGGCGATAACCAGCAGCCAGCACGACCAGAACACCACGGTTTTCGGGCCGAGTTTTGCGTCCATCCTGCCGCCAAAAAATGCGCCCGCTGTTCCGGCAACAGCGGCCAGAATTCCAAAAATGCCGATCTGGGTTGTGCTCATGCCTAAAACCCCGGCGGCGTAAATGCCCCCAAACATATAAAGCCCATTGAGCCCGTCGCGATAAAGCATCGAGGTTATCAAAAAGGAGAAATATGATTTGCGCTCCGGCAGTTTGGAAACGGTTGCCCACAGATTGCTCAAAGCGGTCCGCACGGCCCTTGTTTTGCCTGCCAGTTTGGGTAGGTCCGGGGTGAACAAAAACATCGGGATGATAAATACCAGATACCAGATTGCGGTCAGGGGCCCGCTGGCCCGTTCGCCTTCATACTGGCCGGGATCAAGCCCAAGGACAGGGGTGAGGCCAAACAGGGTCTTGCCCGAGGTCGGGCTGGCGGCCATGAAGCCAAGAACCATGATCAAAGCGATAATGCCTCCGATATAACCCAGCGCCCAGCCAGAGCCGGAAAGCTTGCCCAATTCGGAGCGCGGCACCAAAGAGGGCATCATTGAATTGGTAAAGACGGTGGAAAACTCAATGCCGACCAGCGCCAGGACAAAAGCAAGCAATATCAGATTTACCGGCGCGTTGCCGTCCGGGGTCGCCAGCCACAACAGCGCCGTGCCGGCAATTACCGTGAGCGAAAAAACCGCAATCCACGGCTTGCGCGGGCCGGTGGCGTCGGCCAAAGCGCCTAAAAAAGGCGCCATCAGGGCGATGAAAATGCCGCCAATACCCATGGCCTGCCCCCACAGCGCCTGCCCGTCAACCGAGTTTTCAGCTACCTTGGCAACGAAATAGGGGGCGAAAATAAAGGTAACCAACAGCGTATGAAAGGGCTGGGCGGCCCAGTCGAACAGCATCCAGGAAAAGATGCCCTTTTTTGAAGTTTTGCTCTGGCTCATTATTGCGCTTCCCCTCGTTTGTTTGTTTTACTTTAGGGGTTAAAGTCGCTTTGTCGAGAATAATGCTGAAACCGGCATATGGTCGGTGTTTTCAAACCCGGTATTTGTTGTTTTGACCGCATCAACACCAACGTTGGGAGAAACAATAAACCCGTCAATCACGGCGGTGTAGTTTTCCCCCTCGACATAGGGTTTGTAGTTGGTGCGAACGCTGGGCACAGACTTGTCGCAGACAATTTTCCAGCCGGATGGAAGCTTTTCTTTTGGCAAATCAACCAGCCAGAACAGGTGCTTGAGGTTGGTTGTGTGCAAAAAGTCGGTTTTGGTCAATGCCATGTTCCAGTCGCCGCCCACAACGATAAAATTCCCCTTTTCATATTCTTCTTGTGCAAAGGCGAAAACCGCTTCGAACTGTTGCTGGCGGGTTGCTCCCTTATTGTCAAAAGCGGCCAGATGCAAATTGATGATCACCCATTGTCCGGAGCTGTTTTCAATGGCAAAACGGGTGACCAGAAGGGCGTAATTGCGCTTGATGATGCCGCCGATGAAATCAGGCTCGACCGGCAGCTTGACCAATTTCTTGCTGGCTGGTTCAGCCGGAGATATGGTCATGGTGCCATGGGCAATTTTTAATGGCCAGGGCAGTCCCCAAGTGGAAATGTCGGGCCGGAACAGCGCCATATTGTCAGGCATGCTCATGATGATCTTTTGCCGCACCGGCTGCCAGAAGCTTAGCGGGCTTTTTACGGAAACTTCCTGAAGCAGCAATATCTGGCCGCGAAATTTTTCCAGTTGGGCGCAAATGGCTCCAAGATTGTTTTTTACCGTTTGCCGTGATGGAGGAAACCAGTTTTTGCCGCCATCCATGATGAAATCCGACCCCCGGCCCAGCCCGGCATAGCCAATGTTCCAACTGGTGATCTTGATGGTCTGGCCAAGCTTTGCCTCAAGATTTTTCGGTCTGCTGACAAGGCTGATCCTGTCGCCTGGCGGCCGGTTGCGGTTAACAAGAACCACGACCAGCAAATAGACAACCAGCGTTACCAAAATGCCGGTAATCAGCCAGAGCACAAGAGCTAATGCCGGGCCAGATCGGAAAGCAGACCGGCGGCGACCGCCAGGCGTGAAACGGTTAGTTTGCCCTCGGTAAGTTCGGCGATCATTTTTTCGATGCGGGCGATTTCCTCGGCATAAGCGTTGTTCCAGTTTGCCATGCGCTCTTTTATGCTGCCGTCCCCGGCGGCCAGAACGTCCTCGCTGAGGTCGCGCTGGGCGCGCATGACATTGGCCAGCGCCCGGTCAAGCGCCATTATGTCATAATGATCGCGCACCTTTACGGTGTGGGCCTGCTCGGTAATCCGGCCCAGCCTGAAGCGCTCGAGAACGGCAAAATATCCCTGGGCCGCCAGGCGCACCGGGGCCTTGGCCTGCTCGGCCAGAAAAACAATATCCGAGGACAGGGTAAGAGCGCTAAGTTCAGCAATCCGGCGCGCAAGGGCAGGCGGGGTTCCCCCCTTTTCAAAACCGGCTGCCTGATCAGCAACGCTTTTGGCAATGAATGGAGGCAGCAAAGCGGCCAGATCGGCGCGGATTTCCTCAACCCCGGCAGCATATTTTTTGACAATGTCCGACAGGCCGGTGTCAAACGAAACATTGCGCAGGAACCACAGGGTTTGCTTGATCAGCAGGGATTGCACCTCGGCGTAAAGCGATAATTGCACCGCCCCGGTTATTTTATTGTCCTCATTGTCAATGGCTGCATTGAGCTCGGTCAGGCCAAAACTGTCCCGGGCCGCGGCATAGGCAAAAGCGACAAGTGCCGGGTCGGCGGTGGTGGCCGAGGTCATTTTGTGGATATAGGCCGGCCCGCCGCGATTGATCATGGCGTTGGCCAGAACAGTGGCGATCACTTCGCGGCGCAGGCGATGGTTTTCAATCGTTTGCGGTTGCTTGCCGGTCAGACGGGAGGGGAAATAACGATAAAGCTCCTTACCCAGATATGGGTCGTCCGGCACCGGTGATTTGAGCAGCTTGGCGTAAAGGGTATTTTTGGCATAGGCCAAAAGGATGGAAATTTCCGGCCTGGTCAGGGGAGTTTCGCTTGCGGCGCGTTCGGCCAGTTCAGTGTCGTCGGGCAGATATTCAACCGCCCGGTCAAGCTCTCCGGCATTTTCGAGCGATTGCATCAACCCTGCGAGATCGGCGAACCCGTCCATCCCTTCGCGCCGGGTCAGCGAAAGGGTCAGGGTTTGCAAATAATTGTTGCGCAGGCACAGTTCGGCCACCTCATCGGTCATTTCAGCAAGAAATTCGTTGCGCTCATCAAGGCTCATTTCGCCCTCGCGCACCAGGGTGCCAAGGGCGATCTTGATATTGACCTCAAGGTCGGACGAATTTACCCCGGCCGAATTATGGATGGCGTCAGTATCGATTGCGCCCCCGTCAAGGGCGAATTCGATCCGGGCCAACTGGGTAATGCCTAAATTGGCGCCTTCCCCGATGGCCTTGGCGCGCAATTGTTTGGCCTCAATGCGAATATTGTCGTTGGCCTTGTCACCGGCCTCGGCATTGGTTTCGCCTGAAGAGCGCACATAAGTGCCAATACCGCCAAACCACAACAGATCGACCCTGGCCATAAGGATTGCCCGCATCACTTCTTGCGGGGTAACTTTTTCCTTGTCGATATCAAGAACGGCGCGTGCCTCTTTGGACAGTGAAATCGATTTGACGTTGCGCGAAAAAACCCCGCCGCCCTTGGAAATCAGCTCGCGATTATAGTCTTTCCAACTGGAGCGATCCAGATCAAAGATGCGCTTTCGCTCGGCAAACGAAATTTCGGGGTCGGGATCGGGATCAATAAAGATATCGCGGTGATCAAAGGCGGCAATCAAATGGGTGTGGCGCGACAACAGCATGCCATTGCCAAATACATCCCCCGACATATCCCCGACCCCGGCGCAGGAAAATGGCTCGCTTTCAAGATTATGGTCGATTTCGCGGAAATGGCGCTTGACCGCCTCGAAGGTGCCACGGGCGGTAATTCCCATTTTCTTGTGGTCATAGCCGTCCGACCCCCCGGAGGCGAAAGCATCGCCAAGCCAGAAATTGCGCGTTTCTGAAATGGCGTTGGCAATATCGGAAAAACTTGATGTTCCCTTGTCGGCGGCAACCACCAGATAGGGGTCGTCCCCGTCGCGCCGGACAATCATTTCCGGGGGCAGGACTTTTTCTCCGTCCAGATTGTCGGTCAGATCGAGCAGGGCGCCGATGAAAATCTTGTAGCAGGCGATGCCCTCGGCCAGAAAAGTCTCGCGATCCGGGTTTTTTGGCATTTTCTTCGGGACGAACCCGCCCTTGGAGCCGACCGGAACAATTACCGCGTTCTTGGTCATCTGGGCCTTTAGCAGCCCTAAAATTTCGGTGCGGAAATCTTCCGGACGGTCAGACCAGCGCAAACCGCCGCGCGCAATGGCCCCGCCGCGCAAATGAATGCCTTCAAGACGCGGCGAATAAACCAAAATTTCCCGATAGGGGTGTGGTTCCGGCAAACTGTCGATTTTTCTTGAATTGAATTTTATCGCCAGTGCCGGGCGCCGGGCCCCGTTCTTGTCGCGCTGGAAAAAATTGGTGCGCAGCGAATTTTCAACCAGATTAAGCAGGTGGCGAATGATCCGGTCCTGATCGATCGAGGTGATCTGTTCAAGGGCGCCAAGAATTTTTTTGGAAATCTCTTCACCCGTTTTCTGCCGATCACCCTTATATTCAGGATCGTGCAGCGTATGAAACAGGGCAATCAGATGGCGCGCGATATCGCCATGGCTATTTAGCGCTTCCCAGGTGTAATGCTGGGAATAGGAAATCCCGATCTGGCGCATATAGCGCACCAGGGCGCGAAGAATTGAAATATCATCCCATTCCATGGCGGCGGAAATTGCCAGATGGTTCAGCCCGTCATTTTCGCAAACCCCGGCCCAGATCGCTTTGATGTTGCGCTCAAGCCTGGGGTTGAATTCGTCAATATCGACAGCATGGTCAGCGGCCTGGTCAACTGCCTGATTATTGACCAGCTCGATTTGCATTTCATGCAAAAAAGCCTTGGGGCCGGTTTTGGGCCGGATCAGATAGGAACTTTCATCAATTACGGAAAAGCCGAAATTTTCCAGCATCGGCACCCTGGTTGAAAGCGGGATTGGCTGTTCAAGATGATAGACTTTAAGCACCAGTTCATCGGGCCTGGAATTGGGCGAGCCCAGACGAACCGCGATATCATCAGCCCCTTTAAGGGATTTGACGATTTCAATGTCGGCCAAAGCGTCCAGATGGGTGTTGGCGGACTGATAGCCGGGGGAAAAAGCGTCTGTGAAATCAGCGACATCCGCGGGGTCTTTGGCAGCTGAGCTTATCCGGTCGCCAAACGAGCGGATCAGGGCGACTATTTCGTTTTCCATCTCAATGCGGTCTGGGCGCGGGGTTTTGCCGCCATTGCGCCCGATAATATAATGGACCCTGACCATTTCGCCTTCCGGGAAATGCGGATAATAGGCCGAAACCCGGCCGTCATAGCGCTTTGCCAGATATTGCCCGACCCGGGCCCTGATCTCTGAATCATAACGCTCGCGCGGCAGAAAAAGCAGAATGGAAACAAAATTGTCAAAACGATCGATACGCGGCAAAACCCGGACCCGGGGCCGGTCGGGCAGGGCGGCGATCAGGGTGGCGAACTCGAAAAGCTGATTTTCCCCGATCTGGAACAATTCCTCGCGCGGATAGTTTTCCAAAGCCGCCATCAGCGCCTTGCCGGCGTGGCTGTTGGGCTCGAAAGTGGAACGGCGCATCACTTCGGAAACCTTGCGCCTGACCAGCGGGACATCGGTATGCGGGGTGGCCAGCGACATCGAGGTAAACAGACCGAGGATGCGCAATTCACCGCACAGTGCGCCCTTTTTATCAAAGAGCTTGATCCCGATATAATCCATGTGGGTGCGCCGGTGTACCCGCGATTGCACATTGGCCTTGGTTACCATTACCGGGTCGGACTTTTGCAAAAAGACCATGTGCTGTTCGGTCATTTCCACATATTGGTCGCCCTTGCGCAAAAAGAAGAATGACGGGTCTTCAAGTATCCCCAGCCCGCTCTCTTTGATCGGGACCAGCGTTGCCTTGCCCCCGGACCCGTCAAGGGCATATTCGCGCATCCCCAAAAAGGTGAAATTATGATCGGCCAGCCAGAGCAGAAAATGCAGGCTTTCCGCCAGAACCGGGGCGGAAACATCCGGCGGGTTCTCACGGTAGGACTGAACCAGTCCCTTGAGCCGCTCCAGCATCGGCCGCCAGCCGCGCACGGTGCGGCGCACCTCGAGCAACACCATATCGAGTTCGGCGAAAAGACCGGCCAGGCCAACCTCGTCATTTATCGGGTTGATATGGACCTGTAAAAAGCTTTCCGAACTGGAGCCTTGTTCGCCCTTTTCCAGCACTTTCCAGGGTTTGACGGTTTTATCAATTGGCAAAATGGGGTGGATGAACATGCAAATGGTGCCGCCCATGGCCCTGATTGCAGCCAATGTCGAGTCAACGACAAAAGGCATGTCGGTGAGAAATATATCAATGATCTGGACGCCGTGCGGATCGTCTTCCCTGGGTTTCCAGATATGGATCAGATGCTCATTGGGCCGCCGCTGGCCAAAATGGGCAAAGGAATGTTCAAGGATTTCGCGGAATTGTTCGGCGCTGTAGGCGGCAAGATCCTGCTCATCGGTCGCCTTTATGGCATGAACCATAAAGTTTGCCAGACTGGCATTGCTCTGGCGCATGTTTTGCGCGTCGGACAAAGCCGCTTTTTTCAGTTCTGCGGCGTTGTTGGTGCTGTTTTTCCGGGGCCGGGATTTTTCCTGGCTCCCGGCGTTTTCCTGCGTCGACATTGTGGCCTCTTGTTCGATGCTCGAATCACCTGATATTTCTTAATAGCGACGAGACTGCGTCGCAAACGGATAAATGTCCATTATTAGGGTTAATACTTATCATTTGGATGCCCTTAATTGATGAAATATTGTTGCTGCCGGCTTTGGTCACGCGCTTTAAGTGTGAAACTTATCTGGCCCTAAGGGGTCGGTAAAGTTTCTCTGGCATAATGAAACCAAGGCCCCTTTTTGCCATCAGCGAAAAGATCATTTGCAAGCGAGATAAACTCTTATGAGCCAGACCAGTGCAGCCGACATCAGGTCCGTGGTGAAAACGGGTCTGGTCAAGTCGATGGTTTCCTTGCTGATCAAGGTGGCCACAGCCGGTCTGGCCTATTTGATGTTTGTCGTTCTCTCGCGCTCGATGGGGGCCAACGCCTATGGCAAGTTCGCTTTTGGCTTCGCACTGGCCACCATGCTCTCGATCGGGGCGGCGATGGGCCAGCAGACGGCAATCTTGAGGTTCTGGCCCGAAAACATGGTGGCGCGCGCCCCCGAAAAAGCGCTCAACGCCCTGAAATCCGGCTGGGCGCTGGTCATCATGGCCGGAAGCGCGCTGTGCCTGGCCTTGGTGCTGGTGGCGCTGGTTTTGGGCCTGGTCAACAACAATATTAGCTCTTTTAGCTATTTGTTTGCCGCCTCCTTGCTTATTCTGCCGATGGCGGCGGCGGAATATGGCTCCTCGGTTTTACGGGCGCAAGGTTCGGTGTGGCCGGCGCTTTTGCCCCGCGATATTGTCTGGCGGGTTCTGGTGCCGGTCTCGGTATGGCTGCTTTATCTCAATAACGTCCAGTTGAGCGGGGCCAAGGCACTGGCGTTGACCGCCTTGCTGCTCAGTTTTGCCATGGGTTTGCAGTTTGTCGCCGGCAAAAGGGCTGGCTATGCCAATGGGGTCGGCTTTAAGGGGGTTGGTGCCTATTGGGGCGGGCAGGGCAAGGCTTCAAGCTGGTTTCTGGCCGGAACGGTGCTTGATAGCGCCGCCCTTAATATGGATGTGGTGCTGGTCGGCCTGTTCGTCGCTTCCCACAGCGCCGGCATTTATTTCAACGCCTTTCGCACCGCCGGGCTGATGACCCTGTTCATGTTCGCCATCACCCTGGTTATCGCACCGATGGTTTCGCGCCATTATCATGCCGGCGAATTGGCCCGCGCCCAGGCGGTGACCAGTTTTTGCGCCTGGGCGGGTTTTTTGTTTTCGGTCGGCATCTTTGTCGTGTTCTTGTTTTTCGGCCCGCTTATCCTGTCCCTGTTCGGGCCCGACTATTCGCAAGGGGCGGCAATATTGGTTATTTTGAGTGTCGGACTGTTGGCGGATGCGGCAACCGGGCCAACAAGAATCGTGATGATGATGACCGGGCACGAAAAAGCCTATGTGCGCATATTCGGCTCGATCATGGGGGTAGGGTTCATCTTGCAGCTTGTCGCCATTCCGCTGTTTGGCCTTTTGGGGGCCGCCATCGTCAATGCCGGCTCAAGGATTGTCGCCCAGACCGCCATTGCCATCTGGACCCATAAACATGTTGGCATCGATACTTCGCTATTGGGCGTGCGCGCACTTTTCGCAATGAACGATAAATAGCTTTGCTTGACTGGTTGCGTGCTCTAAAATATCAGAGCATTGATAATTTCTTGAGCAGGAAACCGCCACGACATGAGCGCAAAAACACTTTACGACAAGATCTGGAACGATCATCTGGTTGCCGATAATGGCGATGGCACCTCACTGATTTATATTGATCGTCATCTTGTTCATGAAGTGACCAGCCCGCAGGCCTTTGAGGGCCTGGCCCTGGCCGGACGCAAGGTGCGCGCGCCAAAGCGCACTTTGGCCGTGGTTGACCACAACGTGCCCACCACCGATCGCTCCCAGGGGATTGCCGACCCTGAAAGCGCGCTTCAGGTGGCAACCATGGCCCAAAACGCCGCCGATTTTGGCATCGAATATTTCAACGAGCTCGATCAGCGTCAGGGCGTGGTCCATATTGTCGGGCCCGAACAGGGGTTCACCTTGCCCGGCATGACCATTGTCTGTGGGGACAGCCACACCTCGACCCATGGCGCCTTCGGGGCCTTGGCCCACGGCATCGGCACTTCGGAAGTTGAGCATGTTCTGGCTACCCAAACACTAATTCAGTCCAAGGCCAAGAACATGCTGGTGACGGTCAACGGGAAAATGGGCGAAGGGGTGACGGCAAAAGACATTATTTTGGCCGTTATCGGGGAAATGGGCACAGCCGGCGGCACCGGGCATGTGATCGAATTTGCCGGAGAGGCCATTGAGGCGCTCTCGATGGAAGGTCGCATGACCGTGTGCAACATGACTATTGAAGGGGGCGCGCGCGCCGGGTTGATCGCGCCGGACGAAAAAACCTTCGCCTATGTCAAGGACCGGCCACGGGCGCCAAAGGGCAAGGAATTTGATTTGGCTCGCGCCTATTGGAAAACGCTTGTTTCCGACGAGGGCG
>UOEO01000039.1_pt1 | contig 9713 bp, 11 predicted proteins | sample 1989881 | NCBI WGS metagenome assembly UOEO01 (sample SAMEA4712198, study PRJEB27164) | hydrothermal vent metagenome | biome: marine basaltic hydrothermal vent biome; feature: marine hydrothermal vent; material: mineral | place: Pacific Ocean | collected 2011-06-14/2011-07-23 | depth 1691 m
AGCCCGAGGGTGACGCTTAGTATTTTATGCCTCGCGGGGCGTACCGGGTTTGTCACGACGCGCTAAAACCGCGCTGCTCCAAATCCTGCCCCTGCGGCGGCGCGGCCAAGAAATTGGCCGGCTCGCTCTTCGCTCGCTACTCGGCTAACGCCTCGTTATTCTTTTCCCATTTTTATATGGGTACCACCCATGGCGGGGGTGCCGGGGAAGGCCCTGAAAGGGCCGACGGCGGCGCGTAAAAAGAGCGGGGGCCGGGGACGGAAGCGAAGCGACCAACGGCGGCAAGAATAAAAGAGCGGGTGCCGGGGAAGCGGGCATAGACCGCGGCGGCGGCGCGAATAAAAAAGCCCCCCTTCAGTTTTTCCCCTCGGGCTGAAACTGCAATTTGGCCAATTGCGCATAACGCCCGCCCTTGGCGATCAACTGCTCGTGGGTGCCCTGATCGATCAGGCGTCCCTGATCGATCACCAGAATACGATCCGCGTCACGAATGGTTGCCAGCCTGTGGGCGATTACCAGCGTCGTACGGCCGCGCATCAAATGTTCCAGCGCCGTTTGCACCAGATGTTCGCTTTGCGCGTCCAGTGCGCTGGTGGCTTCATCCAGCAGCAAGATCGGCGCATCCTTGAGCAAGGCGCGCGCAATCGCCAAACGCTGCTTTTGCCCGCCCGAAAGCATCACCCCGCGCTCCCCGACCAACGAATCATAGCCGTCGGCCAACTGGCTGACATATTCATCCACCAGCGCCGCTTTTGCCGCCGCGCGCACCTCGTCATCGCTCGCATCCGGTTTGCCAAACCGGATATTGTCGGCAATCGTTCCGGCAAAAATGATTGATTCCTGCTCCACATAGGCAAAGCGCCGTCGCAAATCGGCGGGATCAACATGTTTGATATCAACCCCATCAACCAGAACCGAGCCCGAATTGGCATCGTAAAAACGCTGCAAAAGAGCAAAAATGGTTGATTTGCCCGACCCCGAAGGTCCGACCAGCGCCACGGTTTCCCCGGCAGCAACCTTAAAGGACACATCGCGCAACACCGTTTCCCTGTGCCGGGTCACATAGGAAAAATCAACGTGATCAAATTCAACCGTTCCCAAGGGCGGCTCGGGCATTTTCCGGGGATTTTTGACAATGGGCATGCTCGATTTGGTATTAAGGATTTCAACCAGCCGCTCGGTGGCCCCGGATACGGTTTGCAGCGAACCGAAAATTTCCGAAGTGCTGGTCAGCGCCAGCGAAGCCATCATGGCATAGATGAGAAACTGGCCCAATTGCCCGGTGGTGACCGAGCCGTCAAATACCGACTTGGCCCCCCACCAGATCAACAGAACAACCGCGGCGGTGGCCAAAAACGTCACCATGGAAACCAGAATGGCGCGGGCGCGCAAGCGCTCGACCTCGGCCTCATAGGAGCTTTCCGCATGAGTGGAAAAACTTTTCGACAGGGTTTTTTCCTGTACGAACGCCTTGATGGTTTTGGTCGCCCCCAAAGCTTCGGTGGCCATTGCCGAAAGATCGGCCAGCGCATCCTGGGTCCGGCGCGACATTTTGCGCAACCGGCGCACAAAATAAATGATCGGCCCCAAAAGAAGCGGCACCCCGATCACCACCGCCAAAGTCAGGGTGACCGAGGTCAAAAGCATCATTATCACCGCCCCGATAATGGTAACAATCGACCTTAAAGCCAGCGTTGCATTGGAGGCGATCAATCCGCGAACGGTTGCCACATCGCCGTTCAGGCGCGAAGTAAGTTCACCAACCCGGTGAAGGTCGAAATAAGTTGCATCCAGCTCCAGCAAATGATCAAAAACCGCCGAACGGATATCGGTCAAAACCCTTTCCCCTATTACCGCGATAAAATAAAATCTTGCCCCGCTGGCCAGCGCCATCACTCCGGCCGCGATCAGGATGAACCAGCCATACTGGGCCACTTCATTGAGGTTTTGCCCGACAAACCCCTTGTCGATCAAGCCGCCGGCCAACAGGGGCATGACCAATTGCGCCGCCGCCGCGATCAGCAAAAACCCCATGGTCAAGGCCAGACGTATCGGGTAACGCAACAAGAACGGCACCAGCGCCGTCAGAGGCTTGAGGGATCGCCCTTCTGGATATTGCGGCAAACCATTTGCTTGTTTGTTGATTTTTGCAGAAGAGTCGGCTGGATTATCGCTCATTGGGACACGAAATTTCTTCTGATGTCAGGAAAGTCTGCTCTAAATAAGTATTGGCGCCCTTATGCGCAACCGCCAATTTGCCACCCCGGCGGCTAAAATCAAATTCCTCCAACACTGGGCTTGCCCTTTGACCGTTTTATCGTATAGAACCCGCCCAAGACATTAATACAAGAAACGGCTTCCCGGGCGCTTCAGTGCGCCCGCTTGGGTTGTGGCCGTTGATTTGAGGGCCCGCATGAAAAAAGACATTCACCCCGACTATCACATGATCAAAGTTGTCATGACCGATGGCACCGAATATGAAACCCGCTCCACCTATGGAGAGGAAGGGGCGACCCTGCAATTGGACATCGACTCCAAGACCCACCCGGCATGGACCGGCGGCAAGGGGCATCTGATCGATCGTGGCGGCCGCGTTTCCCGCTTCAAGGAAAGATTCAAGGGCATTCTTGGCGTCTGAAAATCGCGTCTGCCATTACGATATAAAATCATGAAACCCGGTCTGGATTGGCCGGGTTTTTGCTGTTGCAGGATTACTTCCTTTGGTATTAGAGCAAGATGCGTTCAGGTTGAATCAAAACGCCAAGCTCTTGCATCTTTGTTTTATCGCGTTTTCGAACCGAATAACCGGATCCACTTATTCTGAAAACGCTCTAGCCGCCTCGAAAACGCGCCAAAACAAAGATGCAAAAACCCGATTTCTTTCAAATTCACTCGCTGGCGCCTGGGTCGTCCTGGTCGTTTTTACCAAAGGCGGCGTGCAAGCGGGACAGTTGATCATTTATATCATCATCGCCAATTTCGGCGTTCTGCGGCGCTTCACTACGATCCATGGCGTCAAATTTCATCACCCGCTCAAACAAACGATCCCCCTTTTGCACATATTCAACAAATTGCTGGGGCATTTCAGACCATCCCGGCCCACCCCGTTGTGACGGGGTCGCGGAAAATTTTACCTTGGATTTTTCCGCCCGCGCACTGTCGGCCGACAATTCGCCCTCCTGCACCGCGCGCTGCAACAACAACCATGAGGCCAATTGCATCAACCGGGTGGTAAGGCGCATTGATTCGGTTGCATAAAGCAGCGAGGTTTCACGCGACAGGGCCCGGCTTTGTGCTCTTCCGTCACTGTCAAGATAAGCGGCAACTTCCTCGATCAGCCCCATGCCCTGGGTATAAAGCGAGGTGAAGCTGTTTGAGGCCATCAGGGCCGGCCCGATCAGAACCGTTTGTGATTTTGAAGGTTTTTTATCCAATGAACCCGTCCGACAATCAGTTGAATGAAGCGCCAACAAGCCTACCCCCAATTGGTTAAAGCAAAGCTTGCCCGCCCCCTATGGGTTTTGCCGGGAAAACATACCCCGGCCCTGCCGCCTCTTCATAGATAAGGGCAAATTCAGGACAAAAAAAGAGCCGTTAAAAAAACGGCTCTCGAAGTTAACAGGGAGGCGTCAAACAGAGGGAGAAACTTCTCTGCAAATTCCAAATATGGAATGACTAGTCCAAAGTTAACCAACACCAGTTAATTTAAAGTAAACATGATATAGTTTTTTAACCTTGTCGCTTGACCACTCATCAACCCAAACCATATCAGGTTCAGATTTTATCAACAATAACTATAGTTTAAAAACATTTTCCGCCGCCGAGCGCGTAGCATCTTTTTTCTTTATTTCCAGCCGCAATCTTTCAATTTCTTCCTTGAGCAAGCCAATTCGCACCTCAAGTTCATCGATCGAAAGCCTGTCGAGCGCCATGCCGACATGATGCGGGCCTGATTTTTTAGTGATTGTTTCCTCGTCCATTTGCTGCCCCCGATGGTAAAACTGCGTTTAAATTCCCAATTTGGCTCACCTCCCCTTGCCCGGCAAGCCGTATCGGCGCAAACTTTATCCCATCAGGGAAAAAAACATGTCTCCAAAAAAAATGACCGCCGTTGAAATTGTCTCCCCCGGACCACCCGATGTTCTGGTGCCGCGCCAGATTGCGCGTCCGATTGCCCACCCAAATGAGGTTTTGATAAAAATTGGCGCCGCCGGGGTCAACCGCCCCGATATTTTACAGCGCCTGGGGCTTTATCCAGTACCAAAAGGGGCCTCCCCCCTGCCCGGTCTTGAAGTTGCCGGAACCATTGAACAGGTCGGGATCAATGTCAGCCGGTTCAAGCCCGGCGAAAAAGTGGTGGCCCTGACCAATGGCGGCGGCTATGCCGAATTTGTCAGCGTTCCGGCGGGCCAGGTTCTGCCCCTTCCCGACAATTGGTCAATGATTGAAGGGGCCGCTCTGCCCGAAACCCTTTTTACCGTGCAGCAAACCCTGATTGATCGCGCCGGGCTGAAAAAAGGCCAGATGGTGCTTGTTCACGGCGGCGCCAGCGGCATTGGCGGCACAGCAATCCAGCTCGCCCGCCTCAAGGGAGCAATTCCCTTTGTTACCGTCTCGTCCGGCAAAAAGGCTGATTACGCGACCTCATTGGGCGCAAAAGCCTCCATAAATTACCTCACTGAGGATTTTGTCGCCCGCATAAAGGAGCTGACGGCCGGGGCCGGGGTTGAAATTATCCTTGATATTGTCGGCGGCGATTATCTGGATCGCAACCTCAAGGCGATTGCAATTGAAGGCACCATCATCCAGCTGGCAATGATTGCGGGCAATCAGGCAAGCATCAATCTGGCGCTGTTATTGGCCAGGCGGGCCAATCTGTTCGGCTCCACCCTTCGCCCGCAGCCCGATCAGATCAAGGCCCAAATCGCTGATCATCTTTATCAGCAAGTCTGGCCGGCGCTAAAAAGCGGCGATTTCAAAAAACCGCGCATCATCACCTTTGAGCTTGCCAACGCCAAAGATGCTCACAAGGCGATGCTCTCGCCCGACCATTTCGGCAAAATAGTTTTGACCGTTTGACCTTTGAGCAACATTCAAAACCATTGCAACATTACGCCAATCACATTATAGATGCCAATATTCCCCTTAGCTTTAAAGCAAAAAGTGGCGAGGCGGACCGGCTTGAAACCGGGCCGCGCGAAAAATCGGACTGCGCGACATGAAGGACTTTTTAAATGGCCAACACCCTGTTAATGCCCAAAGCAACCGCCGTCTGGCTGATTGACAATACGGGCCTGACCTTTGAGCAAATCGGCGCATTTTGCACCCTGCACCCGCTGGAGGTTCAGGGCATTGCCGATGGCGATGTCGCCGGCGGAGTGATGGGAGCCGACCCCATTCAGTCCGGCCAATTGACGCGCGAGGAAATAAAAAGGGGCGAAGCCAACCCCGATTACCGGCTTAAACTGTCCGAGCCCAAAGTCCATATCGCTGAAACCAAGAAGCGCGGACCGCGCTATACGCCGATTTCGCGGCGCAACGAACGCCCCAACGCCATCAAATGGCTGGTTCGCAACCACCCCGAACTAAAGGACGCCCAGATCATCCGCCTGGTCGGAACCACCAAAAACACTATCGCGGCGGTACGCGAGGGTACCCACTGGAACAACGCCAACCTGACCATGATGGATCCGGTAACCCTTGGCCTTTGTACCCAGATCCGCCTTGATGCCGAAGTCAAGAAAGCCAATAAGGGCCAGACCGTTCCCGACGAAAACGAACAGGGAGTGCGCCTGCTCTCGGCCGAAGAAGCATTGAGCAGCGCCGCCGCCGCCATCGAGGGCGCCGGCAAGACCGCTTCAGAACATTTTGCCGCCATGGACGGGGCCAACGCCGATGGGTCAATCCCCGACGTTGAAGAAGAGCTCGACGCCGAGGCCGTGTTCGCCAAGCTCAGCTCCATCAAGCCTGACAAGGAAAACCAATAGGCCCCCCCAAAAAAATCCATTAGCGGTTTGAGCAGAGGCCCATCCCAGGACGAAAAACGATTATGAGCGACCCGCTATTCGTCCTTGTTGCTGTTGTTGCGGTCTTTATCGTCGCCCTGGCCAAATCCGGACTGCTGGGCAGTCTTGGCATGATCGGGGTCCCTCTGCTCTCACTGGTCATGCCGGCGCGCGAGGCCGCCGGCATATTGCTGCCGGTGCTTATTATCATGGATGTGGTCGGGCTCTTGGCCTACCGGGGACAGTTCGACCGGAAAATCCTTAAACTGATGCTGCCTGGAGCACTGCTGGGCATTGCCATCGGCTGGGCGTTGTTTTCCCTGGTTTCCGATGATGGAGTATTATTGCTGGTCGGCCTGCTCACACTGGCCTTTGTCTTTGACGCCGTTATGGGCCAGCGCATCAGGTTCAAGCCAACCTTGATCGCATTGGGCGCGCCCGGCCCCTTTTGGGGGCGTTTCTGGGGTGCTGTTGCCGGGTTCACCAGCTTTATCAGCCATACCGGCGGCCCGCCATTTCAGATTTATGTATTGCCCAAAAAGCTTGCCCCGGCAATTTACGCCGGCACTTCCGTATGGTTTTTCGCCATCGTCAACATGCTCAAGCTGGTCGCTTATTTCTTTTTGGCCCAGCTTTCGCCCGCAAGCCTTGAAATATCGGCGGCACTGGCCCCGGTGGCCATTATCGGCATGCTGGCCGGGGTCTGGCTGGTGCGCCGCATTTCAGCAAAACTGTTTTACAACCTGGCCTATTGGCTGGTGTTCTTATTGGCGATCAAACTGATTTACGACGGCGCAAAAGGCCTGTTTGGACTTTAATGATGCGTTTCCCGCAACAATCGGGTCAACTGGTCCTTGATTTCGAGCTTCTTGCGCTTGAGTTCCTGAATTTTCAAGCCATCCTGGCTTGGGTACTGCATCTCCTGATCAATCTCTTGTTCCAGCATCTGGTGACGGCGTTCCAGGGCGGAAATGTAGGAAACACTCGGCATGCGCAACTCCTCTGATTTGATTTAAGACACAAAACATGTTGTCAAAATTAATCCCGTTTGTCGAATAGGCACTGATGCATATGGGGAAAAGTATACAAAATGAAAGGGTTTTGAGTTAATATTCCGTAAAATCTTGCGCCGTATATAATACCAGGGGAAATCTTGCCGATGCTATCCTTGAGTGAGGAACAAACCGCCAGACTGGGACTGGAGTTGGCAACTATTCGCCAGGAGCACGCCGATATGGACGCGGCAATTCATGCCCTCACCAGCACTCACAAGGCCGACCCAATGCTGTTGTTGCGCTTTAAAAAGCGCAAACTGGCGCTCAAGGACCGCATGATCGAGTTGGAAAAACTGCTGTTGCCCGACATAATAGCCTGAGCGCTTTCACCCCTGTTTCCTCCAGCTTGAAACAGCACGTCTAATCAGCTAAAAGCTCGGTTTTTGTGCGTTCGTGAAAGGTTTGTCGCCATTATGCTGCACACTCCGCCAATCGCCATCATCATGGGCTCCCAGTCTGACTGGCCGACCATGCGCCATGGCGCCGAAATGCTCGACAATCTCAAGATCGATTATGAAGCGCGCATCATTTCCGCCCACCGCACCCCCGAACGCATGTATGAATTTGCCCGTAGCGCCCGCGATCAGGGTTTCAAGATCATCATCGCCGGCGCTGGCGGCGCCGCCCACCTGCCGGGAATGATTGCCGCCCTGACCAGCCTGCCGGTTTTGGGGGTGCCGGTAAAATCCAAATCCCTGAACGGGCTTGATAGCCTGCTCTCCATTGTCCAGATGCCCGCCGGCATACCGGTTGCAACCCTGGCTATCGGGGTCGCCGGAGCCAGCAACGCCGCCCTTTTGGCCGCTTCAATTCTTTCGATTTCAGACCGGGAAGTAGAATTCAGCCTTGACGAGTTCCGTCAACGCCAAAGCGCCCGGATTGGCGAGTACCCCATTGATGAACAATAATTTTCCTCCCCTTGCGCCCGGCTCCACCATCGGCATTCTCGGCGGTGGCCAATTGGGCCGCATGCTGGCGCTGGCCGCCGCCCGCCTGGGCATGCACAGCCATATATTCTGCCCCGACCCTCTTAGCCCCGCCTTTGACGTCACCGCGCTGAAAACCATCGCTGAGTATGATGATTTTGTGGCGCTGGAAAAATTCGCCGCCGCCCTTGATGTCGTTACTTATGAATTTGAAAACGTGCCCGCCCAAACTGCCCAGTTCATTGCCAGCCATACCATTCTTGCGCCCGGCGCCAGGGCTTTGTCGATCGCCCAGGATCGATTGGCGGAAAAACAATTTTTGCACCACAACCAGATCGCCATCGCCCCGTTTGCCCCGGTGCTTAATGACGGTGATTTTGTGGCGGCGCTGGAAAAAATCGGCACTCCCTCGGTACTGAAAACCACCCGCCTTGGCTATGACGGCAAGGGCCAGAGGATGATCAAATCTCCTGGTGAGGCGCAAATGGCTTTTGCCGCCCTTTCCGGTCAGCAATTGGTGCTTGAGGCTTTCATTCCCTTTGAGATGGAAATTTCAGTGATTGTTGCGCGCAACATGTCCGGAGACATAAAAACCTACGACCCGGCGCAAAATGTGCATGTCCACCACATTTTACATACTTCCAGCGTACCGGCGGCACTTGATGAACCCACCCTTGACGCCGCCCGCTCGATCGCTGTCACAATTGTTGAAGCGCTTGATTATGCCGGCGTGCTGGCGGTGGAGTTTTTTGTTGTCAACGACAACGGGACCCGCACTCTTTTGGTCAATGAAATAGCCCCAAGGGTGCATAATTCTGGCCATTGGAGCCAAAGCGTTTGCCTTGTTGACCAGTTTGAGCAACACATTCGCGCCATTTGCAACTGGCCCCTTGCCAGCACGAAACGCATGGGGGATGTGATTATGACAAATCTGATCGGCGACCAGATCAATGCCCTGCCCGCCACGCTGAAAACAAACCAGCAGCCCCATATTTATGGCAAACGCGAAATCAGACCCGGACGCAAAATGGGCCATATCAACACCATCATCCGCCCTGAAGATGAAAAACAGTGCTAATCAAGGCCCAAACCATTGCTTTTCTTGAGGCAAATGGTGGACATCAGCTTTGTGGTCTGCTATGTCCCGCGCCAACGATGACCGATTTTTTCGGTAAGCGGCTTTCATTGTTTGACTGGCAAAACCCTGTTTATGGACTTGTTGGTGATCTGAATTTGTTGTTTGGCTGCTTCGCATCTCTTGATTTTAGGTCGATTTTTGAAAGGCGTGATCCCGCGTGCAAGTAGTCGTTCGTGACAACAATGTTGATCAAGCGCTCAAAGCGCTAAAGAAAAAGCTGCAACGCGAAGGTGTATTTCGCGAAATGAAGTTGCGCAACTATTACGAGAAGCCCTCGGAAAAGCGCGCCCGCCAGAAGGCCGAGGCCATTCGCCGCGCCCGCAAACTGGCCCGCAAGAAAGCCCAGCGCGAAGGCCTGTTGACCACCGGCCAGCGCTAAGCTCTGCTTTTTGTTCAAGTTGATATTCCACCTTCTCCCGCAAGCGGGAGAAGGTGCTTTCGTGCGGATGAATTGGGCGGCTCGCTGTTCGCGATCTATATGCCTCGCGGGGCGTACCGATAAAACCATGACGGGCTAAAACCGCCCTATGGTTTTATCTGCCCCTGCGGCGGCGCGCTGGGCTACCAGCGGCTCGCTCTTCGCTCGGCT
>UOEO01000185.1_pt1 | contig 9702 bp, 5 predicted proteins | sample 1989881 | NCBI WGS metagenome assembly UOEO01 (sample SAMEA4712198, study PRJEB27164) | hydrothermal vent metagenome | biome: marine basaltic hydrothermal vent biome; feature: marine hydrothermal vent; material: mineral | place: Pacific Ocean | collected 2011-06-14/2011-07-23 | depth 1691 m
GACGCCCCCGATCTGGCCAACACCGACGATGAAATTTCCAACGGCACCCTGATCCCGAACGAGGGCGGCCCCTACCCGCTGGCCGCCTTTACCGCGCCGCGCATTGACTATTCCCTGCATCGCCTCACTCACTACACCGCCACCAGCGCCGAACATTTCCAGAATTTCGTGATTTTTACCAATTACCAGTTTTATATCGACGAGTTCTGCCGTCTGGCCAAAAGTTACATGCAGGAAGCTCACCCCGATTACGACTATTTCATTGAGCCGGGCAACGCCATCACCTCCAACAAGCGCCTGGGCGGACAAACCAGCGGCTCCCCGACCGCGCGCATCCCGCAAATGCCTGCCTATCATTTGAGCGCACCGGGAAAACGCGGGGTAACCATGATCAATATCGGGGTAGGCCCCTCCAACGCCAAGACCGCCACCGACCATATCGCGGTGTTGCGTCCCCACGCCTGGCTGATGCTGGGCCATTGCGCCGGCTTGAGGAACTCCCAGGCTTTGGGCGATTATGTGCTCGGCCACGCCTATATGCGCGAGGACCATGTGCTGGACGCCGATTTACCGCTGTCCGTCCCCATTCCGGCCCTGGCCGAAGTGCAAGTGGCGCTGGAGCAGGCAGTGGCCGACATTACAAAACTCGACCGGTTTGAAACCAAACGCATCATGCGCACCGGCACGGTGGCCACCATTGACAACAGAAACTGGGAATTGCGCGACCAAAAGGAAATCGTACGCCGTCTTTCCCAATCGCGCGCCATTGCTCTTGATATGGAAAGCGCCACCATTGCCGCCAATGGATTTCGTTTCCGGGTTCCTTACGGCACCTTGCTGTGTGTTTCCGACAAACCGTTGCACGGCGAATTGAAACTGGCCGGAATGGCCTCGCAATTTTACCAAACTCAGGTCAAGCAGCACCTCCAGATTGGCCTCAAAGCCATGGAAATTCTTCGCGAACAACCGGCCGAACGCATCCATTCGCGCAAATTGCGCTCATTTGCCGAAACCGCGTTTCAATGATCTTTAATGCGGTTTTCCAGCACCATTTCGTTTGCCCTGCTGATTGCTCTTGATGAAGATCAACACACGCCCAAGACCGGCCAGAGCTGATGATGCTCAAGCAATGAGTGCTCTCTTGCAAGAAATCTTTGCCCACTGGAACAGCGAAAGACCGTCTGATGCCGGCCATGTACTGAAATTTTATATTGAGCATCCCGATAAAATCCAGTGCTTTGTCGCTGAAGATGAGAACGGATCAATCATCGGCTTTCAATCCCTGAAATTGGCAAGAAAAAACAATTCCTACGGAGTTTGTCCCGACTGGGGCATTATTGGCACCTATGTGGCAGGACGTTACGAACGCCATGGAATTGGCAAAAAATTATTCGCCAGCACGCGAGAGGCCGCACAAATGTTTGGCTTGAGAAAAATTGACGCCACTATCGGCAAGGACAACGAAAGCGGCCTTGGCTATTACGACGCTATGGGATTTCAAACCTACCGGACAACGCCAAACGCCATCTGTAAATACTATAAAATTCCAGATTAGACTTTTTGCTTGAGAGCTCTTTTTTGCGCCTTACTGGCCCCGCCCTTCGTGGTTCGACAAGCTCACCATGAAGGCTCGAGGATGAGGTAAGGTCTTTTCCTGTTCCCTGTATGGGCCCACCCATGGCGGGGGTCGGGTTTATATACCTCGCGGGGCGTACCGCATTTGCCACGACGCGCTAAAACCGCGCTGTGTCAAATGCTGCCCCTGCGGCGGCGCGGCCAAGAAATTGGCCGGCTCGCTCTTTTTTCGCTTAATTCTTTTCCATTACCCCTGATCCAGCGACACCGCTTCGGTGGCGGCGATCGAGGCCATGTTGACAATGCCGCGGCTGGTGATCGAGGGCGCCAGAATATGGGCCGGACGCCGGGTTCCCATCAAAATTGGCCCGACCGAGAGCGCATCGGTCATTTCCTTGACCAGGGTAAGCGACAAATTGGCCGCCTCCAGATTGGGGAAAATCAGCAAATTGGCCTCCCCTGTCAAAATAGAGTCCGGCACATAGCGTGACCTGAGATCCGGATTAAGCGCCACATCGCCCTGCATTTCCCCCTCGACAATCATATCGGGGGCAATGCTTTTAAGCTTTTTATAGGCATCGCGCATCTTGAGCGCCGTGGTGCCGGTGCGCGAGCCGAAGTTCGAGTAGGACAAAAGGGCAATTTTGGCCTCGATATTAAAGTGTTTCAAATGCTCGCGCCCCCTTAGGGCAATCGAGACGATCTCGTCGGCGCTGGGGTCCATGGAAACATAGGTATCGGCGAAGAAAAACGCTCCCCGCCCCATGATCAGCATCGAAAGCGCCGAAGGCTCTTTAACCCCGTCGCTTAGCCCGATGATCGAACGAATATCGCGCACATGCTTGATGAAGCGCCCCTGAAGGCCGCACAACAACGCGTCGGCTTCTCCGCGCTGCACCGCCAGCGCCCCAATCACGGTGGTATTGGTGCGCACAATGGTGCGCGCGGTGTCCGGGGTCACCCCGTTACGCCCGACCAGGGAATGAAACAGACTTACATATTCGCGATAACGCGGATCATCCTCCGGGTTGATGATTTCAAAATCCTTGCCCGGATCAAGGGTAAGGCCAAAACGCTTGATGCGTTGCTCGATCACCGAGGGCCGGCCGATCAAAATCGGCACCCCGATCTTGTCTTCAAGCAAAACCTGGGTCGCCCGTAGCACCCGCTCATCCTCACCATCAGCAAACGCTATGCGTTTTTGTGCGCCCTCGGCCCGGGCAAATATCGGTTTCATCACCATGCCGGAGCGGAACACAAACCGGTTGAGCTGGTCCTGATAGGCAGCAAAATCCTCAATCGGGCGCCGCGCCACCCCGCTGTCCATGGCCGCTCGCGCCACCGCCGGAGAGATGCGAAGGATCAAGCGCTGGTCAAACGGGTTGGGGATCAGATATTCCGGCCCAAATGTCGCCATTATGCCTTCCGAGGCTTCAAGGGCCGGGTCGTGGGCCAGTTGCGCAATCGCGCGCACGGCGGCCATTTTCATCTCTTCATTGATCGTGGTCGCACCAACATCGAGCGCGCCGCGGAAAATGAACGGAAAGCACAACACATTGTTGACCTGATTGGGATAGTCCGAGCGCCCAGTACACACCATGGCGTCGGGCCTGATTTCAAGCGCCAGCTCGGGCATGATTTCCGGGGTCGGATTGGCCAGCGCCAAAATAAGCGGATTTTTGCCCATTCCCTTGATCATTTCCGGCTTTAGCACCCCGCCCGCGGACAGTCCGAGGAATATGTCGGCGCCATCAAGCACTTGAGCCAGGGTTTCTTGCTTGACATCCTGAGCGAACGCGGCACGCCAGCGATCGATATTGCCCGAACGCCTGGTGGTAACCAGTCCTTCACGATCGCCGATAAAAATATTTTCACGTTTTGCGCCAAGAGATATCAGCAAATTAAGGCAGGCAATCGCCGCCGCCCCGGCCCCCGAGGTGCAAATCTTGACATCCGAAATATTTTTGTTGGCCAGTTTGAGCCCGTTCAAAACCGCCGCCGCCACAATGATCGCGGTGCCGTGCTGATCGTCATGAAACACCGGAATGTTCATACGCTCGCGTAGGGTTTCCTCGATCTCAAAACAATCCGGCGCCTTGATGTCTTCAAGATTAATGCCACCAAAGGTCGGCTCCAGGGGCGCCACCACCTCGATGAAACGCTTGGGATCAAGCTCGTTGACCTCGATGTCCATGGCATCAATACCGGCGAATTTCTTGAACAAAACCGCCTTGCCTTCCATCACCGGTTTGGAGGCCAGGGCGCCAATCGAGCCCAGACCCAAAACTGCGGTGCCGTTGGAAATCACCCCGACCAGATTGGAGCGCGAAGTATAAAGGGCGGCCTTTGCCGGATCATCGGCGATTTCCTCGCACGGGGCGGCAACCCCTGGCGAATAGGCCAGCGCCAGATCGCGCTGATTGGCCAGCGGTTTGGTGGCGACAATTTCAATCTTGCCCGGCTTGGGGTATTGATGGAAATGAAGCGCGGCGTCACGCAATGAGGTGGTTTGTTCTGTATCATTTTGAGACAAGAGGCACTTCCTTATTTTTCCGCGAACCCTGCAATTCCAACAGGTGCGGCAATTACAACAGAATCAAAACCGCGCCATGAATATTTCTTTTATCGCGTTTTCAATTCATGCAAAACCGGCGGGCAAATGCCTAGAGCAAGATGCGTTCAGGTTGAATCGGAACGCCAAGCTCTAAGTATTTGTTTTATCGCGTTTTCGAACCGAATAACCGGATCCACTTATTCTGAAAACGCTCTAGTCACGCCGCATCCTGATGCTGGCTGGCAATTACCTGCTGCGAGTGGTTGAGCGCGCGCACCATATCAAGATATTTAGCAGCCGGAAGCGCCGGAGCAAACAAAAACCCCTGTACGTCCCGAACCCCGCGAGCGCGCAGATAAAGCGCCTGCGCTTCGGTTTCAATTCCTTCAGCGACTATGCCGGCTCCCAACTCCTGCGCCATCTTGATCAAACCGTCAAGTACCGGCGCCGAGGTCTCCTCCGAGGTAATGCTTTTAATGAAAACCCTGTCGATCTTGATGATATCCACCCCAAGGGTCTGAATATAGGCGAGATTGGAATGGCCGGTTCCAACATCATCCATGGCCAGCCGGCACCCCAGGGCATGAAACCCGTTGATGACCCGGATCGCCTGCTGGTCATTGCCCAATGGATGGCGCTCGGTAATCTCAAACACCAATTGGCGAAACGAAATGGCGCTATCGGCGAAAATTGCCTCGACATCGTCAATAATGGTTCCGTCCCTGAAATGGCCTTCAAACAAATTGATTGAAATTTTCAGTCCCGGATCGGTTCTGGACAATTGTTCAAGGTCGGCCTTGACCCGCTCCATTATTGAAATGGTCATCGGAATGGCCAGACCGGTAACTTCAGCATATTCGATAAATACCGCCGGCGAGATGATTTCTCCATTGGGCTTTTCCCACCTGGCCAGCACCTCGCACCCAGAAATCCGCCCCGTCGCAATATCGATAACCGGCTGATAATATGGAACGATAGCTCCGGTCGCAATCGCATGTTCAAGGTCAAAAGAAGGAGCTTTGGAACGCTGAACGAACCGCAGCGTCATTATCAGAATACCGGCCCCGACCAGCGAGGTGAAAATAACCATGCCGATATAAATCTCTGAATATTCAGCCCGCAGCACCGCAAAGGAAACCGCCACCTCGATCCTGATCGGCACATCGCCGGCAAAGGCGTTGGCAATGACATATTTATCGCTGGCCACGCTATCAAAGATTTGCGGGTCGCCAATCACCAGCAGATCGGTGCCTTGGGTCAGGGAAATGCGAAACATGCTGGCGTCGCGAATTGCAGCGGGTAACTCGCCCTCTGCCAATTGCGGGCTGATAACAACAAAAGCGGAGACCTGGCGGTTCTGGTCAATCGTGCGCGTAATCTTGAGCATGGGCATCTTGTCCCCCTTGATGCGCACAACGCTCAGGGTTTCAGCTCTACCGGGTATATAAATCTGGTCGGAAACGCTGTCATAGCTAACCTCACCGGCAAGGGCCGAACAATATTGCACCCCCTCCCTGTTCTCAACTATGACCTGACGGACATATCTGGCCTGCTGCATCTGACTGCCCAGAACATCAACGAACGAAGCGGTGCACAGCGAAGGGGAAGCACCAACCACCCGGTTCATCAAATCGATGGCTTCATAAACCGCCGCTTGCGTTTCGCGCGCAATATTATTGATCGGGACCTGAATGGTCTCGACCTCATGCTCGCGCACGTAATAATTATCAAGCAGATAGCCGACCGAAAGCACCGGCACAAAGGCAATGATAATCGCCAGGATTACCCCGATGTTTGAATTCGAATGCAAGCTGCATGCACCTGATTTGATCATTAAAGTTCAAATCAAAATAAGTCAGCGCGGCTAATATCTAATTAACCGTGCCCGCCAACCGCCTCCACAAGAAGCAATACCCGGCTCTAACTGTCGTTTTTTGGCGGATTGGGCCGAATATGCAACTCGCGCAACTGGCTGGCGTTGGCGACAGACGGGGCGCCAAGCAACAAATCCTCGCCCTGCTGGTTCATGGCGAACGCGGTCACCTCGCGCAAATTATGTTCGCCGCAAATCAGCATCACGATGCGCTCAACCCCTGCCGCCAGCCCACCATGCGGAGGAGCGCCATATTCGAGCGCGCGCAACATGCCGCCAAACTGGGCCTCCAGTTCCTCATTGGAATAGCCGGCCATATTGAAGGCCTTGCGCATTATCTCAGGCTGATGGTTACGAATGGCCCCGGAAGCCAGCTCATAGCCATTGCACACAATATCGTACTGGTAAGCCTTGATGGTCAGCGGATCCTGGTTTTCCAGAGCTTCCAGCCCGCCCTGGGGCATCGAGAACGGATTATGGGAAAAATCAAGCCGCTTTTCCTCTTCGTCCCACTCAAACATCGGGAAATCGACAATCCAGCACAAGGCAAACTGATCTTCATCAACCAGTTTCAGATCACTTCCAATCTTGGTGCGTGCGGAAGCGGCAAAAGCGGCGAATTTTTCCGGAACCCCACAGATGAAAAATACCGCATCGCCATCACCAAGGCCCAATTGTTCGCGAATGGCCGCGGTGCGCTCGGCCCCGATATTCTTGGCCACCGGTCCGGCTCCTTCTCCATTTCTGAAGAAAATATAGCCCAGACCCGGCTGGCCCTCTTTTTGCGCCCACGAATTCATCCGGTCGCAAAAGGCGCGCGATCCGCCCCCTGAGGCCGGTACCGCCCACACCTGAACCTTGGGGTCTGCGGCCAGTTGACCGGCGAAAATCTTGAACCCCGATCCGGCAAAATGTTCGCTGACATCCTCCATCACGATCGGGTTGCGCAAATCAGGCTTGTCGGTGCCGTATTTGGCCATCGCCTCGGCATAAGGAATACGCGCCATTGTTGTCGTTACCCGCTTGCCCCGGGCAAATTCCTCGAAAATACCGATCATTACCGGCTCGAAAACGGCAAAAATGTCTTGTTGCTCGACAAAACTCATTTCAACATCGCACTGATAGAATTCCCCGGCCCGGTCATGGCGCGGATCTTCATCGCGAAAGCATGGCGCGATCTGGAAATAGCGGTCGAACCCGGCAATCATCAGCAATTGCTTGAACATTTGCGGCGCCTGGGGCAGCGCATAAAACTTGCCCGCATGCAGGCGCGAGGGCACCAGGAAATCGCGCGCGCCCTCGGGGCTTGAAGCAGTAAGAACCGGGGTGTTGAATTCGGTAAAAGAAGCCTTGGTCATGCGCGAACGCAGCGAGGCGATTATTTTGGAGCGGGTTATGATGTTGTTGTGGATACGCTCGCGCCGAAGATCGATAAAGCGGTAGCGCAGGCGGGTATCCTCGGGATATTCCTGCTCGCCGAAAACCGGCAGCGGCAATTCCTTGGCCGCGCCCAGAATCTCGACCTCATCGATATAAATTTCCACATGCCCGGTCGGCAAATTGGCATTGATGGTTTCATCAGAACGCGCCTTGAGGCGGCCATCGATACGGATAACGCTTTCGGCGCGCAAAACCTCAACCTGGGCGAAGGCTGGCGAATCGGGGTCGGCGACGCATTGGGTAATTCCGTAATGATCGCGCAGATCAATAAATAAAATGCCGCCATGGTCGCGAATGCGATGGACCCATCCGCTTATCCGGACCTCTTGGCCAACATGTTCCAAATTCAACTCAGCGCAGGTATGCGAACGATATCGATGCATTTTATCTAGCTCTACAAAGGAAATTTTTCGTTTTGAATGAGCGCGCTCAATGCGCATGGCAAGCCCTGTTTGTCAAGCAATAGCGCCGGGATAACATAATGAAAGGCCATCACTCTTGCCCAATTTATTAAAATTATTAAAACCGGGCGCTTTTGCCCGTCTTCATCAACCAACATAACTGGAGTGACAAGCCAACACCTGCTAACATGTTTTTTTTACAGCGCTTCAGTTCGAACTTGACTCAACGGAAACACCCCCCTTTATGCAATTATTAACCAAGACCAGCGAACTCGCACAATTTTGCCGCGAGACAAAAGAATTTGACTTCGTAACCATCGACACCGAATTTCACCGCGAAACCACCTACTGGCCTATTTTATGCCTGATCCAGGCGGCCACCAGCGAGCGGGCGGTTCTGATTGACCCGATGGCGGCTGATATTGACCTGACGCCTTTTTTTGAATTGCTGGACGACCCGGAAATAGTCAAGGTTTTCCATGCCGCGCGTCAGGACATAGAAATATTCGTTCATATGACCGGCAAGGTCCCGCAATCAATTTTCGACACCCAGGTCGCCGCCAGCGTCTGCGGACATGGCGACCAGATTTCCTATGATAATCTTGTGCACTCGATTGTCGGCCAGCGTCTGGACAAAAGCTCGCGCTTTACCGACTGGGCGGCGCGCCCGCTCTCGGACAAGCAAAAAAAATATGCGCTCGGGGACGTCACCCACCTTCGCGATGTTTATCTTGCGCTTTGCAACAAGCTCAAACAGCTTGATCGCGTTGACTGGATGAAGGACGAAAGTGAAATCCTCGAACGGGTTGCAACCTATATCGTTCAGCCTGAGGATGCCTGGAAGCGCCTCAAACACAAGCTGAGCCGCGCCCGCGATCTGGCCACGCTCAAACTGCTGGCGCAATGGCGCGAAACGCGGGCCCAGAAAATGGACAAGCCACGCGGGCGCATCCTCAAGGATGATGCAATTTACGAGCTGGCTGTGCAGCGGCCCAAAACCGCCGGCGAGTTCGAACGTCTGCGCGCCGTGCCCAAGGGGTTTGGCCGCTCCCAGTCGGCCTCGGAAATAATAGACTTGATAAAGCAGGCGGAAAATATCCCCGAGGCGGACCTGCCCGCTCTTCCCAATCGCAAACGCGGCCCCTCCCCCAAGGGTCCGGTCGGCGATTTGCTGCGGGTTTTGCTCAAGGCGGTATCGGAACGCGAAGGGGTTGCCGCGCGCATCATTGCCAACTCGGACGATATTGATGCGCTGGTGCTTGACGACAGCGCCGAAATCGCCGCGCTACGAGGCTGGCGCTTCAAACTTTTTGGTGAAAAGGCGCTGGCGATCAAACATGGCGAAATCGGGCTGGCGGCAACAAAGGATGGGATTGTCGAATTTAATTTATCTTCCTGAGGCGGGGGTGCCGGGGAAGCATCCGTAGGATGCGACGGCGGCAAGAGAGAAAAGCGGGTGCCGGGTAAGCATCCGTAGGATGCGACGGCGGCAAGAGAGAAAAGCGGGTGCCGGGTAAGCAGGCACAGCCTGCGACGGCGGCAAGAGTCTCTTTTGCCTCGCGGGGCGTACCGACAAAACCATGACGGGCTAATTCCGCCCTATGGTTTTATCTGCCCCTGCGGCGGCGCGGCCAAGAAATTGGCCGGCTCGCGTTAAAGCTCGCTGAGGCTTCGCCTCATTTCTTCTCCCTTTCTTCTCCCCTTGTGGGAGAAGGTGGCGCGTAGCGCCGGATGAGGGGGGCGCTTTTCGCGGTTTATATGCCTCGCGCGCCATTACGCAATCAACATGACGGGCTAAAACCGCCCTATGTTGATTGCTGGCGCTCCGGCGGGGCGCTGGGCTACCAGCGGCTCGCTCT